>Ga0194127_10000351_pt1 | contig 74250 bp, 74 predicted proteins | sample TA2KigC100mmetaG_FD_148624 | JGI IMG/M metagenome (GOLD analysis project Ga0194127, IMG submission 148624) | Freshwater microbial communities from Lake Tanganyika, Tanzania - TA2015036 Kigoma Deep Cast 100m | ecosystem: Environmental > Aquatic > Freshwater > Lake | place: Tanzania: Lake... | reverse complement strand
GGTCAAGCGCCTTGACAATGTCATCGAAATCTGGGAACACAAGCGGCTCACCGCCGGTGATGACGATGTGCGCCAAGCCCATTTCATCCGCCTGACGCCCCAGTTCCGCGACATCGGCGGGAGTGAAGCAACGCGCCTGCTTTTTGCCTTGAAACGGTTTGATGGAACAATGTACGCACTTGAAGTTGCACGTGTAATCGTACTGAAATTGGAGAATGGCGATGCTCTCGCCGCGTTTGACTTTATCATCGAACCGCACGATTTTTTCATAGACCTGCGGTTTGGCTTGCTTCAGCGCGTCCCGTTTTTGGGACTCGCTGGTTTTCAATTGTCCAGGTTGCGCGGACATGTGATTTATCTCCTTGCTCTCATGTTGTCGCATAAAGCACAGTTTCGCTAATGAACGAAGTGTAATTTCGCAAGAAAAAGCGATAACCCAGATGCAAATCTGCCAAGTAGAGCGGAATATCCCATATGTGATTGGGTGCGTGATACACACAGATTCCAAGATCGGGCTTGTTTTCTTTGACAAGCATTTCGGCGCCTTGCAACGCTTCCAATTCTACACCTTCCACGTCCATGCTAATAAATGTTGGCTTGAAGCCAGGTATCGCACGATCCAACGAAACACACTGGATGATGCTCTCACCTGTCTCCGATATCATACTGTTGATCTTATCGCCCCCAGCAAAATGAAGTTGCATTTCGTGGCTAAAGACTCCGCATGGGAAGGCAACCACCTCGTGCGCCATTTCGTGATGGTGGGCACACAAATATCGCGTCAGCAACTCAAAGTTATACGGATCAGGTTCAAAGCAGGCAACTGCGTCAACCTTGCCGGACAGAGTGTTGAGCCGCATCACCGTATCGCCGTTATACGCCCCACAGTTTACAAAGCGGGAATATCCTTTCTTCAGGTTGATGTCTTTCGGGAAATATTGATCTTCCAACGCGCAGTCAGGAATACGAATTGGCATCTTGTGCATATGCGTCTGAATCACGCGAAAAAATATTTCGCGGCTCAAATCATCGGTCCAAAGATCGAAACACGCCATGATCCGGTTCTGGTTGTTCAAATAGTAATCCCATCCTTGCGCCTCCAGTTCCTTTGGTGTATGTAAGAGATGATATTCGTATATTTCCGTCGCCAATATCACATTCTTGAATCCTAAACCACGCAAGCAATTGAAAATCTCTTTGTGATATTCCTTTTTCCCAACCGTGACGACGACAACGGCATCTGCTTTCTCTTCCGCCGTTGGCGTATATTCGAGAGGAGAAAAAGCAGGAACTCCCAAATGGGTATCGCCACATTTGAATTTGCGGTCAAGCACCGCGTATGCCTCAAGTCCGTATTTCCTCAAAACGAAAACCGAGAAGGTGATAAATCCGTCCCCCCCCCCGTATGCAAAGATCTTTTTGTTACCGAGCAAATCGCGCACACTATGCGCCGGGTGGTACGGAAAAGACGCTTGCGTGAATAATTTCAAAAGCATTTCCCTGGAATCGTTCATTTAACCACTTCCAATCCATCCTCGCGCACAATCGCGATATGACGCACGCGCGGATATTTTTGCCGGACGATCCGCGCCACTTCGTCCGAATAACTCGCCGCCATCACGATCACTGCGTCCACCGGGTCCGCATCCAGCACATCCGGCGCGACGATTGGCAAATGCGTTGCCGGTGTATATTTGCCCTGCTTGAACGGCGCTGAGTCCACCACGTACTTGATCCGATCCGCCAACTGCGCCAACGCGATCACGGCGAATGCCTGATGCCCGGCGCCCCAGATCGCCACACGCCGGTTACCAAACTGCTGGAGATATTCTCCAATTTTATTTTTCAATCGCGCTTGCTGACCACGAAAATGCGTCAAGTCTAGCGGAAGACGTTTTTTAACAATCGCAGAAAGAATATAGTCGTGCCAACTTTCTTGACATTCGATCACATCAAAACCGTTGAGCGAAAGCGTCGTCGCCAAAGTTGCCCGCGTGAAATAAAAAAGATGATCGGTCATAAATTCCGAAAAAAGATTGTGCCGCAAAATTAAATCAAAATTCGGCACTTCGACCAACCCGACCGCATCGTCCGTCAAGTTCTGCGCGATGCCGCGCAAAGTCGAATTCGGATCCGGCAGGTGTTCAAGAAAACTCAAAATGAAAAACGCGTCGAATGGCGCATCAGGCAAGCGGTAATCGCTCCGATCCACAAATCCTTGCCAAACGCGCAAGCCGTTCTTGATACAATGCTGAACCGAGTCGCCGGAATATTCCAAGCCAAACGCTTGCGCTCGGGTTTGTTGCATCAGCGCCAGATATTCGCCTCTGCCACAACCGATCTCGACGACGCGTTTTCCGGCAAGTGCGTATTTTTCTACCCAATCGCCAAATTGCTTTCGCCGGAATTCGCGCATCTCTGGCGAGAAACCCGCCGCGCGGATCACCTCGCGGTAGTACGGCACCGGCGCGTTGCGCAACTGCACCAAGCCGCAACCCGAGCACTGACAGACCGCCAAGTCAACCCCGCAATCTTGCGCGAGCGCGTCAGCGTCCGGCAAATACTGCGCGACGCGCGGCATATTCTCGTAGCGCAACAACGGCTCGGCAAAAAACGCCGCACCGCACACGCGACAGGATTCAGAGCGCGAGTTCGATTGCGACTGGTTCAATGTCGCCATCTTTTCCTTCGATGAAAGTTTTGTACATTTCGTGCACGCGTAACATATCGGCGGGAAACGTGGCGTGCCATTTCCATTGACCTGAGCCGGGTCGCCCAGACACAAATTCGCGCGCCGGATCCAATCGCGATTTCAATTCGCACCGATACAACAACGAGAAGAAATGTCCGCGCGCGTCGCGGTTCGACAAAAAGACTTGACGCAACGCCAGCGGTTTGCGCTGGAACGCGACACGCGCCCCCAGTTCCAAGCGCGCGACCGCGTGGATGCGTTGTTCCAACGTTTCTTTGAAACGAACGACGCCGCCAGGAATATGCCAACCCGCGCCAAACGGATCGTCCCGCCAAGTGAGAAGCGTCCGGCGCGCCGCGTCCTGGATCAGCAAGTCTACATTGATCATCGGCGTGATCGCGCTGGCAAACAAAAAGACCGGTTCGGGCAAACCCTGGCGCGGATCGCCCAACGCGTCGTGCAGTTCTGCCAACAACGCGTCCAAGGATCGGCGCATCTCACTCCAACCAGTACGTCAACAACGTCTTGCGCGATTCGTTCTGCCTAATCGACGGATCGGTGTAGAACGAATCCTCGCCGTGATGCGTGGACGAAATTTCTTCGATCACGACGCCGCGCTCGGTGCCAAAACTATGCCGCACCCCCCGCTCGACGACGATCACTTCGCCCGCGCGGCATTGTCGGTGTGCGCCGTTCAAATCAACCCAGGCATCACCGTAGAGAACGTGAAAAGTTTCCTCCTTGACCTGATGATACTGCTCTGGATGTCTTTGTCCCGGCAACAGCACGATCAGTTTTTTGCAATATTCGCGATTCACGACCGTCAGCATCGTCAAGCCGTATTCATCGAAGCGATCGATGCCATAGTGATGCGAAATTTCCAGATCAACGCGCGGCGGCACGACGACGCCGCTCGTCCGCAGAAATTGCTTGACGCGCTGGACGATCTTGTAAACCTGTTCGCGCGTTTCGTGTCGGCGCGTGTTCGTCGCGAGCAACGGCGCGTTCACCGGAAGATCGGCTTGCGCGTAAAACTCGGTGTACTTGGAGAAATCGTTCGCGGTCACTTGATTGCCGGTCGTCGGAATCGCGAAGAAAACGTCGCCTCCCCTGATCCGTTCGCCTTGCGCGATGGCGCGACGCGCGAACACGCCGCGCTGCAAGGATCGCAGCGTCGCGATTTCTTCCTGGCTGAAATCAGGACGCGTGCCCGCCACGCCGCACATCTCGAACGTTTGCCGCGCGGATTCCAGCCACCGCCCGATTTGTTCCGGCGTCGCCGAGTACGCGTTCAGACGAATCGAATCGGTTGGCACGCCAATGTGTTTTTCGAAGATCGTCGCGCCTTTTGCAATCGCGATTTTGATCGAATCCGCATTGTCCGGGTTTTCGTGCGTCGAGTAACCAACGCGAACTTGGGGATACCTCTGCCGCAGAAAATCGATCTGATTCAATTGCAAACGCGCGTCCGCCGTCGGATATTCGCCCGTGCAGTGCATCAACGCGAAATCTTTGCCGCGATGCTCGAAAAAATTCACCACCCGATCAATCTCTTCCAACGCCGCGCCCGCTGTTGACGCGATGATCGGTTTGTCTGCCTTGACCACGCGTTCCAAGAGCGACCAATCGGTAAACGAGCAACTGCCGATCTTGATCACGTCATATTCGTGCGCCTCGATCAAATCTACTGAACGCTCATCAAACGGCGTGCAGATCGAAACGAATCCCAGCGTCTGCATTTCCGTTTTGAGTGCGAGCATTTGCTGATCGTCCAAACGCGTTTCGGAAAAACGTTTGACATACTTGCTGTCGTCGCGTCCGTGATAATCAGGATGAATGAACGTGTCCAGATGACGATATTGCAACTTGAAGCCGAAACGAAAGGGCAAGTTCTGACTGACCGCGTGAAACGCGCGAATGATTCTCAAGCCGTGCTCGACACTGCCCATATGATTATTCGCCATCTCGAAAATAAAGAGTGGCTCGCCAGATTTGAGTGTAAACATATCCCCCTCATCACTCCCACGCGTCGATCCGAATCGCGTTCAATGGAATCGCGCGCGTGCGTAACTCATCCGCCAGCGTCCTCAGCATCGCGGGCGGTCCCGAAAGATAATACAACGCGGCGTCCGGCAACGTTGTCGCGCGCGCCAGCGCGTCAATTGAAACGCGTCCCGGCAACTCACCGCGCGCGGGCGTCTGCTCGACGAAATAGATCGCGCACAATTGCGGAATCGCGGCGGCGCGCTGCACGATCAGATCGCGGTAGATCAACAAATCGGACGTGCGCGCGCCGTACGCCAAGACGATTTGATTGCGCGCGTCGGGCGTCAGTCCTTCCAGAAACGCGGTGAACGCGGTGATGCCGGTGCCGCCCGCCAACAAAACGACAGCGCGCGCATCTTCGATCACAAACTCGCCATACGGCAATTTCACCCACACCGCGCGACCGACGCGCAATTCTTGCGCCATCCGCGCGGTGAATCGCCCGCGCACGGAATACGAAATGCGGAGCCGCTCGCGTTGCGCCGGCGAACTCGCAATTGAAAAGACGCGCGAGTCGGGCCAGTAGCCGCTGGGATCGTACGCGTCGAGCGCGAGATGCAAAAATTGTCCGGGGCGAAACGCGGGCACGCGCCGTTCGGGAATCAGATCAACCGTGTAAACGCGCTCGCCGTGATTGACGATCTGTTCAACGCGACAGCGCAGTTTTTGCGCGACCGACATCAATCTGCTCCAACGGCGGTTGGAAACCGCAGCAACGACAGCACAAAGCCGACCTGCGTCGGCTCGGTCTGCGCCAGACTGCGGAGGCAGTCTTCGCGACCTTGTTGCCGCGACTTGAGTCGCCCGCGAGAATTCATAAACACTCTCACGCGCGCTCGCCGCGCATAAACCGCGCGAACGCGTCTGCGATCACGTCGCGTTGTGGTTGTGTGATCCCAGGATAGACACCAATGAAAAAAGTGTCGCGCATCACGCGATCCGTGTTCGCCAAATCGCCGACGACACGACGCTCGATGTTTTGGAACGCCGGATGCCGCAGCAAGTTTCCGCTGAACAGATTGCGCGTCTCGATCCGATTCTGCTCCAGAAACCGCGTCAGATCGTTGCGCGTAAAACCGGCGTCGTCGCGCACGGTGATCGGAAAACCGAACCAGGACGGATCCGAATGTTTTGTCGCGCGCGGCAAAATCAAGCGATCCTCGAACGGTTGAACGATCTCCATCACGCGTCGGAAATTTTCTTTGCGGCGCGCGATGAACGTGTCCAGTTTTTTTAACTGCGCGCAACCGACGGCGGCTTGCATATCGGTCACCTTAAGATTGTAACCGATGTGAGTGTACACATACTTATGATCGTATCCGTGTGGCAACGTACCGAACTGCTGACCAAAACGTTTGCCGCACGTGTTATTCTCGCCGCCCGCGCAATAACAATCGCGCCCCCAATCGCGCACGGAACGCCCAATGCGCGCCAACTCGTCGTCGTTCGTCACAACGCAACCACCCTCGCCCAGCGTGATGTGATGCGCTGGGTAAAACGACAGCGTCGCGATGTGCCCGAACGTGCCGGTCAACCGCTCGCGGTAGCGCGACCCGAGCGCGTCGCAATTGTCTTCGATCAGCCAGAGATCGTGCCGCTTGACCAACTCCATCACTGCGTCGAGAGCGAACGGGACACCGAGTGTGTGCGCCATCATCAGCGCGCGCGTCTTGGGCGAGATCGCATCGGCAAGGCGTTCCGGGATCGCCGTGTAATCGCCCAGGTTCACATCCACGAACACTGGCACGAGCCGATTCTGGACGAGCGGTGCGACCGTCGTGGGAAAACCTGCCGCGACGGTGATCACTTCGTCGCCGGGTTTCAAGCCGCGCGCGCCCAGTTTAGGCGACGTGAGCGCGGTCACCGCGACGAGATTCGCGGACGAGCCGGAGTTGACGAGGAGCGCATTCGCAAGTCCAAGATAATCCGCGATCTCGGCTTCAAATTGCTCCGCGTACCGATTCGCGGTGAGAAAAAAATCCAAACTCGCATCAACGAGGTTGACGAGTTCTTCCGCATCGAAAACGCGTCCGGCGTAGTGGATCAAATCGCGCGATGGGTCAAATGATTTATTGGCGAACTTGGCTTGATAGTATTGCCGCACCAGTTCAAGAATTCGCTCTCGCTTATTTTCCATTCGATTACTCAATGTTATTTCGAGATGCGGTTTTTGCATCGAGAAATCTCGTTAATGCGCTACCGCCACCGATTGGAAATCGGCGGCTCAACGAGGTGAAAACTCGATAAATCGAGTTACGAAGCGAATCGGTTTCAACCGATTTCCACCTCGCTGAGACCCCGAATTCATTCGGGGATGTTCCTTCGTTTTCGGCTTGTCCGAAGTTAGGGTGACCTATCGCAAAAATTCGCGGTACCACTCAATCGTCAAGCGGAGACCTTGTTCCAACGTGAAGAGCGGCGACCAATCCAACATTCGGCGCGCCTTTTCCGCGCTGAGATACTGATGTCGAATTTCGTTCGTCGCTTCGTTTCGCACATCGGGTTCTAAATCCGATTTCATCAACGCAAGAATCTGGCGCGTCAACCCCAACACGGTGATCTGCAATTCGTTGGAAAAATTGAACGCTTCGCCGCGTAATTCTGGACGCGCGGCAAGTTGCTCCGCCAACAACATATACGCCGCCGCGCCATCTTCCACGTAGAAATAATCGCGGATGAAATTTCCATCCGAGCGAATCACCGGTCGTTGTCCGCGTAAAATGGAGCGAATCGTGCCGGGGACGATGCGATTCCAATTCAGATCGCCGCCGCCGTAAAAATTGCCGCACCGCGTGATCGCCACGGGCAGATCGTACGTCACCGCGTACGCGCGCGCGATCAGATCGGCGCACGATTTGCTCACGTCGTACGGGTGTTGCCCCTGCAGCGGCATCGTTTCGTCGTACGGCAATTGCTCCTGATCGCCATACGCCTTGTCCGACGAGGCGACGACGATTTGTTTGACCGTCGGACTGCGGCGGCACGCCTCTAAGAGCGACCACGTTCCGCCGATGTTCGTTTCCAACGTGGAGACCGGATTGCGATTCGCAATCGGGACGATGGATTGCGCGGCGAGGTGAAACACGGTGTCAATCTCGTACTCGCCGAGCGTTCGTTCGAGCAAAGTTTGATCGCGCAGATCGCCGCGCACGATCTTGACTTGATCGATCATTCGCGAACGCACGAGTTCGCTTTGCGGCACCCAATCGCGCACCAAGCACACCACATCGGTACGCGCGGCGCGCAAGCGTTTGATCAACCAACCGCCGAGCAAGCCCGTCCCGCCGGTGACAAGCGTTGGGCGATCTTGCCAAAAAGCCGCGATCAATCTTTTACCTTCCACGGCGCTTGTCCGGTCGCCCACAAATCTTCCAAGAGGCGCACATCCCGCAACGTGTCCATACATTGCCAAAAATCGGCGTGACGGTACGCGGCGAGTTGTCCTTCCACCGCCAAGCGTTCCATCGGTTCAACCGCCCAATTCGTATCGTCCGAAGGAATATAATTAACCACTGCGGGCTCAAGCACAAAGAAACCGCCATTGATCCAACCCTCGCCCACCTGCGGCTTCTCGGCAAAACGCGTAACCAAATCTCCGTCAAAGACGATGCTGCCGTAGCGCGCAGGGGGACGCACTGCCGTTACCGTTGCAAGTTTGCCATGACACCGATGAAACTCCACCAAGCGATGGATATTCAGATCGCTCACCCCATCGCCGTACGTCAGCATAAACGTTTCGTTGCCGATGAACTGCACAATCCGTTTGACCCTCCCCCCCGTGTCCGTTTCAAGACCGGTATCGAGCAGATGCACGATCCAATCCTCGCCGCTGTGATTATGCACGGCGACGTTCCCATCGCCCAAACGAACAGTCAAATCGCGCGCGTGGTAGTGATAGTTGAGAAAATAATCTTTGATGATTTCGCCCTTGTATCCCAACGCGATGACGAACTCTTTGAAACCATACGCCGCGTAGATTTGCATAATGTGCCAGAGGATCGGCTTGCCGCCGATCTCGACCATCGGCTTGGGCTTGAGGACAGTTTCTTCAGACAATCGCGTGCCAAGTCCGCCCGCGAGTATCGCCACTTTCATCGGTTTGTCTCCATCAAACGATTCTGGCGCAAGTATGCACCAAATCGGAAATTTTGTCTATCCCCCATTCCGGTTATTCGCCCCAAAGTTGATCCGCTCTTTTTCGACGACGAGCGGTCGCTTGAGCACTTGTGTATGGATCGATCCAACATACTCACCGACGATGCCCAGGAAGAAGAGTTGCACGGACGCCATAAAGAACATTCCGATCACGAGCGGCGCTTGCCCAACGGAGAAATTCTCCCAGAACAACAATTTGTACACCAAGTAGATCAGCGCGACCAACAGACTACCGACACCGATCATAAAGCCCGTGATCGTCGCCAGGCGCAGCGGCACTTTGGAGTAACTCGTCATTCCCAGCATTGCCATATCGTACAACGTGTAAAAATTATTTTTGGTGATGCCGCGTTGGCGCTTGGGTTGCGTGTACTCGATCCGCGCGCTCTCGAATCCGATTTCGGCGATCATCCCGCGAAAGTACGGATAAGGGTCGTCCATCTCGCGCAGAATATCAATCACCACACGATCGTACAAACCAAAGCCGGTGAACTGCTGGACCAGTTCGACATCCGAGAGCGCACGCAAAACATCGTAATACATTTTGCGAATCCAAAACATCCCGCGCGCTTCCTCGCTTCGCTTTTTGACGCCCAGCACCACCTTGTATCCCTCTTCCCATTTGTGGACGAAATCTGCGATGAGGCGCGGCGGGTCTTGCAAATCGGCGACGATCGCAATTGCGGCATCGCCTTTGGCTTGGAGCAGCGCGTGGCACGCCGACCGCACGTGGCCGAAATTGCGCGTGTTGACGATAACTTTGACGCGCGGATCGTTCTGCGCGATCTCGCGCAAGACCGCGACGGTTTGATCACGCGAGGCGTTGTCAATGAAAATGTGCTCGTACGTGTAGCCCGGCAAACGCTCCACCACTTGCTTGACCTGTTCATACAGCTCGCGCACATTTTCTTCTTCGTTGTAACAACCGGTGACGATGCTGAGTAATTTCATAGGTGTCTCCTTGCAGAGGCGACCGACGACCGACGACCGCCAGCTATTCTACACGCGGCGCGCCGGGTTGAGCGGCGAGCCGCCACACGCCGAGCAAGCCCCACACCGTGACGACCGCATAGTTCGACGCTTGCATAATCAGAATGAACGTGAACGCTTGACTGCGCGACAATCCAAACAGCGGCAAAAGCGTGACGGCGACAAATTGATACGTCCCGATGTAACCCGGCGTGGATGGGATCGCGCTCGCCAAGCCGAGCGATGCCAACAAGAGCAACGCTTGAAAAAGATCCAACGGCAAATTCAATGCGCGCGCCGCCAGCATTGTGCCGCACGCGTCCATCACCCACAGCGCACCGGTCAATCCGGAAAAACTGAGCGCGCGGCGCTGATCGTGCAACGAACTCAAACCGGTCACGAATCTTTCAAAAATTTCCGCGCCGCGTCGCCGCCACGTTTCCGGCGCGGGCGCGCGCATCCAAATCGAACGCGCAGGACGCGCCAAGCGCGAACTCGCGCCAATCGCCACCACGCCGAGCGCGGCGACGATCAACAGCGGCGGGAGCGCGCGCCACAACTCGTTCGCCTGACTGCCGATCAAGAAAATCGCAGCGAATCCGAACAACAACAGCGCGACGACATCCATCACGCGTTCGGTGAGCGCGGTCGCCAGGACAAAACTACTGCTGATGCCACAGCGTCGTCCCAGCGCCGCCGAGCGAATCAACTCCCCGGCACGCGCGGGCAGAAAATTGTTTCCCAAATAACCAATCATCGTCGCCCAGAAAACGAGGCGCGCCGGCACCCAGCGTTCTGCGCTGAGTAAAATGCGCCAGCGCAAACCGCGCAGAAAATAGACGCCGCTCGCAATCGCCGCGCCCGCGATGAGAAATTCGATCTGCGCGTCCCGGGCGGTGTCCCACACTTCTTGCCAATCAATGCCGCGCAGCGCGAGCAACAAGAACACGCCGGAAAATAAAATTGCGACGAGCAACGAGCCGCGAACGTTTCGCATCACTTGGGTTCTCGCGCCGGATCGCCGCACAGGTACACGCCCACCCACGCGTGATGCCAGTATGGAATGATTCCCGCCACCATACAATCGCGCGCATACACGCGCATCCGGCGATCCGCCGCGCGTTCGTCCGGCGGGCTGGCATAATCGTAATACGGAGAGACGAGCCACGCGCGCCGATGCGAAATTTTTTCCAACGCCGCGCGCGGAATCGCAAGCTTGGCTTGATCGATCATTCCCCTACCGCCCGCCAATTCCTGCTCATCTATAACATAATGCGGCTTGTCCGGCAAATAGTACGAAAACAAAACAGCAGTCATTTCGTTCGCGTGATAAATCACATCGCCCGATTGCCAGCCCTCCTCGATCACCTGGACGACCTGCGCCAAATTCCCGCCGCGATCTTTCGGCGACCAAAGCGCGAGTCCGGCGACGAACGCGCCAATCCAAAGAACCGGCAAAATCGCGTGATACAATTTTGGACGATGCGGGATCAGCGCAGCGGCAAGCCACAGCATCAGCGGCGGAAGCAGAACGGAAGTGGAGCGATAGTGCAACGCATTGCGAAAGAGAAAATTGCTCGCGAGGAACAACACGAACGGCATCCAAAAAATGTACGCGGGCATCCACAATGATTCCATCACACGCGTCGCGTCTTTTTTCACAAGCGCAACGGTTTGCAGGATCAGCGCGGTAACAATCGTGACGAAGAACAGCAAGATCGGCACAACCGATCCACCCAAGCGCGATGCCGTCGAAGCGAAAAGATCGAACACAAAGTTGAAGGTCAACGCTTGCCACGTCAACGGCTCGATCCAAGGGATCGCCTGTCCGGATTGCGTCAGCAGAATCGGCGCCCAGGGTAACCACGCGAGCAACGCCACCGCGCCTGCCACGACAATCGCGCGCCAATCGCGCGGATGCACGATCAGCGCGAACAAACCAAGCGACAGGAGATAAAAGATCGCGGTGTTATGCAGCCACAACAGCAATCCCATCACCGCTGCGAGACCCAGGTACTTGCCTTGCCGCGCCCACAGAATGCCGAGCAAGTACAGCAAGCTCATCACCGCGTACATCCGCGCTTCTTGCGCCAGCCAAAGTTGGTATGGCGATAGCGCGAGCAGAGCCAAACCGAAGATCGCTTGCGCGCGCGTGAAATGAAATTCCTGGGTTAGTTTCCAGAAGACGACCAGGGTCAAAACGCTGACGATGAACGGCGCGAGACGGAACGCGAAATCATTTTCGCCGAACGCGCGAGTCATAACCCAGATGACGATTTCCCAACCGGGCGGGCTGATGTTTGTCCGCAGTGCGCCGATCATTTCCAACAGATCAAAACGCGCCATCACCACGCTGTACGCTTCGTCGTACCACAGCGAACCGCCCGACAGCCCGGCCCAACGCAATGCAATTCCGGCGGCGCAAAGAATGAGCTCCCAGGGAAAAGGTTCAGCGGCGCGACGCGCGCGCGCGATTTTCTCACGCGTTTGCGAGATCAAATCCATCTGAACCACTCCAACTTGCGCGCGAAATAAATCACAAGAATTCCCGCCACCAAAACGATTGACACGCCCGAAATCCAGTCGCACACTTGTTGATACAATGGCAACGCCCAATCGGGCTGGCGGTGCGCGACAAAATCCATCATTCGCGCCTTGTCTTCTACCCGGATACGTTCAAATGGGCGACTGTTGTTTACCTCGGGAAAGACAAATCCGGTTGGGTTGGTCATATTGTAATAGCCATCGGAGATTTCCCATACCCAACCCGGCTTGACCTCGGGGTGAAACCACTGCAGTCCGAACCCAAAGATGGGGTTGTACGGATAGAGATTACTTGCACGATTGAGTAAGGCGCGAGTATTATCCTCAGTATCACCAATATGGGTGATTTCAAATGTGTCTCCCGCAAGTATGGCTTGATGGATATACTGAGAATCGATCAGGTTGTATGAACGGTCAATATAATCACTCCCGGGAACGAAATACGTCATCACAGGGAGAAGAGTCAATCCATTGACGACAACCAAAATCGTCAGCGCCTTTGATTTTTCCCAGTGAACTGCCCATCTATTGTACAAAACCGCCGCTACTAACGCAAGCGGGAACAAGAATGCCGCGGTCAGGCGAAAATTAACATGCATCGAACTGAAGATCGGAAGTTGTTTGATGTAAGGATAAACCACACCGCCCGTTAGAATGATTTCCGTGACCAGCCAGATGCAAGTAATCAGCGCCATCCAAGCGATCCATCGTTTTCCCTGAACAAATATCTTGGACCAAACTGCGCGACGATGCAACAGATTATCAATACCGATAATAATAATACCAAAAACAACCGGAGAGAGTGCCATATCAAATTCCCAGTATCCCCATCCCGGATAGCCCGTGCCTGAGATACCGGCCATGTTTTCTGGCATCGTCTTTGGATCCAAGCCGCTCATCCAACGCAGCGGGAACAAACTCATTGTCCCCAAGAGTTGCAGAATAATTCCCAGCAATGCTAACAAGGAACTGGTGGAATGCTCTTCGGACATCAACCGAGGAAAGAACCGCATAAAAGAATACACGGCTGACAACTTGGAAATCGTCATCAGCACGGCAAGACATCCTCCCAGTATCACGATCATGACGATGCGTCGCCGCGAGAAGACACTGGGCTTGACGATGTAAATCAGGGGCAAAATAATCAGAATAGAAAAACCCCACAAAATGATGATGAAATAACTAGCGGTGTGCAGCATCACAGTCAGCACTAGGGCAAGCAGCAATCCGGCAATGTATTTATGGATTCGCACATCCACCAACAAGATCAGAATTACCACCAGAACGGGAAAAGCGATGTATCCCAAGTGACCAATCGCGATCCGTTGCATCATAAAGCCATTGGCGGAGAAAAACACCGCCCCGAGAATGCTACTCGTCTTGTCCAATTCAAGGATGCGCGAAAAAAAATAATAACTGGCGAACAAGCCCGCACCGACAAAGAAGATTATTCCCAAAACGACCGAGAGCATCGGGTCAAAAAAAATCGTTAGGAACGCCCAAAACGAAAATTGCCCACTCAACGGATCAGGATAGGCGGGCTGCCCCCCCCAATGTCGGTGTATACCATTGGATCGTCAAACCATTGAGGCGAAAATGGAGCGCGGAATCCAACAACCCGGGCAACGCCAAGCCATAATCGGAGCCAGCCAATGGATACCTAAGAAACAAAAATCCAATGGCTGCACCGCAAATGATGCAAAGGTTGGTAAGCAGAAAAATAATTGACCGGAGATTACGTTTCATTTTCATGGAGTTTTCAAATACGATTCATTCTGCCTTGCGGCACAAGTATATCTCTGTCGTCCAGTGCTGCCAATAATACATTCGATCGATGATTTGGCAATCCTTGACGTACTCTGCCATCCGTTCATCCACGCGCTCTTTCATCTTTTGCGTCACTTCGTCGTGCGACCAAACCACCCACGCGCGTAGATAGGAAATATTTTCTAGACCGGCTTCGGGCGCATTGAAACCAACCACTTCTGTGATTGCACTTCCCACCACACTTTTTTCGTTCAGCAAGAAATGCGGCGCGTCGGGTAGATAGAACCCGAACAGAACCGCTGTCGTCCCGGTGGCGTGGTATACAATATCGCCGGATTGCCATTCATCCTTCATCAAATCCGCGATCTCATGCAAGTTACTCCCTCGGCTCGCAGGCGACCACCCAACGAGCGCGACGATCATCACAATGGTCCAAAGCGCCGGGAGAATTATGCGCGCCAGTCCTGCCAATCTCCGCACAGATTTTTGAAGGACCAACGTCGGCAATAACCACAGCACCCACGCCGGAACAGCTGGCGATAGGGTTCGGTACCACAAGACGTTCTGGAACAAAATCGAAAACAGCGCAAGCAACCCAAACGGGACAAGGACGACCAACATCAAGAAAGCGGATGAACGCGTTTCTTCGCGCAGGATCACTGGATCTGATTCATTCAGCGATTCGTTTCGACGCGTTAGCCATCCCCACCCGAGTCTTGCCGTCTTCCAGATCGCGATTATCGAACTGAGGAGGATCGCCAGAAAACCGAAGAGTTGCCAACCCTTTTTCAACGTATCAGCGAAAAATGCCGCCGCCAAATTGACCGCCAAGTGACTCGGCGTAAATCGCGGAAACCCAGGAATCTGCTCACGAGCTTGAGAAAAGAATACCGGCAACCAAGGCAACCAAGCCACTCCCGCCAGCAACGCCGCGCCGACAATTTTTTTCCAATCGCGCGGATGCCAGAGCAATGCGACCAGAAATAGCGCAGGAACATAAAAAACCGCCGTGTTATGGAACCACAGCATCAACCCCATCACCGCGCCCAAACCAAGCCAGCGTCCTTGCAATGCCCACAAGACCCCTAGCGTGTATAGCAACGCATAGACCGCATACATTCGCACCTCGGCCGCGATCCAGAATTGATACGGCAGGAGTGCCAAAAGCGTCAATGCCACAACCTGACGCACGGGAGGCAACGCAAGTTCGCGCGCCAGCCGGTACGCCACCCACAATGTCGCAATACTTGCCAAGAATGGAACGATCCGCGCGCTCAACTCGGTGTATCCGAACAATCGCGTGGCAAACCATAGTAGGATTTCCCACCCCGGCGGACTGATGTTCGTCGCGAGACGGTACACCATCTCAAGCAAACTCTGCCGCGTGATGACCACGCTAAATGCCTCGTCGTACCATAGCGCGCTGGCGTTCAATCCCACCAAGCGCAACGCGACCCCGGCAAGCAAAATGCCATAGATGAGATACTGCCCGTGACGATCTTCGGATTTTGAAAAAATTCTATCCATCTCGAACAATCACCTTGCCCCGATTTGTCGTGCGTTTCCCCCAGAGCAACACGCCCAGCGTTGCGAGTGTTAACAACGCGCCAGCACGATCATTCGATTGCATCGCGCTGATTGCAAAGGCGAACCACGAGATCACCACAAATCCGATCACATACGTTTGCTTCCGTAAAACATCCAACAAGAGCAACAGATCATACGAAAAGATGAATGGGTTGATCAAAAAGCCAACCGTCGCGATACAATCAAAATCGTTTTGACGCCAAGCCCAGATCACCAAGCCCACAGTTACCAGCACCGCGCTCAACAGCCAGGTCGGCGCAGGAAAAACCGCCAGCCATCCCCACAACGAAGCGACAATCCCTACGCGCGCACGCTCGCCGGTGCGCGCCAAGAATCGCACGACCCAATCCGGCTGGACGACAAACGATCCGAGGATCAACACACCGAGTACGACAACAAACCAAACGATCTGCCGCCGATCGCGTTGCCACCACTGCCACAGCATCCACGGCACGAGGAGCAAAACCAAAATCGGCTTGAGCGCGATGAACGCCAATGCCACTCCTCCCGCGCGCGAATTGCGCAATCGCGTAAAGAGACCCAGCATCACGATCCCGGCTTGTCCGAACAAAAGCGTCGCTAACACCGGAATTGACCAAACGGCAATGAGCGCGCGTCGCCGAAGAACAACCACCAGAATAACCACTTGCAAACCGGTCCATACCGCGTGAACAACCGACGGCGGTAAGGGCACAAATGGAATAAACAAAAAAAAGAATGGCAAAGGATAAAACACTTCGAAATTCGTGAGCGCGTATGGATCGCTCCCCTGCAAAATAGCTGCCGCCGCGCTCACAAAAATATCAATGTCTTTGAAAGGCATTAGCGCGCCACCTCAAACAAGGTCACCGGTCTGCCGTTCCCATCGCGGAAATCTGCGACGCGCGTCAAGCCGGGAATCGTCACGCGTTCACGATACAAGTCGTTCAACGGCGTAGGATGATCGAACTGTAGAACGAGATAACGCGTGTTGTATTTTTGCGCCGCGACAAAAATCGCTTCAATGCCATCCGTCGGAATCACAATCGAACGGCGATGACCCACATTGTAGAACGCTGGTGGATCAACCGTCAGCACGATATCGTCCGGGCGCGCGTTTTGATCGAGCCAGCGCGCGATCTCGGCGTATTCGATATCGCGCAGATTCCACAACGGAATGTCGGACGATCCGCCGCCGATCGGAAAGACACCAAGCGCGTACAGATAGATCGCCAAAAAAATCGCCAGCGCGACAAAACCGATACGAAAAACACGCGCGGCTTGTACGACATTCCAGGTTCTCCGCCGCCGCGCGATCCACTCGACGCACAGATCAATCCCGCGCGGCACAACCACGACAAGAAACGGCAACAGCGCCGCCGACGAATGGAGCGTACTGCCACGCACACTCGGAAACGTGAATGCGAGCGTCATCGCAAGATAAAGCAACGGCGCGTAAATGAAAAACGGCAGCAGTTCGATCCGTCGCCGCGATTGCCACAAACCGATCAGCGCGAACGGCGCGAGGAAAACCTGCAACGCGCCAAACGTGATGACGAGCAAATTAATTCCACCGGCGCGTAGTTTCGATGCAATGATATTTTCAATGCCCCACGCGAGATAGCGTTGCGGCGTGAGATCGTCCGCGTAACGAAATAGTTCATCGTACCCCGTGAGCCAAAGCGTTTTCGTTCCTGCGCTGGGATACGGCGTGCCAAGGGTCACATAGTTGCGCGCGAACCAAGGCGCCATCACAAGCAAGTATCCAAGTAAAAAGGCAAAAGTCAAAAGTAAAACGTGAAGCATGAAACGTGAAGCGTGAATCTGAAACTTGAAACCTGAAACCTGAAACCTGAAACCTGAAACCCAAAACATCACAAGTGGCGCGACTGCGAGCAACAACAAACCATCCGCGCGCGCCAAATGACTCAACCCCGCCAAAATCCCCGCAACCCAAAACTCCCACACTCCCCTGCTCCCCTGCTCCCTTGCTCCCTCGCTCCTCTGCTCCCCCTCTCCCCCTCTCCCGCTCTCCCCTTCTCCCGCTCTCCCGCTCTCTCCCACTCTCTCCACCCCGCGCGCGATGAAAAACAGACACACACTCGCAGTCAGCGCGAATGGCGTAAAGTTATCGGGACTGACCCAGTAGATCGTGTAGAATCCGCTGAACGTCGTGAAGAGCGCGGCAGTCCAGGCGTAATCGTCACGTTGAAATATTTTTCGTGAAAGATAAAACGTGAACAGCGGAAGCAAGGACGAAATGAGGATGAACGGAATTTGCGCGACGCGATACGACACGCCAAACAACACGTAGAACGGCGCGATCAACAATGACGGGAGCGGCATCCAATACAAGTTGCTCGGATGCGGCAAGCCCGTCGGATTATCCAGATAATTCCACAGCACCTCTTCGATAAAACCGCGCCCGCGCGCCAGATTTTCCGCGACGTGCATCGCGTACGACGCGTCCATATACCCCGCGTTCGTCAGCGGCAGCGCGGTGACGATGCGGAAGATCAGCGTGATGAGAAACAGGGTGAGATACGCGCGCGGTGGCGCGAACCAAATTCTCATTTCGAAAACCGCACTCGCAACAAGGTGTAGATCGCTTCGATGCCGTCTACCCACGAAATCTTTTTGCCTTCTTCCGCGCGACGCGGATTGTACGAAATCGGCACCTCGACGATGCGGTGCCCGCGCTTGGCTAACTGTCCCGTGATCTCGGGTTCAAAATCGAAATGGACACAACGCAAACGCACCCCTTGCAACACCTCGCGCCGAAACACTTTATACGCGGTTTCCATATCGGTCAAGCGCGTGCCGAACAACAGATTCGTCAGCGTCGTCAGAAAACGATTCGCCAAGCGCGTGCGCAGCGGAATCCCTTGCTGGCGCGCGTTCAAAAATCGCGAGCCATAGACAACCTTGGTCTTGCCTTCGAGAATCGGCTGAAGCAATTTACCGTACTCGTTCGGATCGAGTTCGAGATCGGCATCCTGAATCAGAATCACATCACCTTGCGCGTGATGCAAGCCCAGCCGAATCGCCGCGCCTTTGCCCAAGTTGATTGGCATCGAGCACGTGCGAATCAACTCCGCGTGCAGGGCGCGATGCGCTTCGATGATCTGCGCGCTCGCGTCGGTCGAACCGTCGTTCGCGACGATGATTTCCATTTCGATGGCGCCCGCCTCTACGCGCGCCACGCGCTCGATCAATTCGCCGATCGTCATCTCTTCATTGTAAACGGGAATGAGCACGGAGAGCTTCATCGTTGTCTCCTACGGCAATCGCACGCGATAAACGCGCGCTTGGTCGTTTGCAAACACGCGTTGCAAATACGCCGCGCGCTCTGGATCGAACGCGCCCAGTTCGCGCTCGGCTTGACCCCAAAACACGTACGCCACACGATACTCGCGCAAGAGCGCGACGCGTGATGCGTCGTCCGTCGCCGCATCGAAGAATCTTTCTGCCGCCGCGCGTTTCTCGTCGAAACGAATTGTTTCATAGCGCTGACCGACAAAGACACGCTTACCAGCGCGCGCGGGAATGAAACTGCCGCTCCAGTACGACGACAGAATCGCATCACTCGGCGCAGTGTTGGCGGGCAGCCAGTCCATCGCTTGCAACTCCGCCGTCGGGCGAAAGAGCGGGTACGGCTGAACGACTCCTAACAACACGACGCTGCTGAGCCAGAGGTAAAAACTCGCCAGACTCGCCAGCGCGATGATACCAACAATAACTAATCGTTGCAACCCCGCCGCGCTGTAATTCGGTCGCTGGCTCAACGCGATGAAAACGCGCGTGCGCGCCAAGCGCGGCAGCGCGACCTCGCACAAACCCAGCGCGGCGAGAATCGCCAACGGCACCTGGACGCCTTCGACGAAACGACGCTGTTGGGTGATCGGCACGTACAGCAAGATCGCGACGACGCTGATCCAAATCCACAAAAACGCGAACAAACGGCGACGCGATTCATCCACGCGCGTCGAGGAACGCCAAGCCAATGCCGCGCAGATCAGCAAAGGCAAGTACGTCAATCCGAAATGAATCGGGTGGGGTGAAAGTGTGGTCGCTTGCGCGTTCCAGTGTTGAAACACAGGATTCGTCATCAAAACCAATTGGTAGTACGCGAACAGCGGCGCGGGAATTGCGAATACGATGCCCAACCCCACCAGCGCGCGCCACAAGATTCGGCGTCGTTGCCACATCAGAAAAACAAAGTACGCGCCCGTCACGGCGATCATCAAATACATCAGAAAAGGGAAAACAATCCCGATGAGTAGATTGCCGATGCCCGCGCCAAACGCCGCAAGGATTTGGGCGCGGGTTGGTTCCTCGTTCAAGACGCGCAACAAGAGCCAAAATGTTGCCAGCATCAACGCGATGCCGAGCGCGAAATGCGGATACGTCAGCGCGCTGTAAAAAATGTGCGCTTCGGGGACGCGCAGTTCCATCGGCAACGCTTCCCACACAGTCGGCGGGTCGAACGGGAAACGCCAAAACGCGTACCCCGCGCTGAAAATCGCCAATGCGTACGCGACGCGTCGTTGTGATGGTGATTCGAGAAATCGCGCGATAAAGCCGTACAACACGATAAACAAAACGAGATCGGCGATCACACGCGCGAGATGCCACATCGCCGTCGCGGAGAGATTCAGCGCGCGCGCCGCGTGCCCCAACGCCAGATAGAATACCTGAATGAACGCTGGCGCGTGCGCTTCGGTCGTGAATGGAATGAGATACAACCACGCGCCCTCGATGCCTTGCCCAATCGCGGAGAGATAACTGCCGTCCTCGACGTTGATCAACAAACCCGTGTATTCTGTCCCAGGTTGCGCCAACGCGTATCCGAGCGCGTACGGCAGTTGGAGCAATGCCGTGACGAGCAAAGCAATCGCCAGTGCTGCGATCCATTCGTAGCGCGAAATAGAACCAGACTTCATTTCACTCAACGCCGTCGAAACAAAAATGATTGCCCGCTCTGAAACATCAGCGTCCACGTTCGTTCGCGTTTTTGCAACGCCGTGATCAGTTGCGGCATCCAAAACGTATCCGCTAACACGTACTCCACCTGATACTTGTCTAGAATCGTTTCATAGCCCTCGCTCACATGCCATACGGCGAAATATTCGCGCCATTGCTCGGCGGGATAAAGATTGATACGCGAATCAATGAATACTTGGTGCTGGGGCCACAGCGCCCACATCAGATAACTCCCCGCGCCGATCTCGTGATACATCCTGCCGCGCAAATTATTTTTCCGAATGTACTCCACCACATCTATCGGCGTGTCCCCCGAAACCCACGCGCGCAGATCGTCCCCCCCGACAATCCCGCGCGTCATCGGCAACAGCGCGACGCCAACCAGCGCGAGCAGAATCAGGACGCGCATCCCCGCCAATCGTTTGGGCTGCCAGAAAAATCGCGCCAACCAATGCGTGGCAAGCGCCGACCCGCGCGTGGCGACTCGCGCGCTCACATCGCGCCAAACCAAGGCGAGTGGCAACGCAAGTAACGCCGACGCCCACAACACGTTCCGTTGCGCGTACCACCCCAAGCCGACAAACGCGAGCGCCCACAGCGCCGGTGCGACGCGTCCGCGCGCGTGACTGAGAATCATTCCGATCAACCAAGCCAGCACCAACAGGTACAAAAGATTCGCAGGAAATTCTCGAATCGTCGTGGGTAACCACTCCAGCACGCCGCTTTGGATCGCAGGCGTACTCCCAACGTCGAACACCGTCGCCAACATTCCAACGCCAAGCGGATTGAGCAGCACAGCGGCGAATGTCAGGATCGCCCAAACCAACAAGCGGAGCGATTGATCGCGTGTGAGAACCGAGTCGCGCTCTCCCATCGCAATGCGCGCGCTGAGATCGCCGATCACGGTCAAGCCGATCAGCAACAATCCAAACACAAACGATCCATGCAAATTGACCCACGCGATCATCGCGATCGGTAGCCAGGACAACGGCGCGCGTCCTTGTTCCAGATAACGCGTCAGGATAACGACGAAGAGCGCGAAAATCGGCAAGACAAAAGTCTGGGGACGCAATTGCCAATGCGGAAAACTCGCCAGCGCGGCAAACAGAATGAACCACGCGCTCCAACGCTCGCTCCCACTCGCGCGCCACGCCAATCTCAAAAAGATCGCGTAAAAGCAAACAACGCACAACGCGCGCGTCAAAACAAGCAATGGCGCGCCGCCGAACGTCCACAATCCGTACAGCACGAGTTCGCTCAGCCACGCGTTGTAGAAATACCCTTCGCCGTACTGCGTGTACGAAAAAATGTCGGTCGTTATCAGCGCGCGCGTCTCGACCATCTGCTGACCCAGGCGAATGTGAAACCAAAGATCGTGCGGTGTCAACGGCAATGCCGCGGCGACCGCGAAAATCAGCGCACAAACCGTCGCCGCCCACAAGCCGCGTAGATCGTCGCTGTGCCACCACCGAGCGATTGCGCTCATCCAACCCACCCCCACAGCACGAATTGCGCGCTCAAGTACAACTGCAACGGAAACGCGAGATACACAATCGCGCGATTGACCCACGCGTTTTGTCCGCGCGCGCCCAGCACGATGAACGCAGGAAAAATCGCCAGCGCGTACGCGACGCGACGTTGCGCCGACGAACCGAGCAATCGCGCAATAACAGCGTACAACACGATAAGCCAGATCAAATCGGCGAGTACACGCGCAAGATGCCACATCGCCGTCGCCGAAAGATCCAGCGCGCGCGCCGCGTGTCCCAACGCCAAGTAAAATACTTGAATGAACGCGGGCGGATGTTCTTCGGTTGTGAACGGCAAACGATACAACCACGCGCCCTTGATGCCTTGCCCAATCGCGGAGAGATAAATGCCGACTTCGATGTTGATCAGCAAGCCCATGTACTCTGTCCCTGGTTGCGCCAGCGCGTAGCCAAGCGCGTACGGAATTTGTTGAATCGCGATCACCATCACGGCGATCGGTATTGTGACAAACCACTCGTGTCGTGTGATTCCTGCGTGATGCATGAATTAGTTCCTCCACAATACATGATCGTCTCCTCGCAGCACTAATCGAAGCGCGATAATGCACGAGCGCAAACATCCAGCGAGCACGTGTTCCTCTCACACATTCAATTCATTCCTAGCGCGCCGAGCTGATTGCATGATCAACGCGGCAATCACGACCCATACCATCAATGCACCCAGAAAGGGAAGCCCTATGATCCATTCCGCAATCTCAGTGGACACGCGCGGCATAAAAATTGTTGCTTCGATAAAAGCATAGCTCAACACCACTCCGAAAATTCCAAGCGTGCGCCAGCGTAAACCAACTGTAGCACTCGCCATGACCGTGTAAGGAAAGAGCAACAACGCATAAGTAGGCAACATAGTTTTGCCCATGACAATCAACGCGGTCACTAAAACAAGCGCCATTCCCAATCCCGAGTCGCGAGTTTGCGGTAAGCGCGATGCTAAAATGATAGTTAACACAATGCCTGTGCCGGCGATCAAACTATTCAAGATCGGTCCAACCGGTCCTGCTTGACCTGCTAGGTGACGCGTCAGAAAAGCGTTCAACGATTGATTCATCAGATTGGAATCCGGCGCGGTCAGCGATGGTAAGACTTGGGAAACATAGCGCCAATCTAGCGCAACATCACGTTGCCAAAGTGCTAGAAAAACCATATTGAAAACCGCAAGTCCACAGATTCCAGCAGCGCCCGCTAAACCCAAACGGAATCTTCCACGCCACACAAGATAAATCAGCAGCGCGACTGGCATCACCTTCAACATAGAAGCCAGTGCAAGTACCAAACCTGCTATACACTCGTGTCCGGATTCGGAAAACGCAAAAGCGATAACGATCAGGCAAAGCAACAGAATGTTGATCTGCCCCATCCGCATTGAATAGATCACCGGCGCAAACAACATTCCCCCAATAATCGCCAAGGGCAAAAATTCTCCGAATCTACGATCCAGATGAAACACACGGACCAAAACCACAATACATAGAATCAGGAAAACATAATTCAGCAATGACCATATGCCTGCTGCCAATTCAACTGGCAGCAGTGCAAGCGGAAGAATGCTGATGGCCAATAAAGGTGGGTAGATGTAGTAGGAGAAGTCGTTGACCAAACCGAGCGAAGCAATCACTCTTGCCTGATTCTGTTCATCATAAATGTCCGCATTTTCCAAAAGCAATCGACTCGCGACATAGTAGGATTTGAAATCTGCTCCACCCAAGCCCCCACGTGTATAATCCAGAGGATCCAGTAAACACAGATACAAGTACATAGGCACGAGAACAAAAAAAACGGTCACCCATAGACTGAGCGCTAACAGCCGGAGCGGTGGAAGGCGTTTTTTCACCCCACCCACCCCCACAGCACGAATTGCGCGCTCAAGTACAATTGCAACGGAAACGCGAGATACACGATCGCGCGATTGACCCAGGCGTTTTGTCCGCGCGCGCCCAGCACGATGAACGCAGGAAAAATCGCCAGCGCGTAGCGATCCATACTCACCAGCGGCTGCGTCGTCGTCATTCGAAACAGCGGCGCAAGGTACATCAGCAGCGCGTACACGCCGTACTCGCGCGGCAGCGCGCGCCACACCGCGATCAGCATCGCGCCAAAAAGAAGCGTCGTCAGCAAATTCAGCGCGTCCACAAAACTCGCGCGCCCGTCAACGAGCAACGTCAACGCGGCAAGCAGATTGTCCGATGGCAACACAAACCGCGCGTGCAATTCGCTTTCGTAACTTGCAATCAGTGAGAGATTGGTCAACGCGAGAAACGCAAATGTCGCGAATGGAATGAGGAGCAACGGCGCGAAACGTGAAACGTAGTGCGCGAGGCGTGAATCTTGAACCTCGAACCTCGAACCTGAAACTTGAAACCTGAAACCCCACACCGCCAGCGGGATCACCAACAACACCCCCTGCAACCGCGTCAGCGCGGCAAGCGCGCCACACAGCGCGGCAAGCAACCACTTGTCGCGGCGCGCAAAATCGAACGTGGCGAGCGTGAGAAAAAGAAAAAGCGATTCGGTGTACGCGGTCTGCAAAAAGAATGCTGTCGGGAAAAACAACCAGTACGCCACCGCGCGCCGCGCACCCGCCGTGCCAATCAACGCCTCGCTCAACCGATACAACATCGCCAGCGCGCCGACGAGCGCGAGATTCGAAATCAGCAACGCCGCGAAAAGTGGATCGCCGACCAAGACACTCGCGGTTCGAATGAGCAACGGATACAACGGAAAGTACACCGCGCTACCCGCGTCCGCGTAACCCGCGCGCGCGATCTTCAAGTACCAATTCGTATCGAACCGCTGCCACACCGACAAGAGCAAATTCGTTTCAGGCGCGATGCCGCGGTACGGAAAAATTTCTTCGACTGAATATGACGATGGGTTCAACGCGCGTCCTGCGTACGCGCCTGCGACCGCGCGTCCTTCGCGCAACGACCACGCACTCCCCGTCTGCGCGTCCGTCACGAATCCCACCTCGCCCGCGCGAAACGTCAGCGCCGCGCCATCTATCACGCGCGAGTACGCGTACCGTTCGCCGGACGTGAGATCGAACACGGCTAGGACAGGCGCGCCAACCAAGTCGAGATTTTGCGCGACGACGGGAAACAACGTCGCGATGATGAACGCCCACGCGCTCAACGCAACGCGCGCGAGCAAATACGCCTGCAGCGCGAATCGCCACGCGGGATCGAGCGCGCGCCATCGCTCAACGAGTCGCATAACGATAAATCCTCAAATCGCCAAACGCCGTCACATCCACTCGCCGCATCATCGCATCGAGCCGCGCGAGATTGTCGTGCGCGCGACCTTCTTGCGCCGACTCGTCAATCGCCGTTTGGAAAATCACAAACCACGCGCGCGCGCGTCCGCGCACCGCGTCATCGAATTCGAGCGGAAACAAATTCACCGCCGCTTGCGTTCCGCGCGCGAGCGTATCGTTACTCGACCCAGGCGGATCGGCGAGAAATACTTGCGGCAACACGCGGTCGTAAAAATGCATCGGGAAGAACGAAAGTTTGTTGTCGTGCAAAATCAGATCGTCCGCCTGCGCGTGCGCGCGCAAAAAACGATCGGCTTGATCGAACGGCGCGCGCCGCCATTCCCCGAACGCGGAATAGTACGCTGGCAACGCGAGCGCGGCAATCAACGCGACCAAGCCGATCGGCACAAGGCGCGGCGCGCGCGCGGCAAGAAACGCGAGCAAGATGTAATACGCCAACGACGATGCAATCACGCCGCGCGGCACAAAAATCGGACGCATCACGTATGAGAGCACAAACATCAGCACAGGCGGGATGACCGCGAACGCGAACACGAGTCCAAGTGCGCGCGGCACGCCGCGTCGAAACGCGCGCAGCAACTCGAGCGCGGCAATCGCAACAAGCGCGAGCGTGATGAACAGCGCGAGCGCGAACTCGAACGGCGGCAGTGGCAAATGCGCCGTAAAGACGACGAGCATTTGCAACACATCGGCGAGCCCTGGCGGTTGCGTCCAAAACGCGCGCTGAATTTTCGCGATTTGCGTCGGCACGAAGAGCAACCAGGGAAAAAATAAGAACGCCCCGCCGATTTGCGCGGTGATCAATTTCAATTGCGCGCGCCCGTCGCGCCGCCATAGGAAATAGATGTTCGCCGTTCCGAGCGTGAGAAAAGCCAGGTTGTGCGAATACAATGCCAACGCCGTCGCCAATGCGATCGAGAACCAGGTGTAGCGCGCGCGCGTCGCCAAACGCATCACCGCGTAGAGGTATAACATTAGAGCCAGCGCGAACGTCGTGTACATCCGCAACTCTTGCGCATGATACAGCTGAAACGGCGCAAGCGCGGTGAAGAACGCCGCCAGGATTCCGACGCGCACGCCGAAACCGCGCGCTGCAATCGCATAGACCAGCGCGACGATCAACATCGAAAGCGCGACGGACAACATTCGTAGAGCGAACGGTGTCTCGCCGACCAGCGGAATCCATAAATGCAGCAAGGTGTAATAGAGCGGTGGCATCGTGTCGGCGGCGGTACCGGTTGCAATCGCGGCATAATCTTGTTCCGCAAGAAATACGGCGAACGCTTCATCGTACCACACAGGACGCGCGTTCAGCGCGAGGAGGCGCAAGCCAAACGCGAGCATCAGGATTCCCAATATCATCACGCGGCTCAGCAACACAGGTTTCATTTGAACCGACCCACAATTTCGTAAACGGCATAGGGCTCGTCCGCCGCGCCGACGAGCGAAAACGCCCCATCGCGCGTGACGATTTGGAACGGCATCGCGCCGTAGACCAATTTGAGATGACGCGTCGTCACGTCTTGCAGGACGCGCAGATCGTCCGCGCCGATAGGATCGTACTGTGTCGCGAGCATCAGTTCCAATCCTTGCCGATTCAGCAAGATATGCGTATAGCCCATTTGACGCCACATCGCCGCGAGCGAATCCGCGTCGCGGCACAAAAACCGCTGATGCGCCAGCGTATCGAGCAAGGCGTCCGGCTGCACGGTGCGGCTAAAATAGTACGCGCGCGTCTCCCACAAAAAAAGAAGCTTGGCATCGGGCGGCAAGCGCGTGTTCACAAATCGCGCGACGGCATCATACGCGCCGAGATGCCGCGCCAAATATGCCGCGCGCGTCTCCGCGCCAGTCAAATACGCCAACGGATTGTCCGCTGCCAATGCCAGTCCGTAGGAGATGACATTCAGCGTCAGAACCACACCAATGACCAACGCGGTGAACCGCTGGATCGAAAATTGCGGCAGAGTCAAGTGCGCCAAGCGATCGAACGCTTCCGCCGCCAAGATCGCAAACGCGGGAAACGCCGGAAACAACAATCGCGTCTGAGAAAGCAATTTGGACTGCGCGACGCCCGCCAGCCACACGACGTACAACATACCTGCAAACCACCACAGCGCGCGCGTCGCAGGAGTGCGCGGCACCACGCGCGCCGTCGCAAGCCACAAGGGGATCAGCATCAGCAACAACGCGCCAATCGTTGCTTGATACGCCACGCCCTCTTCGCGCCCGATGATCGTTGCTTCCCAGGGCACGCTTAACAAACGGAGTGGATCGCTCAACCCTGTGCCAAATCGCGAATACCACGCCGCACGAAAAGCATCCCAATAGGGTCCGCCCCACACAAACGGATAAACGGGGTTGCCCATAAAGATCCAATTGCGAACGTACCACGGCGCGGCGACGATGCCTGCGCTCACCAGAAAGATCACTGCCTGCCCTAACGCGCGACGCGATGGTCGCGCAATTAAAACCGCCAGTGCCAGAACGATGAACGCGGCGGTGTACTTGCCACCCATCGCCATTCCCGCGAACGCTCCGGCGAGAACGAACGCGCGACGATCTGCGTTTGCGCGTGCGATCAATACCAGATCGAGCGCGGCACAACCATAAAACGCGAGCGCGAGATCGTTATACGCCCAAGTCGAAACCAACAAGAACGATGGAACGGCAAGCAGTAGCGCCATCGCCAGCCAACCGACTTGGCTCGCAAAGTAACGTCGTGCAAAAATCATCACGCTGCCGAGCGTGAGCGGAAGATAAATCCAGTGCATCAATTGCGCGACGACATCGCCCTTGAGCAACATCGCGGCAAGGAAAAGCATTTCGACTAATGCTGGGTTGTTGAGCGAAATGTTGTCGGGCGGCGGGAGGATGCGTCCTTGCGCGATGGCTAACTGCGGGATGATGAGATGATACTGCAATGCATCCCAGCCAATCGGCGGTGTCAAAGCGACGACGAAAGAGATCGCTAGCATTCCGCCGCAAAAAAACGCCAGCGCGCGTTCGAACCGCGAAATGGCTGCTAATCGAATCGAACGCGCGTCGCGCCCAATCGTCATCAAGTCGGCGCGCAAAATGAACGCGGTGAGTAACAACAGGACCCAGAATAAAAGTGGAGTGAGCCAGCCGATCAATCCAAGTCCGAATGTCGCAAACGAAATCAATCCCAGTCCTAAACCCGTCGAAAAAACAATGGCTTGAAGTGGGGAGTCGAACGGCAAGCCGCACAACACGCGACGTCCCAGCGCGGCGGCAAGCGCGACGAGCGCGCCCGCGACGATCACATCCCCCAACGCGTTCAAAATCGCCAGCGCGTTCTCCGCGCTGAATGGTTTGTGGACGATGTAATAGTTGAGTGTGACGAGAAAAATCCACGTCAACGCAAGCGCGATCAACAAGACGCGTTTCATTGTGTTTCCTCGCGCGCCAGAAAATAGAGCGCGGCAAGTGGGATGAGCGCGTAACCGCCGCCAAAGCCGCCCAGCGCGCCATCCAACCAGTACGCGCCCAGCGCAGCGAGGACAAGCGCGATCAGTTCACTCGGCTTGCGCAGCAATGGGATCAGAGTCACCGCGCTCCCGGCGTATAGCACCGGCATCAATTCCAAATTGAGTGATTGAACCGCGCCGACGCGATCACGCCCGCGCCGAAACGCGCGCCAAAATAGTATCGCCGTCGCCAGCGCGAACGCGCCGAAGATCAAGTAACCCAATCCACCGATGCGCCACCACGCCCACAGACTCGCGATCAGCAATTGGATTTGCGCGCCTCCTTCGCTAGCACGCTCCGGCAACGCGGCGATCATCTTCAAGACCCAATCCGGCTGGAGCAAGAATGCTGGCAAACAAAACACGATCAACGCACCGCCGAACGTCAGCAGATTTTTTCGATCCCGCACGATGATCCAACGCGCTAACAAATAGAGCGCGGCGAGCAAAGTGACCTGGGGTTTGACAAGCGTCAAGACAATACCTAGTCCGGCAAACCCAGGACGATTCTCCAACATCCACACCAGCGGAAAGATCAGCCAGAGGTCAACCATTCCGTCGCCCACCGCGAACCACAACGGCGGAAAAAGAAATAACAACAACGCGGCTGGACCGAGTCGGCGCAAGATGTACGCGAGCGGAAATAAGACCCAGATCAAACGAAACCAATCCGGCATGAATGAAAGCGGCACGAACACCCACAACTGCGTGGGCAGCGGGTACCACGTGTCAATCGGATGCGCGCCATACGAATGTGGATCAGCGCGCAGCGCGTTGCCCATCGCGACGTATCTGCCGTAATCGTACGGATGCCACACTTGCAGCACGCGCGGCAAAAAAAGAATGAGTTCAATCGCGACGATCATGCCCGCGACGATCAATAGTGCGATTAGCCACTTGCGCCGCGTCGGAACAAGATGCCAGCGAGTCATCGCGCGATCACCCCGCGTCGCTGGAACAAAATCCAGGTTCGGATGCCATCGTCGTACCGGCGCATTTCCTCGTAATTGTTCGACAGCCAAGACCGCGCCACCGGATCGGCTTCGAGTTTTTCCAATTCCCAAGTTTTCCAAGCGACATAGTAATCCGGCGTGAACGCCTGTAAGATGCCCAGGATATTTATATCACCGGGCGTCGAACGATTCAGCGCGACCACGCGCGGGGACACCAAACCGCCTTCGTCAATGATGTAGCGCTCCGAATACCAACCAACCGCGCCGATGGACTCGAGCGCGACGGTCGCCGATGTCGGCGTATTGTCGCGCAGCCAAACGCCCAGCGGCTGACCGATTTCGCGCTCAAACGCGGATTCGACTTGCGCGTCCACCGACACGCCAAGAAATGAAACGATCACAAGCAGGCACGCCAAGATCAGCGCCGCGATCTGCCACGCACGGCGGGGGATCGTTTGGAATGCGCGCGCCATCGTAGGAATCGCGCATACGCGCTTGTAACCTTCGTAAACCCCGAGGCAAACGAACAGGAAGAAGATCGGCATCAGCGGCGCATAATACCAACCATAAGGTCCGCCGCGCGCCAGTGTAAAAGCAATCAAATAAAGCGCAAACCAACCGGCGAAAACCAAAAGCATCGCGCGCGTTTTGTTCGTCAACGCCGCAATCAATCCAACCAGGAAAAGTGAGATGACGATGATACCGCCAAGCAAACCGCCGCGAATGAAAAACACTCGAAAAAAATCTAGTCCCCAGTCCAGCACGCCGGACACTTGATAAGAGAGCGCTTTTGCGCTGACCGAATTGGGGATCGGTGAGCCAAAGTATCCGAGCGCGAAGATCGTCCACGCGGCTTGGCACGCGACGATCACGCTCAACGCTTTGAGCAAATCCGTGCGACTGCCGCCGCGAATCATTCCAACAATCGCGACCACCGCCACCGCCAACCATCCGTCGGGGCGCGTCAGGACGAGCAACCCTCCCGCGCAACCGAGCGCAAGCCATCGTCGGCGCGCCAAGTTATTTTGCGCGCCGAGAAACAGAGTCAACAAAGCCAGAAAGGTGTACAGTCCCGTCTCCATTCCCGTCGCGGCATAAAAAATGTTATACGGCGACGTGACGAACAAAACTGCAACCGCGCCAGCCAGCACGCGCGATCCAAACCGGCGCATCAACACATAGAGCAAAACTGCCGACGCGGCATCGGCGACGATGTTCAGTAATTTGCCGATGACAATGAGATCGAATCCGCCAGCGCCGAATAACGCAAGCAGCAAAGTATAGAGCGGCGTCGTCGTGCCAAGTACTGATTCTCCGGCATTATAGACGAATCCCAAACCCGCGACAAGGTTGCGCACGTAACGAAACGTGATGAACGCGTCGTCAACCGTCGCGTACGTGAATGGCAAACGCATGACGACGGTGAACACGAACAACACCGCCACATCGAAAAACGGAACGCGCTTGTGTCCTATCGCTTGGTCAATCATCGTCGACGATTCACCCCATGTGCGGCGGGCGTTCGTACGTGCGCTGGAAACGCGCGAGCGACTCGCCTGCGATTTCGATTTTGCGCGCGTCAATCGCGCCGATGCCTGCCCACGCCGCAAAGTCGAGATAATCAATTTGCGCGGGCTCGAATCCCATCAACCGCGCAGATGTTGCATCCACCGCGAGCAGATCGCTACCCGCAACGATCACGCCGCTTGACACCGCATTGCCAAACAGGGGACCGTCGCCTTCCAAGCCGACGATCCCATCCACCACCGCGCACGCGCGCGTTTGCAGTGAATCCGCAAGTTCCGCCAGCACCGCCGGAATACCTTGAAAGTGCAGCGTATTTTTGGGCCAGCCGTATTTGATGCCCGGCACGATGCCAAAAAAATTCTTGATGCTGACCGAAATCTGCGTCCAGTGATGCGTTTTCATTTTCGGAAGCGAGATCAAAACATCCGCATCGCGGATCGTCTGGGCGACGAAGAGCGTTTTGAGTCTTGTGTAACCACCACGCAACGGCACCTCGACCAAATCGTCGTAGTTGAGGTCCACGAACGCGATGCGTTCGCGCGCGAGCAAATCGGTGTACCCCGTCGCATCCAACACGGCTTGGACATCGCGGCGGAACGTCGTTCCTTCCGCGACGACGATTGCGCGCGCGCCGAGTTCGCGCGCCAGTTGAATCATCGCTTGCGCGACGCGCGGATGCGTGAAGCATGGCACGCCGTCCACAAAGTCCACCAGGTTCGGCTTGATGACGACGCGCGCGCCGCGCAACTCTGGCATCGCCGCGCTCTGCCACGCCGCGCGTAACGCGCCTAGCACGTCGGCATCGTACGATGGACACGCGGCAAGCGCGACGCGCGCGTTGGGGGCGAACCAGCGCGCGAGATTGCCGCGCACCATCCAGCGAAACCACCGGTCGAATCCGACGGGTTCCGTCGCCTTGTATATCACGCCCGCGCCTGCCGCGATGCCGGTCAACAACGCCAAACGCAAAAATGCGCGCCGCGAGATTGGAGATTGGAGATTAGAGATTGGAGATTGGTGAGACATTGGTTCAGGGTTCAGGGTTCAAGGTTCAAGGTTCAAGGTTCAAGGTTCAAGGTTCAAGGTTCAAAGTTTCAGGTTTCAAGTTTCAGGTTTCAGGTTTCAGGTTTCAGGTTTTGCGTTTTGCCTTTTCACTTTTTACTTTTGACTTGCCATTGCGATTGCCGTGATAAATGGATTGCCGTCCCAACTGCCGTCCGCGCGTTGCAACGCATTCAAGCGCGCCAGCGAATCTCCAATCTCCAATCCCCACTCTCTTAACGCCCAAATTCCCCACGCGAGTTCGGCGGGCGTTTGGGCGCGCGCAACAGCATCCCGCAAATATTCGATTGCTTTCGCCACCCGCGCTTCGCCCCTCGTCACTTGTGCCGCGCGCAACGCGAGCAACGCGATTGCCGTGTCTTGAATCGTCGCCGGAATTTTCTTGTCCAGCATCCAAGGATTGCCGATGTTCCAGCCGCCGTCGGGACACGCGCGATCGAAAAGATACTGCGCGCCCTCGCGCACGCGCGCGTCCTGAGCGGAATGGAGCGGAGTCGAAGGATCGTGCGCGCCTGCCGCGACCAGCGCGCAGAGCGCGAGCGCGGTGGGATGCACCCAGGACGCGTCGCCGCGCTGCCAGGGCCAGCCGCCGCGCGCGGAATCAATCTTGTGTAACTCACGAATAATGCGGCGCGCGTCGGGATCGGTAACGCGCTGTCCTTCGATGGCGAGCAACCATTGCGCGCCGCGCGCGACCGCATCGCGCGTTTCAGGAAAATCGGCGAGCGCGCGAATTGCCCACGCGGTCATCCAGCCGCTTTCCGGATCGAGCGCGGCGATGCCCCACCCGCCATCGGCGCGTTGGAGCGCGAGAAGAAAATCGCGTCCGCGCGCGCGCGCGTTTGGATCGGACAACACGAGGAGAACCGCGGCGGTCGGTTCGACATACGACGTTCCGCCAACGCGATAACCCCAGCCGCCATCGGCGTTTTGCGCGCGCAAAAGAAATTCAGTGGCGTTCGGCATTGGCTAGAGAGTACCACGCCCACGCGTGGTTGTCAAGTGGGAAAATTGGTTGTATACTAGGCGCGTTCGTACCGCTAAATTCCAAAGGAGGAAAAAATGCGTTCATTTGCTTTGCTGATCGTCATTGCGCTGATCGTCATCGCTTGTGAGATTCCTGCGATCACGATCTCGCTGGGCGCTACGCCCACCCCAACGGTCACTGCCACGCCGACGCTGAATCTGCAAGCGACAGCGGACGCGCAAGCCGCCGCCACGGCGAACGCGCAAGCAACCGCCAACGCGCAAGCGACGGCGAACGCGCGCGCGACCGCTGATGCGCGCGCCACCGCCGACGCGCACGCGACCGCGAACGCGCACGCGCTTGCCACCGCGACCGCGCGCGCGTACGCGACGGCAACCGCGCAAGCACAGGCGACCGCCACCGCGCAAGCCCAAGCCACGGCGAATGCGCGCGCCGCCGCCACGGCGACGACGAATGCACTCGTCGCCGCGATCAACGCGATGGTGGACGCGCAGACCGCGCGACCGTACACCGTGAAAGAGGAAACGGTGCCCGGACAACCAGCCCCCTATGTCACTACCTACAACCCCCAACTTGACATGAAGAATTTTGCTGTCGAAGTCGAGGTCGTCAATCCTTCCGACGCAAAAGTCAATCCCTGGGATTTTGGGATCATCTTTCGGCGGGGCGGCAAAGCCGATCAGTATCGCCTGGTTCTGCGGTCCGACAAAACCTGGGACTTGATCTTGATTGACGAGAGTCTGGCAGATTCGGTGGATGGCAAACGCATCACGCAAGGCATCATCCCCAATCTCAACCTCGCGCCCGGCGGCACGAACAAATTCCGGCTGGTCGTCAAAGACACCAACGGTTTTTTGTTTGTCAACGACCAGTACATTGGAGCGATGAGTACCTCGGCGCGGCTGGGTTCTGGGTTCTTCGTGATCGGGACTGGCTTTGCTCGGGATTCGATGTTCCCGGGCTTGAAACTCCACTTTAAGAACTTGAACATCAAGTGGCTGCCGTGACGCCGGATCGAAAAAGCGGTTCTCGAAAAATCGAGAGCCGCTTTTGATTTCACCCGATTGCGCCGCGCCGCCACGCGACCGCGCGCGTGTAGAGCGCGTACTGCCAACGCGAGAAGACAACATCGCGCGCGCTGGCGTACTGCACGACCGCGCCGCCGAATCCTTGCTTGAACTGATACAAACCGTGCGCGGGGTGCGCGTCCGCGTCCGTCGTCGCGCCGAGTCCCCACAAATCATAGCGCGCGCACCCGCGCGCCTTTGCCCACTGCATCGCCGCCCAGTGCAAGGCGTGGTTCGGCATCCGTTCGCGGTGCGCGTTCGACGACGCGCCGTACAAGTAAATCGCCTCGCCGCCGAACGCGGTGACGAAGATCATCGCGAGCGGTTCGCGCGCGTACTCGGCGACGAACAACCGCGCGTCCTGAGCGATAGTCGAAGGATCGCGCGTGGTGAAGAGTTCGAACGCGGCGCGATAATACGCTTCGGAATGGATTGCGAATTGATCGCGCGCGCTGGTGACTTGCATCAAGCGATAAAATGCCGCGAGGTCGTCCGCACTCCCTTCGCGCACGATCACACCTTTGCGCTCCGCCAGCCGAATGTTGTAGCGCCATTTGGGTTTCATCTGAGCGAGAATCGCGTCAAGATCGGGGGTAAGATCAAGATGAATCGTTGTACGCGGTTGGATCGAATTGGCGAATTGCGAATTGCGAATTGCGAATTGTGAATTGTGAATTGCGTCGAGCCAGTTCGGTTCGATTTTGAGCGCGAAGGCGCGGCGCGATTTTGCCGCGTCGCACAGCGCATCGAAGAGCGCGGCGACGGTGTTATGATCGGCAGGGTCAACGACGGGACCGCGCGGGATGTACGCGAACACCAAGCCCAACGGTAGTCGGCGGAACAGAATTTGCGCGCCCGCGATGATGGTTTGTGTGTGCGCGCTTTGGCTCATTGGCTCATTGGGCAATTGGCGCATTGCGCTCGGCGCGCCCGCGGTGATCGCGTGATCGCGCGTGACCGCGACGCGCGACGCGCGCCAGCCAAAGCGCGTTTTCAATTCGCCCCACGCGGACGATTGCAAAAGGTGTCCGCCGCGCGCCGCGACACAATCGTCCCACGCGCGCGCGGCGGGGTTTTCGAGGATGCTCACGTTGCTATTCACGGAGACCATTATAACACAAAAGACAAGGGGACAGGGAGATACGGCGACACGGAGAATTTTCGCCTTGTCCCCGTGTCTCCTTGTCTCCCCGCCAGAACTTTGCGATTTCACAAATCCGAATGGGTGTGGTATAATATTCCTGTTCCATTTGCAATTATCATCTCTACGAAGGAGTAGCCGCCCGTGCTTGACGAATATGGAATAGTTGCCCTCTTCGCTTTTGTGGCAGTCGTTTTCCCCGCGATTCCTCTGCTGATGGCGTGGGTGATTCGCCCCAAAAAACCAAACAAGTCCAAGCGCGCCACGTACGAATGCGGACTTGAATTCGAAGATTTCCCCGCAGAAGCGCAAAACGTTTGGGTGCAATTTCGCGTCCAGTATTTCATCTACGCGCTGATCTTCGTCGTTTTCGACATCGAAGTCGTCTTCCTCTATCCCTGGGCTGTCGCGTACAACGCGCTCGGTTTGTTCGCGCTGATCGAAATGGTCATCTTTCTCGGCATCCTCGCGCTGGCGTTGGCGTACGCGTGGCGCAAGGGACTGTTGGAATGGACGTAATCCAAGTTCAAAGTTCAAAGTTTCAAGTTCAACGTTGAACATGAACCTTTAAACATGGAATTCATTATGGACTTTTTCGACAACATTTTCACAAACATCTATGCGTGGCTCGCGTTCTGGCTCCACGAATTGCTGATGGGTTGGAATCTGCCGAAAGACGTGGAGAGCGCGCTCGTCAGCGCGATTATGATCATCCTCGTCATCATCGTCATCATCCTATGGATGGTGCTGATGGTGCTGATCCTGATCTGGCTGGAGCGCAAGAACGCGGCGCGCATTCAGGATCGCGTCGGACCGAATCGGGTGGGACCCTGGGGCTTGCTGCAGCCCGTCGCCGATACGATCAAGATGCTGATCAAGGAAGACATTCTGCCCGAAAACGCGGACCGTTTCGTCCACACGATCGCGCCGATGATCGTGATGATGCCACCCGTGCTGATGTTCGCGGTGATTCCCTGGGGCAAGGGGATGGTTCCCGTTGACCTGAATATCGGCGTGCTGTGGATCATCGCGGTCGCGTCGATCGGAACGATTGGCGTCTTTCTCGGCGGGTACGGCTCGAACAACAAGTACTCGCTCCTCGGCGGAATGCGCGCGGTCGCGCAAATGGTCAGTTACGAAATTCCCCAAGTCCTCACCATCGTCCCGATTGTGTTGATGGTCGGCTCGATGTCGCTCGTCAAGATCAACGAAGCGCAAAGCGGTTGGTTCGGGATGCAGTGGTTCGTCTTCGCGTTTCCTGTCGGGACGATTGCGTTCGTGGTGTACTATCTCAGCGCGCTGGCGGAAGTTGGGCGCACGCCGTTCGATATTCCCGAAGGCGAATCGGAAATTGTCGCGGGCTATATGACCGAGTACAGCGGAATGAAGTGGGCGCTCTTTTATCTCGCCGAGTATTTCAACTTTTTCATCGTTTGCGTCATCGGCGCGACCTTGTTCCTGGGTGGATGGAACGGACCGATTCTGCCGGGGTACGTTTGGCTCGTCGCCAAAACCTACGCGCTCGTTCTGCTCGGAATGTGGATTCGGATGACGTGGCCCCGTTTCCGCGTCGATCAGTTGATGAATTTTGCGTGGAAGGTGCTCGTCCCAATCGCACTCGTCAACATCGTGCTGGCGGGAGTTGCGTTGCCCATTTTCAAGATGATTGGGTTTTAGTCAATTGGTGATTGGTCAACTAGTCACGAATTGACTAGTCACTAATCACTAGTCACAAATCTCTAGTTGACCAATTACTAATCACTGAGGAAATAATGTCCACTCCTCTCGTCTTAACTTATGTCGGATTTTTCGTGATGGCGGCGATCACGCTGGGCGGCGCGCTGATGGCGGTCAGCGCGCGCAATCTAATCCGCGCCGCGCTCGGCTTGATCATCGCGCTCATCGGCATCGCGGGCATCTACTTTGTGCTCGAAGCCGAGTTCGTCGCGGTCGTCCAGATTCTCGTTTACGTCGGCGCGATCTCGATTTTGATTTTGTTCGCGGTGATGCTGACGCGCGGACTGATGAAGCGCGATCTACCCGCGCAGAACGCGCAATGGATCGCGGCGGCGTTCATTTCGCTGGCGATGTTCGCCGCGCTGCTCTACGTCGCGCTCAGCACGAATTGGCGCGCGGTCGAAACGCAAGTCGCGGGCGATCTCATTCCCAAACTTGGCACGGAGTTGATGACGACGTACTTACTGCCGTTTGAAGCGGTGTCGCTACTCTTGCTCGCCGCGCTCGTGGGTGCGATTGTGATTGCGCGGGAGTAGCGCAAAGGATTGCGATGGCAATCGCAGAGATCATCCAGAAATGTAAAAAGACGCTGGCAGATTACTACGGCGCGCAGTTCAAGGGCTTGATTCTGTACGGATCCGTCGCGCGCGATCAGGCAAGCCCCGCCAGCGATATTGATTTGCTCGTCCTGTTGAGCCGACCCTTTAACTACTTTGACGAGTTACGCGAAATTATCGAACTACTCTACCCGATTCAATTGGAATCCGACCGACTGATTTCTGCAAAACCCGCTTCGCTGGACGAATTCGAGCGCGGCATTATCCAACTCTACCGCAGCGCGAAAAGAGAAGGAGTCGCGGTGTGACTTTGCCGCACGCGGACGAAATCGCCGCGAATCTTGAACGCGCCGAACAATCTATCCAAGCCGCACGACAGTTGGCGTCTGGGAAATATTACGACTTTGCGGCTTCACGCGCGTACTACGCCGCCTTCTATGCCGCCACCGCTATCTTGTTGCGCGAAGAGTTGGAGTTGAGCAAACACAGCGCGGTGATTGCGTCCATTCATCAGCGCTTTGTCAAGACAGGCAAGCTGAGCAGAGAACACGGCAAGTCGCTCAACTGGCTCTTTGAGGTGCGGAATGTGGGCGATTACGGCGGCACTGAGCACGTTTCGCGCGCCCAAGTGGAGCAAGCAATTCAAGCGGCGGAAGAATTTCTGTCAGCAATCAAGGCGTTGATTCGATAAGGCACGTTATTGCTCGCCGCGCGCGTGGGCGCGAGTGTGATTGCGCGGGAGTAACCCAATGTCTATTATTGCGAAGAATGGGATAGCAGGAAAAGTTTGCTCCACTTGTCGAAAGTGGAAACCGTTGACAGAGTTTCCAAGAGATGCTACGCATGGAGCATCTCAAGGTGGAAGACATTGTAGATGCAAATCATGTCATAGCGCAAAACGGAAAGCAACAGCAAACGCAAAGCAGACAGTCTCATCGCGATAACAGCGACGATGGCGCGAGAGGACTCGCATGCCCACCTTGAACATTCGCTACTACGTTGATCCCGAAACGGGTTCACCGCACATCTACAATCACGGTGTCACCGAAGACGAAGTTGAGGAAGTATTGGCGAAACCAGGCGAGGATCGGCAAGGATACGAAGGAGCGCGCGTAGCCGTCGGACAGACGCAGGCAGGACGATTCCTGCGAGTGATTTATGTGCCCGATCCAGAACCCCACAGTATTTTCGTGATAACGTCGTACGATTTGCGCGGTAAAACATTGACCGCGTATCGGCGGCGCAGACGCAAAAGGTAAGAATGAAAAATAAGCATTTCCCAATCGGCTGGGACGAAAAACGCGTGCGGCGCGTTCTGTCGCATTACGAAAAACAAACTGACGCGCAAGCGGTCACTGAAGACGAGCGCGCTTTCAAGAGCAAACGACGCGCCGTCATTCAAGTCCCTGTTGAGTTGCTTCCCGTCATTCGCGAGATCGTCGCCCAATACAAACCAACTGGTAAATTATCCCACCAACAAACTAATCGGTGACACAGATGATTCCACTTCCCTTCTACCTAACTCTCGCCGCCGCGCTCTTTTGCATCGGCTTGTACGGCGCGCTCGCGCGGCGCAACGCCATCGCGATCTTGATGGGCATCGAGTTGATGCTGAACGCGGTGAACATCAACCTGATCGCGTTCTGGCGCTATGTCAAACCCGCCGCGCCGACGATGGATTTGGCGGGGCAAATCTTCGCGCTCTTCGTCATCACGCTCGCCGCCGCCGAAGCCGCGATTGGCATCGCGCTCATCATCGCGATCTACCGCTCGCGCGATACGGTGAATGTGGAAGAAGTTGATTTGATGAAATGGTAAAGACAAATGAGCCAAATTTGCCAAATCTGCCAAACAAGCCAAATAATTTGGCGCCTTTGGCACCTTTGGCACCTTTGGCATATTTGAGGTCTCAATGTTTAATCTCGCATTCTTGATTCCAATTTTCCCGCTCCTCGCGTTCGTGCTGATTGTGTTCTTTCTCAATCGCAACAACCGCGTCAGCGCGCTGACCGCCGTCGCAGGTATTTTGCTGTCGGGCGTGTTCGCGTACGGCGTGCTGTTCGAGGCGATTGGCAAAGGCGCGGAGTTGGCAAAGCATCCGTTCTTTCAAACGCTCCCGTTCGTGTGGACACTGCCGACAGGCAAATCGTTTTTCTTCGTCGGCTGGATGATCGATCCACTTGCGGCGGTGACGCTGTTCATGGTGACAACCGTCTGCTTGATGATTTTCATCTACAGCATCGGCTATATGCAGCACAGCCACACCGACGAGCACGGGCATCATCACGTCACCGACGATCCGCGTTACGCGCGCTTTTTCGCGTACATCTCGCTTTTCGCCTGCGGCATGTTGGGACTCGTGATTTCCTCGAATCTATTCGAGTTGTTCATCTTTTGGGAACTGATGGGCTTGTGCTCGTACTTGCTCATCGGCTTTTGGTCCGTCCGCCGCCCGAACGAGCATCACATTGACGACGCGCAAACCGTGCGCGCGAAACTCGCCGCGATCAAAGCGTTCCTCACGACGCGCGTCGGCGATACGATTTTCTTCATCGGCTTGATTTTCCTGTACATCCAAGCCAAAGATTTGAACTTTGATGCAATCTTCAACGAGAAAACGCTGCACCTCCTCGCGACGACCGAGGCGATCCCAGGTGTGCCCTGGGTCACGGTGATCGCGCTGCTGATTCTCGGTGGGACGATTGGCAAATCCGCGCAGTTCCCGCTCCACGTCTGGCTGCCCGACGCGATGGAAGGTCCCACGCCCGTCAGCGCGTTGATTCACGCCGCGACGATGGTCGCCGCGGGCGTCTACTTGATCGCGCGGACGTACCCGCTCTACATCACCGCCGCCGAAGCGGGTGGACCTGCGATGACTGCGGTCGCGATTGTCGGCGCGTTCACCGCGCTCTTCGCCGCGACGATTGGCGTCGCGCAGGACGACATCAAGCGCGTCCTCGCGTACTCGACGATTTCGCAACTTGGGTTTATGGTTGCCGCGCTCGGCATCGGCGCGTACGTCGCGGGCGCGTTCCATCTCATCACGCACGCGTTCTTCAAGGCGTTGTTGTTCTTGAGCGCGGGCAGCGTGATTCACGGCGTCGGCACGAACGATATGATGAACATGGGCGGCTTGAGAAAAAAGATGCCGATTACGACGACAGTGTTCATCATCGGCGCGCTCGCGCTCGCGGGCATTCCGCCGCTCGCGGGCTTTTGGAGCAAGGACGAAATTCTCGCGCACGCGTTCGAACTCGGTTTCGGCGCGCATCCCGATCAAGTCGCGAGCGCGGTCTTTGTGATGCTTGCGATCGCCGCGTTCTTCACTGCGTTTTATATGACGCGCCAAATCTTCCTGACGTTCTTCGGCGAAGCGCGCGATCATCACGCGGTCGAGCACGCGCACGAATCGCCCAAAGTGATGTGGATGCCGCTCGCGGTGCTCGCGTTCTTCGCGTGCGTGCTCGGTTTTGCGAACGCGACGCCCTTCGGCATCAACTTTTTCGGGTATTTCGTCGGCGAGTACGTCCTGGGTATCAAAGAACATCTTGAGCACACGCCGTTCAATCCGATGGTCGCGGGAATCTCGGTTGGCATCGCGGTTGCGGGCATCGCGCTCGGCTGGTTGATCTACGGCTGGCATCCCGTCAAGCACGGTCAGCGCGATCCGTTGAGCCGCGTGCCGATTCTCTGGTCGGTGTTCCGCAACAAATACTGGATGGACGAACTGTACGGCATCGTGATCGTCCAGAAGGAAGGCGCGGCGGGCAAGACGGGCAAAGCCGATTCGGTGCGCGTGCAACCTGGGTTGCTGCTGTACTTTGTCGGCTGGCTCTCCGAAATCAGTTTCGCGTTCGACAAGTGGGTCGTGGATGGCTTGGTCAATCTCGCGGGCGCGCTCGGTCGCGTCTTCAGCGCGATCAGCGGCTGGATTGACAAGACGTTCGTGGATGGCGCGGTCAATTTCGTCGGTATGATCACGAACGAAATCGGCGACGGGATGAAATACATCCAAACAGGTCGCGTGCAAAATTATTTGCTGCTCGCGATCACGGGCGCGACGATTTTCGCGTTCGTGTTTTTCTTGATTCGATAATATGCCTGATGTCAGCCGATTTTTCGGAATCGTGATCTACATGTATTTCAACGACCATCTGCCGCCGCATTTTCACGCCGAGTACGGCGGGGATGAGGCGTTGTACGAAATCGCGACCTTGCGCGTCTATCGCGGCAGAGTTCCGCGTCGCGTCCACAATATGGTCATCGAGTGGGCTGACGCGCATCGCGCCGAGTTGATGGAAAATTGGAAACGCGCGCAGCAAGGACTGTCTGTCGTAGACATCGAGCCGCTCGAATGAGAAATGAGATGTGAAGGGAGAGAGCAAGATGAATCCAGAAAGACCTGTTCGCATCCAGGCGGTCAAAGTACTGACGGGATTCAAAGTACGTCTTGAGTTCACCGATGGCACGCATAAGGAAACTGATTTGGAGGTTTACTTGCGCGGGCCAATATTCGAACCAATCCGCAATGACCCGACGATGTTCCGTTCGATTAGAGTTGACAAACGGATGGGGACGATTGTTTGGGACAATGGCGCAGACATAGACCCCGATGTGCTCTATTACGGACTCAAGCCCGCGTGGATGGAAAAGGAACGAGAGTTGGCGCATGCGATGGCGGCTTGATATGAGAACGTTGGTGACTTTGCTCAAGCAAGCGCAACGCGGCGGCTTGATTCTGCGGTCGCCCGACGGGCACGAGTTTGTGCTTGCCGAGATTGATGATTTCAATCGCGAGATTGAACTGACGCGCAAGAACAAGGCGCTGAAAAGATTGCTGGATAAGCGTGGCGCTCAGACTCGGACGATTGGGCTTGCGCAAGTCGAGGCGCGGCTTGGGTTGCGGTAGTCAGACGCGCGTGAACGGAAACAACATCAAAAGAAGACTCGAAATGAAAGCGACTGCCTTGTTGTTTATAACCGCGCTACTCGTGCTGGTTGCTTGTCAATCCGCGCCAACGGCAACCCCCGCACCTACGAACGCGCCTTTGCCAACCAATACGCTATTGCCGACTGCGACGCCGACATTGACGAACACGCCAACGGCGACGGCTACACCAACTGCAACTCCAACTGCTACGGCAACACCGAAGCCGACGATTGAAGGGATGAAAGACGTAACTTATCCCGACTCTAAACTTCTCGCAGGTGTCATTCGACCCTATGCCAAAGCAATAGGATTGGATTCGGAAAAGGTTCAAGTCTCGTACAAGCAATTCAAAGACTATCAAAGTAATCCGTTTGTTGTCGGTATATCGCAGGACGGAACGCCGCTGGTAATTGCCTCGCAAAGCAAGGATGGGAAATGGGAATGGAGTGAAGCGACGCCAGGGAAAATGGCTGACAAGAAGGGGGTGAAAGTCGGCATAAGTTATGGGTATGTTCACGTTCCTGGTGTGATAGAAACATCGAAACAGTTTAATCTCAATTTTGTAAGTTACGACCTCTTCTGGAGGAATACAGAACCAGAACCTGGGAAAATTACATTTTCTTACCGCTATGCTGAATCAGAAAAGCAAGTCAGTCGCTCTGTTGAAGCGAATCAGGACATAATCGGTGGTCCCTTAATAATGTGGGAGACATACCCAGAATGGTTTATCAATCTTGTGCGGAACACAGCTGTACCTATTGCAGAGAGGCAAGAAAAAGCAAGGCAGGCGGTAAAAGCATATATTGTCTCCGTTATGTCCCACTTTAAGGGGAGAATCAACAAATGGGTTGTTGTCAACGAATTTCATCCTCTTTCAGGTGGTTTACATCCAGACGCGCTTCAAGAGATTTTGGGGGACTATCGTGAATATGCTTTTCAAGTTGCGCGGGAGGTTGACCCCGATGCGACTTTGATTTACAGCAATGGCAGCAATCACAACCTGAAAACGGGCTGGGGTCTTAAAGACAAAGAATTCATTGGACAACTAAAAAGCAAAGGATACAAGGTAGCGTGGGGAGTGCAATTGCATCTTTTCGCCTCAAACGTACCGCCAAAAGAGGAATTGGTAGAACTCTTTACCAGTGCTGGTGTCCCTGTGTTTGTTCTTGAACATGACCTTGATATAAGAGATATCAGACCTGATTCTCAAAAATTCAAGACGCCAGAAGAAATGACGAAAGAGAGATTTCGGGTTCAGGCGCAGATTGAAGCCGACGTTTTGCGTGCTGTTATTGAATCAGGCGTTTGCAACCACTACATATTCTGGAGTTTGGGAGACAAATACTCGTGGAAAGAGGAAAACCCCAAGTACTCTTGGTACTCCCCTGACGCAGACGCGACCTTATTTACCGATGATATTCAGCCAAAACCAAATTACTATGCAGTCATGCGCGTTCTACTTGAACGGCTCGCCAAATAAGTGGGGGATACACGGACAAGCGCAGAAAAATGTAAGAGGTGATACACGATGAGAAAGAACGGAAAGCGAACACTCACAAGCGCAAGGGCGTCGTCGCGGAACGCACTTGTATCGCGACGGCGAGTTTCCGCCGCAAAACAAAAACGCGTAATGCTGGGACGCTATATCATCGCCGATCCAAAAATTTGTCACGGCAAACCAACTATTCGCGGCACGCGCATTATGGTTTCCCAAGTGCTAGACCAAGTGGCGCTGGGAATGGATTGGGTGAGCATCAGCGAGAGATGGAGCGGAAGCATTCCAAAGGAAGCCATCGCGGAAGCAGTCCGTCTATCTAGCCAAGCGTTTCTCGAACACGCGCCCAAGTATGCCGCAAGCACTGCGTAGCAAGCGGCACGTCCTACAAAGCATGGTACATGAATGATCGAACAAATACGCGCCAAGATTCAAGTAGGACGGTTCGAGTTCTCGAAACATGCCGTTGACCAAACCATCCTTCGCCAAATCAGCGTACAAGAATTGCGCGAGGCGGTGGCGAACGGCGAAATTATCGAAGACTATCCAGAGGATAAGTACGGTCCGAGTTGTCTAGTGTTGGGTTTTACGCGGGCGGGCAGGCCCTTGCACATTCAAAGCAGTTATCCTTCGCGCCCATTAGTCAAAATCGTCACCCTGTATGAACCAGACCCAGCCGAATGGATTGATTTCAGAAAAAGGAGATCGTGAGATGAACACATATCAATGGAAGGAAAGACTCGTGGAACGCCGAGTCACATATACGCTCGATCTGAACGGCAAACTCATTGTCGTTGAGAATGTTCCCGCGCGCGTGAACGTCGAAACAGGCGAGCAGTTGTTTTCGCCTGACACCGTGGAACATCTGCAAAAGATGATTGGGCAACACAGCAAGCCCAAGCGTGTGATTCAAGTTCCCGTGTACGAGTACGCTTAAACAGGCATTATCTCTCGGAGGCAATTCAATGATTCCCTGGCTCACTCTCTTAATCGCGATTCCGCTCCTGGGTTCGGTGATTACGCTCCTGCTCCCCAAGGGCGAAAAAGCGGACGCGACGATCAAATGGTTTTCGATTATCTGGAGTTTGATTCCGCTCGCGCTTGCATCGTACCTTTGGTTCGGCGGCATGTTCGATCCGAACAACGCGAAAATGCAATTCGAAGAGACGTACATCTGGATTCAAGCGATCAACGTGCGCTATCACGTCGGCATTGACGGCTTGAGTATGCCGCTCGTCTGGCTCACGACGCTGCTGACGACGCTTTCGCTGTACTATTCCGCGAAGACGATTCACGAGCGCGCGCGCGAATTTTTCTTCATGTTCCTGCTGCTCGAAGCGGGAATGATCGGCGTCTTCGTCTCGCTCGACTTTTTCCTGTTCTACGTTTTCTGGGAACTCGGCTTGGTGCCGATGTACTTTTTGATCGCGATCTGGGGACACGCCGAAGACCGCCCGCTGTACTCGTCAATCAAGTTCTTCCTCTACACGCTCGCGGGTTCCGTCTTTATGCTGTTGGCGATTATCGCGATGTACATCAACACGAGCAGCGCGACGACGCCTGGCACATTCGACATCATCGAACTCGCGGCGCGGCGACCGTTCGCGAACGATTTCCTTTTCGCGACGCTCGCGTTCTGGGCTATCTTTCTCGCGTTCGCGATCAAAGTGCCGCTCTTCCCGTTCCACACCTGGTTGCCTGACGCGCACACCGCCGCGCCGACCGCTGGCTCGGTCATCCTCGCGGGCATCCTGCTAAAACTCGGCACGTACGGTTTCGTCCGCGTCCTCGTTCCGATTTTCCCGCAAGTGTTCACGGCGAACGCGACGATCATCGCGATTCTCGCCGCGATCTCGATTGTTTACGGCGCGCTCGCGGCGATGGCGCAAACCGATTTCAAACGATTGATCGCGTACTCGTCGGTGAATCATATGGGCTATGTGATCCTGGGGATCGCGGCGGCAGTCGCGGCGGGCGGCGCATCGCTCACCGATCGCGCGATCGCGCTGAACGGCGCGGTGCTGCAAATGTTCAACCACGGCGTCATCACGGGCGCGCTCTTTTTCATCGTCGGTATGCTGTACGAACGGACGCACACGCGCGCCTTCTCCGAATTCGGCGGACTCGGCGCGAAGGTTCCCGTCTACGGCGCGATTCTGATGGTCGCGACGTTCGCGTCGCTCGGCTTGCCTGGGCTCGCGGGTTTCATCAGCGAGTTTATGGTCTTCCGCGGCGCGTTCGCAACGATGCCCTTGATCGCCGCGATCTCGGTTCTCGGCATCGTCTTCGGCGCGGCGATGTTGTTGTGGAAAGTGATCCAAAAAGTTTTGCTCGGCGCGTTCAACGAAAAATGGTCCGCGCTGAAAGACATAGAGCGATTTGAAGTCGTCACGCTCGCGCCGCTGATCTTCCTGATGGTGCTCGTCGGCGTCTATCCGTCGTCGGTGTTGGATACGATTAACACGCTTTCTGTAGCGATATTAAGTGTTCTCAAGTTTTAGTTTGATAGTTGCATAGTTTGATAGTTGGATAGTTAGCATCAATTGCATCACGATCTAACTATCCAACTAGCCAACTATCAAACCACCCAACTAAATGGGGTCTTTATGCCTGACGTCAATTTCACTCTGATTCTTCCCGAACTGATCCTCGCGATTTTCGGACTGGCGATTCTGGTCGCAGATTTGATCTGGCGCGAGAAAGGGCGTCACGCGCTCGCGTGGCTCTCGCTCTTGGGTTTCGTCCTCGCCTTCGCGGCGACGATCTCGATCTGGGGCGTGAACGCGTCGCTCTTTGCGAATATGTACGTCGTTGACTTGTTCTCGACCTTCTTCAAACTTCTCGCGGCGATTACAGGCATTCTCATCGTGCTCGTTTCGATTGACTATTTGCGCGCACGCACGCCGTATCGCGGCGAATTCTTCGCGCTCTTCACATTCGCGATTCTCGCGATGATGATGATGGCGAGTTCCGCCAGTTTGCTGATGATCTATCTCTCGATCGAATTCCTGAGTTTTATGTCGTACCTGCTCACGGGATTTTTGCGCGAGGACAAGAAATCGAACGAAGCGGCGATCAAGTATTTTCTGTACGGCGCGATCACGAGCGCGGTGATGTTGTACGGTTTGTCGCTGCTCTACGGCATCAGCGGCTCGCTGAATCTCAACGACATTGCGCGCGCGTTCGCGTCCAGCGTTGACCCGACGACGCGCGTCGTCGCGCTCGTTTCGACCGCGCTCGTCATCGCAGGACTCGGGTTCAAACTCTCGCTCGTGCCGTTCCACCAATGGGCGCCCGATGTCTACGAAGGCGCGCCGACACCGATCACCGCGTTTCTCTCGGTTGGATCGAAAGCGGTTGGGTTTGCCGTCTTGCTCCGCCTCATTATGGTGGCGCTGCCGCAACTGATCGCGCCCTTGCCAAATCCGCTGGTCAAAGAGCTTCCGCCGTTGATCTGGCTGCTCACGTTCGTTTCAATTGTCACGATGACGCTCGGTAACTTGGTCGCGCTGCGGCAGAGCAACGTCAAACGGATGCTCGCGTACTCGTCCATTGCGCAAGCGGGCTATATCCTGATCGGCGTCGTCGCGTTGAATCTCAAAGACACCTCGGCGTTTGCGGGCTTGAACGCGGTGCTGATCTACATCTTCGCCTATCTGTTCACGAATCTCGGCGCGTTCGTCTGCGTCATCGCGATCGAAAACACGACGGGCATCGTCGAGATTCCGCAGTACGCGGGCTTGGTCAAGCGCGCGCCGCTCGTCGCCGCGCTCTTCGTCCTGTTCTTCCTCTCGCTCGCGGGCATTCCGCCGACCGCGGGTTTCATCGGCAAGTTCTTTGTCTTCGGCGCGGCGCTGCGCGAGGGGCATCTCCTTTTGGCAACGGTCGGCGTGATCAACAGCGTCGTCTCCGTTTTCTACTATTTCACCGTCGTGCGCGCCGCGTTCTTCGAGGAAGCCAAAGACGCGACGCCGATTCGCCTCGCGCCAGCGGTTACGTTTTCGCTCGTCGTTTCCGCGGCGATGGTACTCCTCGTCGCGGTGTATCCCGAGCCGCTGTTGAATCTCGCGGCGTGGTCAATGGGAATGGTCAAGTAAAGGATGAAGGCGGAAGGATGAATTTGGTTTTTCATCCTTCATCCCTCATCCTTCATCCTTTGAGGTTTACGATGCGCGATCGTCAAGGATGTCTCGCGGGACTGTTGCAACTTTTTCTGCTGAACACGCTGTTCGATTGGCTGCAGCGGAATTTTGGATTTGGCAAAGGATGTTCGTGTTCGGGGATCGGATGCGGGATCATTTTCCTCTGCATCTTTCTCTTCTTCCTGTGCCAAATCGTCACAGGGACGAATTGGCTTCAGGCGTGGTGAAGTGTAGACCTTCCAGGTTTTGGAAACCTGGAAGGTCTTTTGCTTTTTTGGGAAACGTGGTAAAATAGAGATCGTGAGAGGCAATCTTCTATGCGGATCACCAACGTCGTTTGGCTTCCCAGCGTCATTGACAAGTTAGAATGGAAACATCAAGTCACGACCCGCGAAGTCGAACAAGTATTTGCGAATGCCCCGCGATTCAAATTCGCGGAACGGGGGCAACACCAAGGCGAGAATGTCTACGTCGCATTCGGACAGACTGACGGCGGACGATACCTTGCCGTGTGGTTCATCTACAAATTGACGCAAGAGGCGTTGGTACTCAGCGCGCGGGAGATTGACGCCAAGGAGCGTAAGAGTTATGGCAAAAAATAAAAAGACCCGCGATCCCATTCCGAAGGAATTCAAAACGATCGAAGAGTTGCAAGAGTTTTGGGACACGCATAGCGTTGCAGACTACGACGACCAATTCAAGGATGTTCACTTTGATGTGGACTTGCGCGGTAGAACGAACCTGGTTGCGGTCGAGCCGACGCTGATGCAAGAACTCGTCAAGCGCGCTCACATGATGGGCGTTTCCACCGAAACGCTCGTCAACTTGTGGCTGAGCAGACAACTGCGCCAAACCGTATAAACCTCAAAGAGATTGACTATGCCCACCCCGCCCCGCAACCCGTACATTGCAGGCAAAGCGCTGAACGACGCACGCGGTTTCTTTGGACGCGAGGATGTATTCCGCCTCGTCGAAACCGTGCTGTCGTCGCCCGACCAAAACTCCGTCGTCCTCTTTGGTCAGCGGCGCATTGGATCGATCCTGTTAGACTTGCAGACGATCTTGGATTATACAAGGATGTCCTGATGGCAATCCCACTTCCAACACCGTGGCCAAGAGATTGGGAATTTCTCTTCAGAGCATCTGACCTCTTGTGGCCCAGAATCAGTGACTGCCCCGAAGTATTCTCGCGGCGATCCAAGTATTACGCTAGCATTGGTGATATTGCATATGGATGCAGTAAAACTGAAGCCATGCGTTTTAGTTCTGACATAGACTCGGTATATGCATGGATAGCCGAGAAATGGTGTCAGTTATTTGATCGGTGGATAACTAACCCAGAAAAATTCGTCTTTGATGATGGTTTTGCCGCTCTTTTCTTTGTCAGGGTTCTTTGGGCAGAACGAACCGTATTGTTACGCGGACAGTACGATAGCCGATGGAAACTGACTACGACATTGTTCCGTGCGAAACAAAAAGGTAGCGAATTCGCAAGGCGCGAATCTGAGCGCGCACAGCATTTTACGAGTGAAATTCTGAAACTGTCCATTGTGCAGTCAGCCTACCCAAGTGGAATAACTCCAGAACATCAGCAAGCATTGCTGCAACACTATGGTTTCCCGACAGATTTGATTGATTGTACTTTCTCGTTCGACATTGCTTTGTATTTTGCAGAAGGTGGATATGATAATCTGCCGTCGCCCAATCCAAACACAGATTGTGGAGCAATCTACGCCTTCCCGACAACATCAATTCCGAAGAACGCTCTTGTAATCACTATTCCTCCTGCAATAATGAGACCGTCTCTTCAACAAGGAGCGTTCCTTTCAGGGTTATCCGATGAAGAGCGATCAAGACTTGAGAAAGCCAAGTTCGTATTTAAGCACCAGTCGTTGCCTGTCTGGAATGGACTAGGAGCGATCCCGTTTGCCGCCCCGATTGGATTGGGCAAGTATCTTTTTCCTGTTTCGGATCCAATTGCCACCATTGCAAGACCTTTTCGGGAGGCACTTTTCACTGATAACCCCACTGGTATTTGGCTCTCGGAGATCATGCATCGCTGTCTTGGGGAATCGTCAGGTGGAACGTCAACTGTGGACATGCAGTTGCTGATACAGATGATCAAAGGAGAACCATCGAATGCTAAAATAGCACTGAAGATATTATGCGACGGGCTGCAGACGTCCACCGTACTCAGCGGTGAACCAATATCAGAAGCAACTGGTCACGAATTGGTTTGGCGGCGCCTGTTAGCCGCAATCTACATTGCATACAGTATAGCGAACGATGTCACAGATCGAGTTCCTCCTGATCTCCAAGTCCTCGTTGATTCGAATCCAATAATCCTAGAATGTGCACAGTATGAAGCTAAGCAAATTCTAGCCAATACTGAATGGCTGACTGAAAAACAGCTTCCTCGCTCCAAATGAACCTCCCCTCCCTCCTCCGCGCTCTCCCCGCGTACGAAATTCACAACGAACGCAACGTCGAAATCACGCGCATCACGCCCGACTCACGCCAGGTGATCCCCGGCGCGCTTTTCGTCGCGATTCCTGGCGTCAACGTAGACGGCGCGCACTTCATCCCCGACGCGCTCTCTCGCGGCGCAATCGCCATCGTCACGGAATCCAACGATCCAACGATTCAACTATCCAACTATCCAACTATCCTTGTTCCTAACGCTCGATCTGCATTGGCGCATTTGAGCGCCGCGTGGCACGACTTCCCCTCGCGCAAACTCCGCGTCGTCGGCGTCACCGGCACGGATGGCAAGACGACAACGGCGCGCCTCATCGCGTCGATTCTCGAAAGCGCGGGGCACAAGGTTGGCGCGATTTCAACGATCGGCGCGACGACTGGCGATCAGGAAATTGACACGGGCTTGCACACGACGACGCCCGACGCGCCCGACGTGCAGCGCTACCTCGCGCAGATGGTTGATGCGGACGCGGAGTACGCCGTGATCGAAGCAACTTCCGAAGGACTCGCGCAGCGCCGCCTCGACGCGGTGGAATTCGACATCGCGGTCGTCACGAACATCACGCACGAGCATTTGTATTATCACAAGACCTGGGAAAATTATCGCGACGCGAAGGCAATGCTCTTTCGCGCGCTCGCGACGTCGTACCGCAAACCGCGCACCGCGAAAGTTGCCGTGCTGAACGCGGACGATAACGCGCGCGGGGTGTTTGACTACTTGCGCGCGATTGAAGTAGAGGAGCAAATCGTCTATTCGACCGACGACCGACGACGGACGACCGATGGCAGCAATTTAGAGTCATCGGTCATCGGTCATCGGTCATCGGTCTGCATTTTTGCGCGCGCCATCCACCACTCCCCACACGGACTCCGCTTCACCATCGTCACGCCGCACGGCGAATTGGAAATCGAATCGCCGCTGATCGGGCGGTACAACGTGTCCAACATTCTCGCGGCGATTGGCGCGGGGCTGGCGCGGCGCGTGCCGTTCGACGCGCTGCGCGAAGGGATTGCGCGCGTGCGCGGCATCGTCGGGCGGATGGAAGTTCTGCAGAGCGATCCTTTCACAGTGATCGTAGATTTCGCGCACACGCCGAACGCGCTGCGGAACGCGCTAGCGACCGCGCGCGAACTGGCGCACAATCGCGTGATCGTCGTCTTTGGCTGCGCGGGTTTGCGCGACGTGCAGAAACGCGCGCTGATGGGCGAAATCGCGGGGAAACTCGCGGACAAGATTATCGTGACTGCCGAAGACCCGCGCACCGAATCGCTCGACGCGATCAACGCGCAAATCATCGAGGGCTTGGAACGCGCGGGGCGACGCGCGCGCGACGATTATTTCGTCGTGGATGATCGCGCGCGCGCCATCGCGTTCGCAATCGAAATGGCGCGCGCGGGCGATGTCGTCATCGTTTGCGGCAAGGGGCACGAGCGCTCGATGTGTTTCGGCGCGACGGAAATTCCGTGGAGCGATCAGGACGCGGTGAGTCAAGCGAAAAGTAAAAAGTAAAAAGCTAAAGGTGAATCGTGTGACACTTTTAGCTTTTTACTTTCGCCTTTTCACTTTTGGTATTTCTGTTGATTCTGCAAATGCTCTTCGTACGTCTTACCAAACGCGTGCGTGCCGTCGCCTTTGGAGTAAAAGTAGAGATACTCGGTCTGCGCGGGTTCGGCGACGGCGACGATGGAGGCGAGACTCGGATTGCAGATCGGTCCCGGCGGCAAGCCCGCGTTGCGATAGGTGTTGTACGGCGAATTCACCGCCGCCAGTTCTTCGATCGTCACCGGCGATTTCCACCACTGCTTGGTCGCCGACTGATAGCCGATGGCGTACTGCGCGGTCGAGTCGGATTGCAGGAACATTTTCTTTTTGAGGCGATTCAAAAACACGCTCGCGATGATCGGGCGCTCGTTCGCGGCAACCGCTTCACGCTCGACGATAGAGGCGAGCGTCAACGCTTGGAGTAGCGTCATCTTTTGCGCGGCGATCGCTTGGCGCGTCTTGTCCGTGACGCGCTGCCCGAACGTATCGAGCATCAACACGATCAGCGCATCGTTCGTGATGTCGTACGGCACGTTGTACGATTCGGGGAACAAGAATCCTTCGAGTGAGGGCGATGCGGTCTTGGGGCGATCTTTCAAGAACGCGTAATCGAATTTGCCTTCACGCACCAATTTGAGAAATTGATCGCGCTGGTAATTCTTCAAGCCGCGCGTCGCCAGATAATCGGCGATCTCTTCGGCGCGCCAGCCCGGTCGAATCGTGATCGTGATCATCTTGGCAAGCCCGTGCTGAACCGCGTCGATGATCTCGTCCATCGTCATCGTTTTCCGCAAGACGTACTCGCCCGCTTGAATCTTGGTCCCGATTTTTTGGTACTTGACCAAATTGAGAAACAGTTCCGCATCCTTGATCAAGCCCTGCTTTTCCAAACGCGTTGCCACGTTCGCGGGCAACTCGCCGGGCGAAATCGTAAAGCGCACGGGCGTCGGATCGCTGCCGGCGGGCGCGAGTAATTCGTCTTTGCGCTGTTGCAAGTACAAATACAATGCCATATCTTCGACGGCGCGCGGCGTCGGCACGCCCGCGCGCGTGACGAACAAACCGCCGTCCGCTTTCGGCGTCAGCACGTTGTAGATGTATACAAAGACGCCGCAGACGAAGAGGATCGAAAACAGAACGAAAAGAATGGCGAGTAGACGCCCGAGTGTTCTCACGACAACCTCATATCACGTAGGGGCGAAGCATTTTTCGCTACGCTGCCCCCGCTGCGCATCCGTTCAGGATGCGAAAAATGCTTCGTCCTTACCAACACCCTCTGTGTCCCCCGTGTCCTCTGTGGCTTGACCCAATTGCGAATCCAAAAAATCTTGCAGAATCACCGCCGCCGCAATCGCATCCAAATTGCGGCGCGATTTTTTGCCGCGCGCGCCGGTCTCGTGTGTCCGCCGCGTCGCCTCGACGGTGGTCAAGCGTTCGTCCCACAGCGTCAGCGGCAAATCGAGCGCGCGCGCGATATTTTGCGCGTACGCGATCACCGCGTTCGCCTGCGCGCCTTGCGTGCCGTCCATATTGCGCGGCAAGCCGACGATCAAGTGCGCCGCGTCGTACTCGCGCGCGATCTGCGCGAGCGCGCGCGCGTCTTGTTCGATGGTCCCGCGCGCGATCACTTGCAACGGCGTCGCGATCCGCACTTCCGCGTCGCCGCACGCGACGCCAACGCGTTTATCGCCAATGTCCAAGCCAAGATATTTCACAATCGCTTCCAAGTGTCATTGCGAGCGTTTTTCGCGAAGCAATCCCCAATTCGCAAGTTGGAGATTGCTTCGGGACAAAAAGCGTCCCTCGCAATGACAAATGCTTTCACTTCCCCACCGTCGGCGTCTCAATGAACACCGCGATCCGAAACGCGATGAACGGCATCAGGGGCCAGCCCGGCGGCGACACGCGAATATCGGGCGGCTGCGCGAGTTGCACCTGACTTGCCAGGTACGCTTTCGCATCGTCCACCGATTTGCCTTGCAACGCGCTCGCGACCTTGCCCGGATCGAGTTGCGGCGCGGCGTAACCGACCGCGCGCAGTGGCTGGCGCAACTGAATGCCTTGATACTTGCCGCCCGCCAACAGATCCACCTTGACGCCATTCTCCAACAATTGATAACCCGACGGCAGTTGACGTTGCAGTAACGTTCCCATCAGCAAATTCAAATTATCGCGATCCACGCCCAAGCCGAATGCATCCGCGCTCATTTTCAAATTCAGCATATCGGCTGGCTCGTCCACCGCGCGGTCGAACAAGCGATCCGTCGCGTCCACCAAAACCGAATCGGGCGGAATGAATTCATTCTCCTTGAGCGCGGTTTTCAAAACGGCAGGCGCGCCTTGCTTCAACTGCGCGAGCAACTGCTCTTCCAACTTTTTCTTGTCCGCCTCGGTCACCACGCGCACCGGACGCACCGAGCCGCTCACCGTCGGCTTGGTGTTGATCACGCGCACCGACAACGCCATCGAACCTTCGACCGCGTTGATCGAAAGTTCTTTGACGTTGCCCGCCGGACCTGGGTCAACCGCTTGAATCGGCGCGTCGGCGCGCGCGCCGATCCCCGACGGCAGCGTGACCGTGTTCGTCGTCGTGAAACGAATCGGCACGCCCGCGCTCGTGACGACGATCACGCCTTGCGGCACGATCGTTTCTTCCGAACGCAAATTCGTAAAGACGACGGTGCCGGTCGAGCGCGCGTCGGGAATTGTTTTCGTCGTCGTCGTGCGCAACGACGCGGTGCCGCTCGTCTCGCGCAAAATGCGCCGCGCCGGCACCGAACGCGCGGCGGAACTGACGGCTGGGTTGGACGAATCAATGACGATGTCGGTCGTCGTCGTCAGCACCATCGGCGCGGGGATGAGGTAGACTTGCGCGGTCGGGACGAAGATCAGCGCGATGATGCACAACAGCAACAGCGCGCTGGCGATCAGCAACAACGGCATGCGCCACTCGCGCAAAATTTTCGTCGCGATCGAATCCGCGACGAGTTCGGGCGGCGCGGGCGGCGGCGCGTTCGCCGTTCGCAAATTCGGCGCGCGCGCGGGCGTCTGCATTTTCCAGCGCGCGGCTTGCGCGTGCGTGATCGAGTTGAACAGGGGAAAACCGTACTCAAGCGCGCGTTCGCGGATTGTTTCGTCGTGCGCGATCAGCGCGACTTGCGCGCCCAGATCGTCGGCGGCGCGGCGCAAGAGCGGCATTCCGCGCGCGCTCGCCAAAAACGCGCAATCGCGCGGCACGACCAGAACGACGTGCGCGAATTCCGCGCTCTCGATCCGCGCACGAATCGCGATGATATCGTCGTCGGGCTGGAGTTGGAGAACTTGGTGCATTTCAAAATCAGACGGACGACCAACGACCGAAGACGGAAGAGTTGCCTTTCTCCGTCATCCGTCTTCCGTCCTCCGTCCCACCTGCGCCGCGCGTCATTTCTTTGTAATCAGACTCGGCGCTTGCGCGATCGCTTCGGGCAAGCGTTCCGCGTCTTTGCCGCCCGCTTGCGCCATCGCGGCGCGTCCGCCGCCGCCGCCGCCGATGATGCGCGCGATCGGACGAATGATCTGCACCGCGTCGTACCCTTGCGCGATCAGGTCTTGGGTAACCATCACGATCAGACTCGGCTTGCCGTCAATCGCCGCGCCCAGCACGATAATGCCTGAGCCAATTTTGTCTTTGAGCGAGTCGCCGATCTCGCGCAACATATCCGCGTTCGCCACTTGTACCTGCGCCGACAAAATCGAAATATCGTTGACCAGATGGATGTGTTGCAACAACCCATCCAGATCGCGCAGCGCGAGATCGCGGCGCAAACGCTCGATTTCTTTTTGCGCCGCGTCCCGCTCGCTCATCAGATCGAGCACTTTGCGATCGACCTGCTCCGCGCTCGTCCGCAAGTACGCGGCAGTCCGTTCCAATCGTCCGAGCCCTTCGCGCAGCAACTTGCTCACGCCGCGCCCCGTCGTCGCTTCGATCCGGCGCAGACCTGAGCCGATGGACGATTCCGACAAAATGCGAAACGATCCGATCTGGCTCGTGCGCGTGACGTGCGTGCCGCCGCACAACTCTTGACTGTAAAATCGCGGCGGATAACCCACTTGGATCACGCGCACGCGCTCGCCGTACTTTTCGGTGAAGAGCGCCATTGCGCCGCTCGCGACCGCATCGCGATAATTCGTCTCGATCGGCAGCACGGCGAAATCCGCCAGCACCGCGTCGTTCACCGACTCCTCGATGCGATCCAATTCATCCTGGGTCAGCATCGCGTTGTGCGTGAAATCGAAACGGAAACGTTCGGGCGCGACGAGCGAGCCGCCCTGCTGAACGTGTTCGCCGAGAACGTAACGAAGTTCGCGGTGAAGCAAATGCGTCGCGGTGTGATTCCGCATAATGTCCCAGCGGCGCAAGCGATCCACTTCGGCAACTGCGCGTTCGCCGACGCGCGGCGCGCCTTTGACGACTTTGCCGATGTGAACGATCAACCCAGGAATCGGGCGGCGCGCTTCCGTGATTTCGATTGCCCACACGACGTTTGCGTCTTCGATCTCCGCGCCATCCGCGACGTTCGCGTACTTGACGAGGCGTCCCGTGTCGCTCACCTGCCCGCCCGATTCGACGTAGAAGCAGGTTTGCGGCAAAACGATTTCGACCGCGTCGCCGATTTTTGCTTCGTCAACCAACGCGCCCTCGCGCAAAATGCCCGCAACCTGGGTTTCGATTTCGGTCCACGAGTACGGATCGTGCTGAACGCTCGCTGGCGCGACCTGGTCTTTGACCGCGTTGTACGTCGCTTCGTCGCCCGCGTCCGCCGCGCCCAGCGTGGACGCCGCGCGCGAACGGTCGGCTTGCGCTTCCATCGCTTGACGGAAACCGGGTTCGTCCACCGTCATCCCGTACTCGCGCGCGATGTCGCGCGTCAGTTCGAGCGCAAAGCCGTACGTGTCGTGCAGTTTGAACGCGTCCGCGCCGGAAATTTGCGTTTTGTTTTTCGCTTTCAAATCCGCGACCAACTCGTCGAGCAGCGCGGAACCTGTTTTGAGCGTCGCTTGAAAACGCTGTTCTTCTTGCAACGTCGTTTTCAAAATCACGTCGCGCCGTTTGGCGAGTTCGGGATATTGATCGCCCATAATTTCGATCACGGTCGGCAAAACCTGGGTCAGGAACGGCTCGGTGAAACCGAGCATCTGCCCGTGCCGCGCGGCGCGGCGCAGAATCAAACGCAAAATATAATTGCGTCCCTCGTTTCCAGGAATCACGCCATCGGCGGTAAGAAACGCGACGGCGCGCGAATGATCGGCAATGACGCGGTACGACGCGAGCTGTTTTTCCATCGCGGCTTTGTCCTGCCCGAGCAGTTTGCGCGTCTGTTCGAGAATCGGCTTGAACAAATCAGTGTCGTAGTTCGATGGCTTGTTCTGCAAAACCATCGTGACGCGTTCCAGTCCCGCGCCCGTGTCCACCGACGGACGCGGCAGCGGTTCGAGTTTGAACGCGTCGCCGTCGGCGAAACGATTGAACTGCATAAAGACGAGATTCCAGATTTCGAGCGTCTCGCCGCCGTCGCCGTTGACGTATTCGCGACGATTGTATTTTGGATCTTTGGGGCGTTCGCCGCGATAGTAATGGATTTCGGAACAGGGACCGCACGGACCTGTTTCGCCCATCTGCCAAAAATTATCTTTGCGGCTGAAGCGCAACACGCGCTCGGGCGCCGCGCCTGCTTTGACCCACAACTCCGCCGCTTCTTCGTCAGCCGACACTTCGTCATCGCCTTCAAAGATCGTGAACCAGAGACGCGCGGGATCCATCCCGTAGTACTCGGTCAGCAATTCCCACGCGAATTTGATCGCGTCCTTTTTGAAATAATCGCCGAACGAAAAATTGCCGAGCATCTCGAAGAAGGTGTGGTGGCGCGGCGACGGTCCGACGTTTTCCAGATCGTTGTGCTTGCCCGAGACGCGCATACACTTTTGCGACGTGACCGCGCGCGCATACTCGCGTTTTTCGCGTCCGAGGAACACGTCTTTGAACTGCACCATCCCCGCGTTCGTGAAGAGCAAGGTCGGATCGCCCGCCGGAATCAGCGACGAGCTCGCGACGACCGCGTGCTTGCGCCGCTTGAAATAATCGAGAAACGTTTTGCGAATTTCGTGAGAGGTAGGTGGCATTGGAATCCTAATTTTCGATTTTCGATTTCTGATTTTCGATTTGCGGCGGCGATTTCAAATTTTCGGTGGAAACCGCGCGACCAACTTGGATTTCTTCAACTTGCCTGAATGATCGGCAAAGGTCACGTTGCCTTTTTCGTCGCACAGCCAAACTTCGCGCGCGCCTTTCGCGAGATACAACGTAATTTTCTCTTCCATTTCCGCGCGGCGGTTGGAGGGCGAGACGATTTCGACACAAATTTCGGGCGCGTGCGCGAATGGCGTTTCGTCAGAATGCTTTTTCAGGAATTCGTCTGATGCCCACGCGACGTCCGCGACCTTGACGCCATCGAGCGTTCTGATCGAACATTCTGAAAAGACGCGCCCACTCGGCACCATCCGCTTGAGCATCGCGCCAATTTCGATCTGGTACATCCCGTGACGATTCGACGCCGGAGTCATAATGATTCTCCCTTTCGCATCCAGTTCGATTTTGTACGGCAAGTTCTGCAATGACTTGTCCTTGAGCACATCCGCCCATTGCAACATCGGACACCTCGCTTTCCCTCGCGCGTCATTTTAGTCGAACACCTAGCGAATGTCAAACAACCGCGCGACGCGGTTGACCTTTTCGCCTTTCTGTTTTAAGATCGCGCCCAGAATTCCCAAACCGAAAGGATTCCGCAATGACCAAACAACAATGGATGATTCTCGGCGCGCTCGGCATCGGCGTGCTGTGTCTGTATTGCGTCGGCGGCGCGCTCGCGCTGCAAATGCTGAACGCGCCCCCCGTCACGCCCGACCTTGCCGCGCTCCAAGCCCTGCCCGGCGAAGCGACGCTCGCGCCGCCCACCGCGCCCGCCACGCTCGCGCCCACGCCCGCGCCGACCGCGCAACCTAGCGCGACCTGGGTCATCGCGCCGCCGCAAGCGCAACCCGGCGCGACGCTTGTTGGCACACGCGCGCCACTTGCGTTCCCTTCGACTGCCGCTCAGGGCGCGACGCCCGGCGCAACCGCGACGCGCCGCGCGACAGTTCAGCCGGTCGGACCGATTATGACCGCGTGGAGCAAAGCGCAAAACGTCACCGCGTACCGCATCGAATTCGATTGGACGATCAAAGGCAACCTATCCGACATTCCGGCAAATTGGCAAACCGCGCAAGGCGTTCCACTCTTCAGCATCGCCGGAGCGATCAACGGCAAAGATTCGCACATCGCGCTCAAAGGAATTCTCGCGATGCTTTTCACCGGCGACCCGACCAAGTCGGTTGAATTTCTCACTATCGGCGACAAGACGTACCTGCGCGGTCCCGCGCCGATGATGGGCGCGCCGGACGACAAGTGGTACGTTTCGACCGGACAAGGCAAATTTTCGACGAACATCAACGAAGGGACGATGCCCGAATTACCCGGCGACGCGACGATTGATTGGAGCAGTTTCAAAAAGAGCGCGACCGAAACGCTCGATGGAAAACGGTGCGACGTGTATCGTGGCGACAAGAACGCGACGATGAAACTTTTCCAATCGGTTGACCCGGGCACGACGAACAAACAATCGCTCGACACGATTGACAACGCCGAAACCAAGTTCTGGGTGTGCGACGACGGCTATTTGCATCAATGGACGATGAACGTCGAGGGGCGCGCCAAAGACAAGCCGACCGAAAAAGTTTCGTTTCAAATTCGCTTGCACGTTTGGGATTTCAACACGAACATCAAGTTCACGCCGCCAGCAAATCCCGCACCGCTGCAAATGCCGGCGTTCGATTTTTCGCTTCCAACGCCAACGCGATCGAAATAACGCGCGCAAAAAGACCTTCCAGGTCTCGGAGACCTGGAAGGTCTTGGGTGACGGGTTGGCTTGACGCACGCGCGTTTGTTCCGCGACGCGGGAGTGTGGTATAATGCACACAAGGAGTTGTTTCCATGTCCACCCACTCACTCGATTTCATCTTGAAACGCGGCGTCGCCGAAATTATCAGCGAAGCAAGTTTTCGGCGGCGTTTGAACGCAGGCAAACCCTTGCGCCTTAAAATGGGTTTCGATCCCTCCAAGCCCGATTTGCATGTTGGGCACGCGGTCGGAATGAGGAAACTGCGCCAACTGCAAGACCTGGGACACACCGTTGTCCTGATCGTCGGCGATTGGACCGCGCAGATCGGCGATCCCTCCGGGCGCGACGAATCGCGCGTGATGCTTTCCGCCGAGCAAGTCAAGCTCAACGCGCAGACGTATATGGATCAGTTTTTCATCATCGTGGATAAAAACAAAACCGAAACGCGCTGGCAAAGCGAATGGTTCGGCAAGTTCACGCTTGCCGATGTGTTCAACCTCACGTCGCGCTTTACCTTTGCCGATATGATGGAACACGAGACGTTCGACAAGCGCGTGAAAGAAGGCAAAGCGTTGTCGGTGATGGAATTGATGTACCCGATGTTGCAGGCGTACGATTCGATTGCGATTGACGCGGACGTGGAATTCGGCGGCACGGATCAGAAATTTAATATTCTCGCCGGGCGCCAATTGCAAGAACGCTTGGGCAAAACGCCGCAAGAAGTTTTTCTCGTTCCATTACTCGCCGGCACCGACGGAATGAAGATGAGCAAATCGCTGAACAACACGATTGACTTGAAAGCCGATCCCGGCGATATGTACGGCAAAGTGATGTCGCTCACCGACGAAATGCTGATCACGTACTTTACCTGCGTGACCGATGTTTCCGACGCGGAGATCGCGGAGATGGATCGCGCGATGAAATCGCACGCCGTCAATCCGCGCGATTTGAAAATGCGTTTGGGACGCGAGATCATCGCGCAGTGTCACGGCGCGGACGCGGCGCGCGCTGCCGAAGCGGAATTCGTCAAGGTGTTCCAACAGCGCGAACTGCCAACCGATTTGCCGACGTTCGCGCTCAAACAAGCGATGCCGATCATTGACTTGATCGTCGCCGCCGATCTCGCACCGTCGCGCAGTGAAGCGCGCCGACTCGTGCAGCAAGGCGGCGTGAAATTGAACGACGCCATCGTGGACAAGATCGACGCGGTGATCCCGGTAAGCGAAGCGGTTTTGCGCGTCGGACGGCGCAAGTTCATTCGACTCGTGACGGGCTGAAGGCTGATCGCTGACGGCTGTCATTTCGGAGGACAAAATGAAATCACGCGGTTTGATCATCACGGTAGTCGTGTTGAGTGTGCTGGCGTGCGCGCTGCTCGTGTGCATCGGCGTCCTCGTCGCGCGGCTCGCCGCCACACCCGCCGCCGGCTTGGGCGACGCGGTCGCCATCGTCTACGTCGAAGGACCGATCATCACCGGCAAACCGGAATCAGAATTTTCGTCGAGCGGCATCGCGTACTCGGAAACGATCATCAAGTATCTGCGCGACGCGCAAAACAACGCGTCCGTCAAAGCGATCGTGTTGCGCGTGGACAGTCCGGGCGGCAGCGTCGTCGCCTCGCGCGAAATGTACGACGCGGTGATGGCGACGCGCGCCAAAGGCAAGCCCGTCGTCGCGTCGTTCGGCGAAATTGCCGCGTCGGGCGGCTATTACATTTCCGCCGGCGCGGACAAAATTTACGCGCACCCCGCCACATTGACCGGCAGCATCGGCGTCATCAGCGTCTTTCCTAGTTTCGAAGGTCTGGGCGAAAAAATCGGCGTCAAGTTTACCGTCATCAAAAGCGGTCCGCACAAAGATCAAGGCGCGGGGTATCGCGATTTGACGCCGGAAGAGCGCGCGATTTGGCAAACCTTGACCGACGAAATCTACGGCGACTTTGTGAGCGTGGTCGCGCAAGGGCGCAAGTTGGAAACCGCGCGCGTGCGTGAATTGGCGGATGGGCGCGTGTACACCGGCAAACAAGCCAAACAAGTCGGCTTGGTGGACGAATTGGGGAATTTGGACGCGGCAGTGGATGCGGCGGCGAAACTGGGAAATATTTCCGGCACGCCGCGCCGCATCGAATTCAGAACCAAGCCCAGTTTCTTGAGCGCGTTCTCATTTGCCAGTCCCGCGTGGAACGCGCGCGCGCTCGCAGATTTATTCGCGCTGGGGCAATGGGGGCGCGTGATGTATCTGTACGTCGCGCCGTAAATTCGTAGGGACGTTTAATCAAACGTCCCTACAATCTTCGCAAATGAAATCCGCCGTCCACGTTGATCACTTCGCCGGTCGAGTACGGCAGCGCGTCGCGCGCAATCGCGACGACCGCGCGCGCGACATCCTCCGGTTGTCCCCAACGCCGAATCGGAAAAATTCCTTCCGCGATCATCTTGTCGTACTTGGCTTTCACCACACTCGTCAAATCCGTTTCGATCACGCCGGGGCGAATTTCGTAAACGTGGATGCCGTACTCTGACAAACGATCCGCAAACAACGTCGTCATCATCGCGACGCCGGCTTTAGAAATGCAATACTCGCCGCGATTCGGACTGCTGGCGTACGAACTGAGCGAGCCGATGTTGACGATTTTCGCGCCGCCGATCTTGTGTTCGATCATTTTGCGCGCGACGAGTTGCGTCAGAAAAAACGGACCGCGCAAATTCGTCGCCATCACTTCGTCGTAACTCGCTTCGGTCGTTTCGAGTATGTCCACGCGTTGGCGCGGCGCGATTCCCGCGTTGTTCACCAGCAGATCAATCCGCCCGAACGTCTCCAAAGTCTGCGCGACCAAGCGCGCGCGATCTGTCGCGTTTGCTACATCCGCTTGAATGACGATGCCGCGCGCGCCCGCCGCTTGAACTTGCGCGCGCGCTTCCTCCGCCGCCTGCGCATTGCCGCGATAGTTGATGATGACGTTCCATCGTTCCCGCGCCAGCGCCACCGCAATCGCGCGCCCGATGCCGCGCGCCGCGCCGGTCACGAGCGCGATTCTATTTTTCGTACTTGACATCACATTCCCCTTGTCTCCCTCTCTCCTTGTCTCCCCCTCTCCCCGTCAATTCACCGCGCGTTCAGCTTTGGACAGCGCTTCCAAGAAAAAATACTCGCCCCACATCACGCTTTCGTCCACGCCCAAGCCCTTGCGTTGATGATAACAACCGTGCTTGAGAATTCCTTCCCAGCCCGGCGTGTCAATTGCCAGAAACTCCGGCTCGGTCAGCGTGTCCAGGATTGTGAGCGCGTAATCACGATACAAGCGTGCGCGCGCCGCGTCGCCGGTGAGTTGCGCGAGATTCCACAAACCTCCGGCGGCAATCGCGGCGGCGGAACTTTCGTACCGCGATCCTGGGTTCGGTTCGTCCCAATCGTTCGGCGGCACACCGTTCGCTGGAGTTCGCTCGATGTAGAAATTCGCGCACGCTTCGGCAGTCTGCAACAAGCGCGCGTCGCGCGTGAAACTGTACGCCGTGCCAAAACCGTACAGCGCCCAGGTCAAACCGCGCGCCCACGACGAATCGTTGCGGTACCCTTGATGCGTCGTCTGGCGCAAAAATTCGCCGGTGTTCAGATCGAAAATGCCTTCGTGCGACGTACTGCCGTCGCCGCGCACGAAGTATTTGCGCGTCGTCAAGCAATGCTGGGTCGCTTTGCGAAGCAAATCCGCGTCGCCGGTTTGTTGCGCGGCGTAAAAAATGATCCCGACGTTCATCATAATATCAATGAACAAACTCTCGTCGGCGACGAACGAGCGCAAATATTGTCCGCGCGCTTTGAAACGCAAGCCCATCGTTTGCCCGGCTTGAACGACGACTTTTTTGATCGCCGGATCGCCGGTCAAATCGTACCAGCGTTTATACGTTGACCAAAAGAGAAACCCGAGATCGTGCACGTTGCGATCCGTCCGGCGGTGCTCGATCAAGCGCGAATAATGTTCCGCTTGCGCGCGCCAATAGTCCTCGCGCGTCCGTTCGTACAGCAACCAGAGTTGTCCGCCCAGAAACCCTTCGCACCAATTCGTCCACGCTTCGCCGCCGTGTTTCCACTTGCCGTTTTGCGTGTACATCGGAAAATAATCGGGCTGCGTTTCGATCAGACGGCGCAATTGTTGCGCGGCAAAATCGAACGCGCGATTGATTTTGAAAGTGAGATTCGTCATCGTCTGCTCCTGTGCCACCGATTATATTCGGATCGCGCGGCTCGACCAAATGGCGCGCGCAACGACAAACTGCCTCAAATTTCGCTTTTTGCAGAATTTGACAATCGGTTGATTTCGGTTTAATATCTTATAGGATATAAAATATATCCCATAAGATTTTTGGTCACGGGTCTGACTCACGCCGCAGGAGCAGACGGACGAAAAAAATGCTTACCTCGGTCGAACTTCCAAAGTATCGCACCAAAGAAGAATACGCCTACGACGTGCTTCGGCGCGCGATTCTGCACTGCCAGCTCAAGCCCGGCGAGAAACTCGTCGCGGATAATCTGCGCGCGATGCTGGGCATCAGCCCCATCCCCATTCGCGCCGCGCTCCAGCGGTTGCAAGCCGAAGGACTGGTCGAGATCACGCCGCACACGGGCGCGGTCGTCTCCGAACTGTCGCCCGGCAATTTCGAGCCGGTCTCCCTCCTCCTCGAACGCCTCGAAATCTTGGCGTTCGAAGTCGCCGCGCGCAGAGCCACTCCCGCCGATATCGCGCGTCTGCGCCAAATCGTCCGAGAGCTGGAAGACGCGCTCGCCGTCAAAGATATGGAACGCTGGTCGGAATTGAACATCGAATTCCACAGCACGGTCGCCGCGATCACGCAAATGAAATTGCTGATCGAATTTTCCAACCGCCTGTTGGACGCGTGGACGCGCTTGCGGCGCTGGTATCTGCCGCAAATCATCACGCAACTGCCCCAAGCCCAAGCCGAGCATCGCAAAATGGTTGACCTGTTGGCGCGGCGCGATGTCGTCCGGCTGACGAAGATCGCCGCCGAACACAGCCGCCGCCTGCGCGAGTACGCGCACCAAGCAACCGCTAATGTGCCGTCGCAATCGGCGGAACCCAAATCGCCGCGCGGCGCGCGCCGGCGTTCTGCTTCGCTCGAGAAAGGACGATGAAAATGAACAAACGATTGTTGCAATGGATCACTCCCCTGCTGGGTGTGTCCGTCTTCTTGGCGATCTGGCAAATCGGCGTGCTGGCGTTCAACGTCCCGGCGTACTTTTTGCCGACGCCGACGCGGATCCTGGAAGAAGCGCTCAAGGAATACTCCAAGTTGTGGAATCACGGCTGGATCACCGTGTACGAAATGCTCGCGGGCTATTTTCTCGCCGTGTGCATCGGCGTGCCGCTCGCGATCGCAATGACCTCCTCGCGCCGCTTTGACGAATTCGTCACGCCGACGATGCTCTTTTTCCAGGTCGTGCCGAAGATCGCCGTCGCGCCCTTGTTCATCGTTTGGTTCGGCGTCGGCATCACGCCGAAAATCCTGGTCGCCTTCCTGATTTCATTTTTCCCGATCGTGATTGACACCGCCGTCGGGTTGCGCTCGATGACGCCGGAGATGATCGATCTGGCGCGCTCGATGGGCGCGTCGCGGATGCAAATCTTTCGCGATTTCCGCCTGCCGACGAGTTTGCCGTACCTCTTCAGCGGGCTCAAAGTCGCGGCGACGCTCGCCGTCGCCGGCGCGGTCGTCGGCGAATTCGTCGGCGCGGACAAGGGGCTGGGTTATCTCCTGCTCGTGACGAACTCGAATATGCAAACCGCGCTGATGTTCGCGACGATCGTCGTCCTGACGCTCATCGGCTTGATCTTTTTCTACATCATCGAATTCCTCGAATCGCTTTTGATTCCCTGGCACGTCACGCAACGCACCAAAGAAGAAACTGCCACGATGTAAGTGCCAAATGTGCCAAAGATGCCAAAGATGCCAAAGAAGCCAAATGTGCCAAAGGAGGTGCATCCAATTTCTAATCTCTAGTCTCCAATTTCCAATCTCTAATTTCCAAATTCACGAGGAGAAGAAAAAAATGAAAACGTTCGTTCGTTACGCGCTGCTCGCGCTCGTACTCGTCGCCGTGTTGGTCGCGTGCGCGCCCGCCCCAACCCCGACGCCGTTGCCCAAACCGACGGATGCGCCCAAGCCCACCGCCACGCCGTTGGTCAAGTTCCCGTTCCGCTTGAACTGGACGCTGTACGGCGAACACGCCGCTTTCTTCGTCGCGTTCGAAAAAGGTTTCTACAAGGAAGAAGGACTCGACGTTGAAATTCAAGAAGGCGGCGGCTCGGGCGTCGTCGCCGGTCTGGTGGCGAACAACCAAAGCCCGGTCGCTTACATTGATTCCGCGACGATGATTCAGCGCGTCGTCGGCGGGATGCCGATCAAAGCCGTCGCCGTGATGCTCCAGCAATCGCCGATGGCGTTCATCTATCGCGCCGACGCGGCGAAGCCGACCAAGGTTTCCGAAGTCAAGGGCTCGCGCATCGCGATCACGCAAGGCGACGCGTCACTCGCAATTTTTACCGCGTTCCTGGGTAAAGAAGGAATGAAGCTGGAAGATGTGCAATTCGTGATGACGGCGAATCCGCAGGCGAAAGAACAAGCCGTGTTGAACAAGCAAGCCGACGCGCTGCTCGGATACTTTATGGACCAAGGTCCGCGGATGCAATTGCAGACCGGCGTCAAGATGGGCTGGACGCGCCTGACCGATCTGAACGGCACGACCGCGCTCTCCAGCGCCGTCGTCGTCAACAACGAATGGATCAAGGACGCCAAGAACCAGGACCTCCTGCGCCGCTTTTTGCGCGCCTCGCAGCGCGGCTGGCAATACACGGCAGACAATCGCGTCGAAGCCGCCAAGATCTTCATCAAGTACGCGCCCGCCTTCACCGAAGAAATCGCCAAGCTGGAAATTGACGGCACGATGACGATTATGCAATCGCCGCGCACCAAGGGCAAAGCGCTCGGCTTTTCCGACGAAGCCGATTGGAAAGAATCACAAGATTTGTTGGCGAACTTTGCCGGGATGAAAGATCCCAAAGCCGACGTCAAAGTCTTCTTCACCAACGAATTCTTGTCCGACGCGCCGTACCTGCCGAAAAAGTAACGTGAACGTTGTAGGGGCGGGGTCACCCCGCCCCTACGCAAGAAGGCAATTATGCCCGAACCTTTCATTCGTTTTCAGAACGTCAACAAAGTGTACCAAACCAAGAACGGCTCCGTCCAAGCCGTCCTCGACGCGACCTTCGACATCGCGCAATCCGAATTCGTCGCGATTGTCGGACCCAGCGGTTGCGGCAAAACGACGATCCTCAAAATGCTCGCCGGGCTCATCCCCCACACCTCCGGCGCGATTACGATCGGCGGACAACGCGTCGAAAAACCGCAAACCGACGTCGGCATCGTCTTCCAGGATTCGATCCTGCTCGACTGGCGCGACGTGCTGTCGAACGTGATGCTGCAAATTGACATTCGCAAAATGGATCGCGCCACGTTCCAGTCCGTCGCAATGGACTTGCTCGAGAAAACCGGGCTCGAAGGATTCGAAAGGAAAAAGCCGTACGAACTCTCCGGCGGAATGAAACAGCGCGTTTCGATCTGCCGCGCGCTCGTGCACGATCCGCCGCTGTTGCTGATGGACGAACCGTTCGGCGCGCTCGACGCGCTGACGCGCGAACAAATCTCGATGGACATTCAACACCTCTGGATGGAAAAGCGCAAGACCGCGCTCCATATCACGCACTCGATCCCGGAAGCCGTCCTGCTCGCCGATCGCGTGATCGTGATGAGCCCGCGTCCCGGGCGCATCGTCGAAATTATGGAGATCGATCTGCCGCGCCCGCGCCGCCTGGATAAACTGCCGCCGCGCTTTAACGATTACGCCGGACACATTCGCGATCTCTTCAAATCGGCGGGCGTGCTGGCAATGGATTAGTGCTTGTGTCATTGCGAGCGTCCTGAGCGGCGCGACGGTTTTTGTCGCGGAGTCGAAGGACGCGAAGCAATCCCCAACTTGTGATGCGGAGTTGCTTCGTCGCACACTATGCTCTTCGCAATGACAACCGGTGGAATTTCAATGCCCAACTACCTCCTCACCCAACTCGACGACATCGCGACGCAACGTTGTCCCTGCGGCTTGACGCGTCGCGCGTTCGCGTCGCCCGATAACCCAACCGCGACCGTGCATTTGCTCGACGTGCAAAGCGACGCGCAAAAGCATTATCACAAAACGCTGACCGAAATTTATTTGATTCTCGAAGGTACCGGACAAATGGAACTGGACGATCAAATCGTGCCGGTCAAACCGCTGACCGCGCTGATGATCAAGCCCGGTTGCCGCCACCGCGCCATCGGCAAACTCCGCATCGCGATCATTCCGATCCCCGCGTTCGATCCCGCCGACGAGTGGTTCGATTGAAATGATTCGCGTTGCCATCATCGGCGCCGGCGCGATCGCCGACACGCACATCGAAGCATTTCTGAAATTCCCCGCGCGCGGCAAAGTCGTCGCGCTCGCAGACCCCTACCCGGACAAGGCGCGCGAGAAAATCGCGCGCTATCATTTGAACGCGCGCGCGTATGCCGACGTGAGCGAGTTGCTAAACGACGCGCGTTTCGATCTCGGCGTGATCTGCGCGCCGCCGTTCGCGCACGCGCCCGTCGCGCTCGATCTGTTGAACGCCGGCAAGCACGTCCTCGTCGAAAAACCGATGGCGACTTCGCTGGCAGAGTGCGACGCGATGTTGTCCGCCGCGCGCGCAAACAATTCCCTGCTTTCCATCGTCGCGCAGAATCGTTTCCGCGCCCCGCTGATGAAATTGAAACGTCTCGTCGAATCTGGCATCATCGGAAAAATCGCGCACGCGCAAACGGATTCGTTTTGGTGGCGCGGCAGTCACTATTACGATTTGTGGTGGCGCGGCACGTGGGAAAAAGAGGGGGGCGGCTGCACGCTCAATCACGCGGTCCACCAGATCGATCTGTTTCATTGGATCGTCGGGATGCCGCACGCGCTCCACGCCATCGTCGCAAACGTCGCGCACGCAAATTCCCAGGTCGAAGATTTTTCGACGACGGTGTTGTTTTATGCGGACGGCAAACTCGGGCAGATCAACGCATCGCTGGTGCATCACGGCGAGCCGCAACAATTGGTGATTCAAGGCGAACGCGCGCGCATCGGCGTGCCGTGGCAGGTGTGCGCGTCGCAACAGCGCGCGAACGGTTTCCCGGAAAACGATCCTGCGCTCGAACAAGAAATTCAAGCGCGCTGCGCTCAACTCCCAGAGTTGCCGTACGAATTGCACGCCGGACAAATCGCGAATGTGCTTGGCGCGGTTGAAGGCGCGGAGGAATTGTTGGTGGACGGCACTGCGGGGCGCAACACGATTGAATTGGTGACCGCGATCTACGCGTCGGGTTTTACCGGCGCGCGCGTCGCGTTGCCGCTGACGCCGGACAATCCGTTCTACACGCGCGAAGGCATTTTGAAACACGCGCCGCATTTCCACGAAAAGACGCGCAGCGTCGAAAATTTTGCCGATAACACGATCATCGTCGGCGCGGCGAGTGAACAGAAAAAGTAAAGTGGGGCGAGGGGCGTGGAGCGTGAAACCTTGCGCGTCGGACCTTGAACTTTGAACCTCGAACTTTGAACCTGAAACCTGAAACCACTATGACTGAATTTCAAAAATCCGACGGAATGAATTACGCGCCGCAAGGCACAGCGAATCGTGTCGTCGCGCCGGGCGAATTTCGTTTCGCGGCAATCGGACTCGATCACGGACACATTTTCGGAATGTGCAACGGCTTGCTGGAAGCCGGAGCGGAACTGACCTGGGTCTACGATCCCGATCCGACCAAGGTCGCGGATTTTTGCGCGCGCTATCCTACCGCGCGCGCCGCGCGCGCCGAAGAGGAAATTCTGCAGGACGCGTCGATCCGATTGATTGCGAGCGCGGCGATTCCGGCGGATCGCTGCGCGCTCGGTTTGCGCGCGCTGGACGCGGGGAAAGATTATTTTTCGGACAAGCCGCCGCTGACGACGCTCGCGCAACTCGACGCGGCGCGCGCCAAAGTGCAAGCGACCGGGCGCAAGTACGCCGCGTACTATTCCGAGCGCATTCATTCCGAAGCCGCAGTCTACGCCGGAGAATTGATCCGGAATGGCGCGATCGGGCGCGTGATCCAGGTCATCGGCTTGGGTCCGCATCGGATCAGTTTGACGGCGCGCCCCGAGTGGTTCTTCCAAAAAGAATGCTACGGCGGAATTTTGTGTGACATCGGCTCGCATCAGATCGAGCAATTTTTATTTTTCGCCGGAGCGCAGGACGCGCGCGTGTTGCACAGCAAGGTCGGCAATTATCACCACCCCGATCAGCCCGGGCTGGAAGATTTCGGCGACGCGACGCTCGTCGCGGACAACGGCGCGACGCAGTATTTCCGCGTGGACTGGTTCACGCCGGATGGACTCGGCTCGTGGGGCGACGGGCGCACGATCATTCTCGGCACGGACGGTTACATCGAACTGCGGAAATATTTGGACGTCGCGCGCGACGCGCAGCCCGATCACGTTTATCTCGTCGATCACAAAGGCGAGCATCACCTTCCGGTGCACGGCAAAATCGGCTATCCGTTTTTCGGTCAACTGATTCTCGATTGTTTGCATCGCACCGACAACGCGATGCCGCAAGCGCACGTCTTCAAAACGATCGAGTTGGCGATTCGCGCGGAGATGCAGGCGGAGCAGATAACCCGATGACTTTTCCTCGCATTGCTTCATTCAAAACTGCCGCCGAGTTACGCGCGCATCTGAAACAAAATAAGATCGCGCTTGAACTCGACGACCAGGTGCAAACCGGCGCAGGCGCGCCGCTCGCGCAATCGTACCAAATGCAAAATGGTTGCACGATTGGCAATCGTTTTTGCATTTTGCCGATGGAGGGCTGGGACGGTACGCCCGATGGTCGCCCATCGGAATTGACGCTGCGGCGCTGGCAACATTTTGGGCAGAGCGGCGCGAAATTGATCTGGGGTGGGGAAGCAGTCGCGGTGCGGCACGATGGTCGCGCGAATCCGAATCAATTGTTGATCAACGAAAATAATTTGCGCGACTTCGTCGCGCTGCGCGAAACGTTGTTGTCCGCGCATCCCGGCGCGACGGACGATCTGTTGATCGGTTTGCAGCTCACGCACTCGGGACGCTTTTCCAAACCGAACGACAAAAAGCGCGGCGAGCCGATGATTCTGTATCATCACCCGATTTTGGATCGCAAGTTTGGATTGCCGCCGGATTATCCGGTGATGAGCGACGATGATATCGCGCGTTTGATTGACGATTTCGTCGTCGCGGCGAAACTGGCGCAACGCGCCGGTTTCGCGTTCGTTGACCTGAAACATTGCCACAGTTACCTGGGTCACGAGTTTTTGAGCGCGGTGGATCGTCCAGGAAAATACGGCGGCAGTTTCGAGAATCGCACGCGGTTTTTGCGCGAGATCGTCGCGGGAATTCGCGCGAACGTGCCCGGTCTTGAAATTGGCGTGCGCGTCAGCGCGTTCGATTTCGTGCCGTTTCGCCCGGGCGCGGACCGCATCGGCGAACCCGAGCCGTGCGAGAAACCGTATCGCTACGCGTTCGGCGGCGACGGCACCGGCGTCGGGATCGATCTGACCGAGCCGAAAAAATTTTTGGATGTGCTCGCGTCGCTCGACGTGAAAATGATTTGCATCACGGGCGGCAGTCCGTACTACAATCCGCACTTGATGCGCCCCGCCGCGTTTCCGCCATCGGATGGTTATCAGCCGCCGGAGGATCCGCTCATCGGCGTGGCGCGCCAGGTCAATGTCGCCGCGCAGTTGAAAGCGCATCGTCCCGACTCGCTCGTCGTCGCGTCGGCGTTGTCGTACTTGCAAGAGTTTTTGCCGAATGTCGCGCAACACATCGTCCGCACCGGCATCGCCGACTTCGCCGGATGCGGGCGGATGGCGCTGGCGTATCCGGAAATGTGCGCGGACGCGCTCGCCGGGCGATCGTTGCAGACGAAACGGATCTGTCGCACGTTCAGCGATTGCACGACCGCGCCGCGCAATGGCTTGGTTTCGGGTTGCTATCCGTTAGACGAGTATTACAAGTCGCGTCCCGAGGCAAACGAGTTGAGCGCGATCAAGAAAAAACTCGCGGCGTGATCGCGCGCGCAGAGGCGCGACGCGCAAGCGGTTGCGCAGACGGACGGACTGATCGCGCCGGGTGCGTTTGACGATTCGGCGGAGTTGGCGTATACTGCGCTCAGCTTCGGGGCGTGGCGCAGTTGGTAGCGCGCATCGTTTGGGACGATGAGGTCGAAGGTTCAAGTCCTTTCGCCCCGACTCTATTCTGCTGTTAGGTGCGGTCGTCGGAAAATAAGGGACGCCCCCAAGTAGAAGCACGTCCCTTGCTTTTATTATGCCACAAAGCGAAAACGCTCAAGGACCACGTCTATGCCGCAAGAAACTATCATACTTCAAGACAAACCAGCCCTTGTCCCAATCCTCGCTATCTGGCCCACGATGGGAATAGCAATGGCTTGCCCATTTATCGCATTCGCAATCACATTTGGAAAGACACTCAGTTTCTTCACAAACATTGGAATCGCCATAGCCATCACACTCTTTGCACTCTGTATTATCAGAATGTTGATCAGCCTAGTAAGAAGAGAAGTGACAACATTCACATTGACGGACAAACGAATCATATTCGAAACAGGAATCCTAAGCCGAGACCTGGACGCCGTCACACTTGACAGAGTAAAAAGCGTACAAATCGAATGGCCACCCGCAGGCAGAATCTTCAACTACGCCAACGTCATCGTCTTTGTCTGGACAGAAGCAAGAAAAATGCGAAACGTTCCAAGACCACAGAAATGGTTTCAGGAAATCTCCCAACACGCCAAATAATCCTCTCTCCCCCAGTCTTCATGCGTAAAAAATTTATGCTACAGTGGAATTGGAACGTCCTCAGCGATAGAAACGCGTGAAAGAATTTCCCAAGAGTTGAAATCGTTGCCCAAAACTTGAATTACAACGCAATAGAAAAACTCTCTGCGTTCTCAAGTCTTGTCCCCGGCTTGCTCACCATTCTCCAAGCCGCGTGGCTGCGCGGCAATTGATTTTTGGTGAGATGCGTTGTATACTCGGATTGCCAATGAGGAGGACAACTGATGGAAAGCACAATGACGGCGATAGAATTGACGGGAACGGTGAACGAGCAACATCAACTCCAATTGGACGCGCCGCTTCCATTTGCGGGACCCAAAAAGGTACGCGTGATCGTGTTGTACTCGCCGCTCGACGAATTCAGCGAAGACGAATGGTTGTACGCCGCCGCGCGCAATCCTGCCTTCAGTTTTCTCAAAGACCCTACAGAAGACATCTATTCACTCACGGATGGGAAACCGTTCGATGATCAAGCATAAAATCGTACTTGTCGGGACGGTTCCCCGAGCCGTGATATGCTCAAGATATTGGTGGGCTAAGTTTTGACAATCGGGCTGCCTCTGGTAAAAACGGTGTATCCCAATCACCCGTTTCATCAGGAGGCAACCCGATGGCGAAT
>Ga0194127_10000345_pt1 | contig 75085 bp, 73 predicted proteins | sample TA2KigC100mmetaG_FD_148624 | JGI IMG/M metagenome (GOLD analysis project Ga0194127, IMG submission 148624) | Freshwater microbial communities from Lake Tanganyika, Tanzania - TA2015036 Kigoma Deep Cast 100m | ecosystem: Environmental > Aquatic > Freshwater > Lake | place: Tanzania: Lake... | reverse complement strand
CCTGGCCGCAGGTCGTCGCGCTGAACGAGGCCGCCGGCAAGCAGCAGGTGAGCTGACGGCCGGGCTCCGGCTCGTCTGTCCCACGCGCGCCGACTCCCTACCCTGCACCCGCGACGTCACGAAACGATCACAGCACGCCGGCGATGCCTCGGCGGGAGTCCGAGACCACCGCGCCGGCCGGGTTCCAGCCGAACGCGATCACCGCACCTTGCACGAAGAACCCCAGGCCGTCGAGGCTCGCACCAGCGGGCAGCGGAATGGGCCACGTCGCCGTGCCCGCGACATTGCCGAGCAGGATCGTGTTGGCGAGGCCGATGCGCAACCAACACGCCGGCAGGCCGTAGGCCGTCAGGTCCAACGGCAGCGGCTGGCCGTTCCATGACTGGTCCTGGAAGCCGATCGCCGCGAACACGGGCGCGAGCGGCGTGTTCGGCAGGTTGCCGAACCGCAGTTGGAACGTCGTGCCGAGCACCGGGCGCGAGGTGCCGACCGGCAGCAGCGTCGGCGTTCCGGCCGGACCCGGGCAACCTGCTCCGTGCGACGACGAACTCGCCACCGTGCCGGTCACGAACGTGATCGTGCGCATGCGCTGGTAGGTCATGCCGATGAAACCGCCGAACATCACGAAGCAGTTTGCCGCCTCGTCGTAGGCGAGGCAGCAGTTCCGCATGCTGGACGGTGCTCCCTGCGTGGTGCACTGCTGCCAGGCCGTGCCGTCGTACTCGTAGACGTTGCCGACCATGTTGCCCGTGGTCTCGCTCCTGCCACCGTGCAGGACCATCCGGTGGCGCGTGGAGTCGTAGCCCATGGCCATGTTGATGTAGACGTCGGGTGCCGGAATGCCGAACCGCTCGATCCAGTAGATGCCGTTCCACTCCCAGGTGTCATGGAGCGAAGCGTTGTTGTACGAAGACCCGCCATAGAGCACGGTGCGCTGGCGCGCGCTGTCGTAGGCCATGCAGAAGCCGTTGCGCGGCACCGGTCCGCCCGTCGTGCGAGTCGCCCAGGTGCTGCCGTTCCACTCCCAGGTCCAGCCATTGAACAGGACCAGCACGCCGCGAGCGCTGTCCCAGGCAGCGCCGCCGCCGGTTGCGTGGGCTGGCCCGGTGTTGTCGATCATCACCCAGTTGGTGCCGGTCCAGGCGTGGATCTCCAGAGGTTGTCCGTAGCCCGTTGGGCTCCCGTAGACTGCCAGGATCTGCGAGCGCTGCGGCGCCCAGACCAGCTGCGTCGGGCGACCGAAGTCCAGTTGGTAGGCGGGGAACACCTGCTGCCATGCCGTGCCGTTCCATTCCCAGGTGTCCTGGATGTACATGCTGCCACCGGGGCCGATGCCGCCCGCCAACAGGGTGCGCCCGCGCACGGGATCGTAGGCACTCAGACCGTACTCGCGGCCGGGCGGCTGCAACGCGAGCGTGGGCGTCTGGAAGACGGCGTAGGTCGCTGTCTGGGCGACGAGAGTTGAAGCGAAGGCCATCACGAAGGTCGGCAGGTGGCGGCACATGCCCGGATGGTACTCCTGTGGCCCCACTTCGCGTTCTCGTGAGCCTCGGCCAGCATGGACAGACGTTCGGACGGCGACAGCCAGTTCGGGAGGAGCGCCGCCTACGCACTTCATCGCAAGCGAACCGGCACGGAAGCGTATTCGGCCTTGGCCGAGTGCCCCTAGCCTGGGCTACTGTCCCCAGTTCCAGTCCCCTTCCAGCCACGACGAGGCCCCCCATGGTCGAAGTCCGAGCCTGGGCCTTCACCGCCCCCGGCGAGCCCCTGCGCGAGCAAGTCCGCACCGAATCCCCTGCCCCCGGCGAGGTGATCGTCAAGGTCGCCGGCTGCGGCATCTGCCACACCGACCTCGGCTTCTACTACGACGCGGTGCCGACGCGCCATGCGCTGCCGCTCGTGCTCGGCCACGAGATCAGCGGCGCGGTCGTCGAGGCGGGCAAGGGCGCCGAGGCCTGGCTCGGCCGCGCCGTCGTCGTGCCGGCCGTGATGCCGTGCGGCGAGTGCGCGGCGTGCCGTTCGGGCCACGGCTCGGTCTGTCCGAAGCAGATCTTCCCCGGCAACGACGTGCACGGCGGCTTCGCGACCCACGTGAAGGTGCCCGCGCGCGGCCTCTGCGCCGTGCCCGATCTGAAGGACGAGAAGGCCAACAAGGCCGGCCTCGACCTGCCGACGCTGGCCGTGCTCGCGGACGCGGTGACGACGCCCTACCAGGCGATCCACCGCTCGGGCCTCGGTCAGGGCGACCTCGCGATCGTCGTCGGCGTCGGCGGTGTCGGCGGCTACGCGGTGCAGATCGCGGCCGCGTTCGGCGCCGCGGTCGCGGCGATCGACGTCGACCCGGTGCGCCTGCAGATGGCGCAGCAGCACGGTGCGGGAGTCGCGCTGCGCGCCGACCAGCTCGAGTTCAAGGCGCTGAAGCAGGCCGTGCGCGAGTTCGCCAAGGCGCACTCCGTGCCGTCGTTCCGCTGGCGCATCTTCGAGTGCTCCGGCAACCCCGCGGGCCAGAACACCGCGTTCTCGCTGATCGAGCACGGCAGCTACCTGTCGGTGGTCGGCTTCACCAGCAAGAAGCTCGAGCTGCGCCTGTCGAACCTGATGGCGTTCGACGCCACCGCGCAGGGCAACTGGGGCTGTCTGCCCGAGCTCTACCCCGCGGCGCTGCAGCTGGCACTCGACGGCAAGATCGTGCTGGCACCGTTCACCGAGCAGCGCCCGCTCGCCTCGATCAACCAGAGCTTCGCCGACGTGCACGCACACAAGGTCTCGCGCCGCCTCGTCCTCGTTCCCGAGAGCTGACCATGCAGTTCAAGAACCACGATCTCGTTCCCCCCACGACGCACCAGGGCATCCGGGTCGACCGTCTGCCCGTGCACGATCCCGCGGGCAAGGTCGCCGACGGCCTCTTCGCCGCGCGCATCATGCTCGACAACCCGTCGCAGTACAACTCCTACACGACGGAGATGGTCAAGGGCGTGATCCTCGGCATGCGCCAGGCGTCGAACGACCGCGCCTGCGTCGCCGTGGTGTTCACCGGCAGCGGCGACAAGGCGTTCTGCACCGGCGGCAACACCGTCGAGTACGCCGAGTACTACGCGGGCCGGCCCGAGGAGTACCGCCAGTACATGCGGCTGTTCAACGACATGGTCACGGCGATCCTGCACTGCGACAAGCCCGTGATCTGCCGCGTCAACGGCATGCGCATCGCCGGCGGCCAGGAGATCGGCATGGCCTGCGACTTCTCGATCGCGCAGGACCTCGCGCGCTTCGGCCAGGCCGGCCCCAAACACGGCAGCGCGCCCGACGGCGGCAGCACCGACTTCCTGCCGCTGTTCGTCGGCATGGAGAAGGCGATGGAGAGCTGCACGCTGTGCCAGCACTGGAGCGCGCACAAGGCGCTGCGCCTGGGCCTCTTGACCGACCTCGTGCCGGCCCTCGTGGTCGACGGCAGGTTCGTGCCGAACCCGCTCGTCGTGACCGACCGCTGGCTCGACGAGAACGGCCGCATCGTGCACGGCGAGTTCCGGACCGGCGCCGAGGCGAAGGCCGGCAAGGACCTGATGGCGCGCGGCAAGGTCGACCTGTCGCTGCTCGACAAGGCCGTCGACGGCATGATCACCTCGCTCGCGACGACGATGCCGGGCTGCCTGTCCAAGACGATCGAGAGCGTGCGCAAGCACAAGCTCGAGCACTGGGACAGGAACCGCGAGACGAACCGCGCCTGGCTCGGCCTCAACATGATGACCGAGGGCCGCGCCGGCTTCCGCGCCTTCAACGAGGGCAACAGGGACTGCCGCGAACCCGACTTCCTGCTGCTGCGCCAGCTGCAGGCCGGCGGGGCGGCCTGGGGCGAGGAACTGACCGAGAAGATCCTGTGGAAGGCCCACGGCAAGCCGTCGCCGGACGCCGTGAAGTGAACCGCCGCTGCCAGGAAGAAGGAGGCCCGCCGTGACGCAGAACCCCGACAGCCCGCTCCGGATCGACCGCCACCCCGGCGACCACCTGTGGCTCGTGCGCCTCGACCGCCCGAAGGCCAACGTCGTCGACGGGCCGATGACCAGGGCGCTGACCGAGGCGTTCGCGGCGGCGCGCACGACGCCGGCGCTGAAGGCGATCGTGCTGTGCGCGAGCGGTCCGCACTTCTCGTTCGGCGCCTCGGTGCAGGAGCACCTGCCCGAGCACGTGGCGGGCATGCTGCGCGCGTTCCACTCGCTGTTCCGCACCATCGCCGCCTGCGAGGTTCCCGTGCTCGCCGCGGTCAAGGGCCAGTGCCTCGGCGGCGGCCTCGAGCTCGTGAGCTTCTGCCACCGCGTGTTCGCCGCGCCCGACAGCAAGCTCGGCCAGCCCGAGATCGCGCTCGGCGTGTTCGCGCCGGTCGCGTCGCTGCTCTTGCCACACCGCGTCGGTCGGGCCGCAGCCGAGGACCTGTGCCTGTCGGGCCGGTCGCTCGGCGCCGAGGAGGCGCTGCGCATCGGCCTCGTCGACCAGATCGCCGACGACCCGGAGGCGGCCGCGATCGCCTACGCCGAGGCGACCCTGCTGCGCCACTCCGCGTCGAGCCTGCGCCACGCGGTGCGCGCGGTGCGCGGCTCGTTCGCCGAGCAGTTCTTCGCGCAGCTCGACGAACTCGAACAGGACTACCTGAAGGAACTCATGGCCACCGCCGACGCCAACGAGGGCATCACCGCGTTCCTGCAGAAGCGCGCGCCGCAGTGGAGGAACGCGTGACGCTCGCCTCCCTGCTGCAGCGCGCCGACGACCTCTACCGCGACCTGCGCTTCTCGGCCGTGCGCGACTGGAAGCAGCGCACGGGCGGGCTCGCGGTCGGCTACATGCCCGTCTACGTGCCGCGCGAGGTGCTGCACGCGATGGGCATCCTGCCGGTCGGCGTGATGGGCGCGGGCGACGACCTCGAGATCATCCGCGGCGACGCGTTCTACCAGTCCTACATCTGCCACCTGCCGCGCAGCACGATCGAGCTCGGCCTCAACGGCGCGCTCGACTGCCTCGACGGTCTGCTGTTCCCGGCCACCTGCGACGTGATCCGCAACCTGTCGGGCATGTGGATGATGCAGTTCCCGGGCAAGTACGTGCACTACCTCGACGTGCCGCAGGACTTCGCGCCCGAGGTCGGCGGCGCGTTCTACCGGCACGAGCTCGAGCAGATCGCCGGAGCGCTCGGCAAACGCGGGGGCAAGCCGCTGACGGCGGCCGCCCTGCGCAGGTCGATCGCGGCCTACAACGAGAACCGCGCCCTCGTCGACGGGCTCTACGAGCTGCGGCAGCGCGAGCCGTGGAAGGTGCCGACCGCCGAGCTCTACCTGCTCTTGCGCGCGGGCTGCGTGCTGCCGGTCGAGGAGCACAGTGCGATGCTGCGCGACTACACCACGGCGGTGCGCGCGGCCGACGACCGCCGGCCGATGGACCAGGCGCGCGTGCTGCTGGCGGGCTCGTTCTGCGAGCAGCCGCCGCTCGGCCTGATCAGGACGCTCGAGCGCGCCGGCTGCTACATCGTCGACGACGACTTCGTGCAGATCCACCGCTGGATCCGCGGCCCGGTGCGCGCCGACGGCGAGGACCCGCTGCAGGATCTCGCCAACGCCTACCTGTTCCAGGGCATCCCGAGCGCGATCCGCTACATCGACCAGCAGGTGAAGGGCAAGGACCTCGTCGACCGCGTGCAACAGAGCGGCGCCGAGGGCGTGATCTTCTGCGCGCCGAGCTTCTGCGACCCGGCCCTGCTCGACCAGCCGATGGCCGTCACCGCCGTCGAGCGCGCGGGCATCCCGTGGACCGCGTTCAAGTACGCGGAGAACACGGGGCAGTTCCAGGTGATCCGCGAGCAGGCGGGCACCTTCGCCGACTCGATCAAGCTGTGGAGCGAATGACCATGACCAGACCCGTCGCCCCCGCCGCCGCCGCTGCCGCCGCCGCCGCCGCGTCCAAGGACGCGAGCCAGGAACGGCAGAAGGCGATGATCGCCGCCCACTTCCACAAGCTCGCGCAGGCGCCCGAGACCGGCGACAAGAGCGTCTACACGTTCGTGCCCGGCAACCTGACCGAACTGCTCGGCACGTTCTCGGTGCTGCCGGTGCTGCCCGAGATCAACGCGCTGCAGTCGGGCATGCGCGGCAAGTCGCGCGACTACATCGGCCTCGCCGAGAAGCTCGGCCACAGCGAGGACGTCTGCACCTACGTGAAGTGCGACATCGGCATGCTGAAGTCGGGCAACATCGGCCCGACCGGCGAGCGGCTGCCGAAGCCGGACCTCCTGCTGCTGTCCTACACCGGCTGCTTCACGTTCCTGAAGTGGTTCGAGCTCCTGGCGCAGGAGTACGACTGCCCGTGCGTGATGCTGCACGTGCCCTACCAGGGCGACGGCGCGATCACCGACTCGATGCGCAAGTACGTCGTCGACCAGCTCAGGAAGAAGGTGATCCCGGCGCTCGAGAAGATCTCGGGCCGTGCCTACGACGAGGACCTGCTGAAGCAGCAGCTCGCGCGGTCGGCGAAGGCCGAGGACGACCTCGTCTGGGTGCTCGAGACCGGCAAACGCAAGCCGTCGCCGATCGACGCCTACTTCGGCGGCGTCTACTACATCGGCCCGATCTTCACCTCGTTCCGCGGCACGCAGGACGCGATCGAGTACTACCGGGAGCTGCGCAGCGAGATCGAGGAACGCATCCGGCTCGGCAAGGGCCCGGTGACCCCCGACGGCGAGCTGACCGAGGAGAAGTACCGCGTGGTCGTCGAGGGGCCGCCGAACTGGACCAGCTTCCGCCAGTTCTGGCAGATGTTCACCGACGAGGGTGCTTGCGTCGTCGCCTCGACCTACACGAAGGTCGGCGGCGTCTACGACAACGGCTTCCGCCACGACCCGAGCCGCCCGCTCGAGACACTGGCCGACTACTGCATGGGCTGCTACACGAACCTGAACCTGCCGACGCGCGTGCAGATGCTGGCGCGCTACGTGCAGGACTACGCGGCCGACGGCTTCCTGATCAACTCGGTCAAGAGCTGCAACTCGTTCAGCGCGGGCCAACTGATGATCCTGCGCGAGGTCGAGCAGCGCACCGGCCGGCCCGGCGGTTTCATCGAGAGCGACCTCGTCGACCCGCGCTACTTCTCGGCGTCGAACATCAAGAACCGCCTCGAGTCCTACTTCCAGATGATCGCGCAGAAGCGCGCCGGGGGTTCCTGACCATGCGCATCGAGTTCTGCGTCGGCATCGACCTCGGGTCGACCACGACCAAGGCGGTCGTGCTCGACCCCGACCAGAGGATCCTGGGCCGCGGCATCACCAACAGCCGCAGCAACTACGACGTCGCCTGCAAGGTGGCGCTCGGCGAGGCGCTGATCAACGCGCGCTTCGCGCTGATCGACGGCCGCATGGCCTCGGCCGGCGTGCCCGAAGCCCGCCGCCAGCAGCTGCTGCAGGCGTTCGAGCTCGCGTTCCGCGAGCAGCAGTACCGGAGCCAGCTGAAGGCGCTCGGCGAACGGCTGCACCACCACGCCGTGCGCACCGGGCTCGGCAAGGACACCGGCAAGGCCCTCGACCGCATCCTCGGCCGCATGGGCGAGGAGGCGGGCGCGCTGTTCCAGCCCGGCAGCTCGCGCAAGAGCGACTTCTTCCGCGACCTCGCGGGCAGCCGCTACGTCGAGCTCGCCGAGGCCCTCGCGCGCGACAACGTGCACGCGTTCGATCCGCTGGTCGGCCTGTTCGACAAGGCGATCCTCGAGACCGAGAACTCGACCGAGGCGGTCGGCACCTTTGCCGACCACGCGCGGCTGGCGATGCAGCGGGCCGGCGATCCGGCGCTCGTGCAGGCGGTCGCCGCGGTGATGGCGATCGAACTGAGCCAGCGCATGAGCGTCGGCACCGGCTACGGCCGCCAGCGGCTGCCGTTCCCCGAGAAGCTGATCCGCAGCGAGATCCTGTGCCACGGGCTCGGCGCGCACTTCATGTTCCCGCACACGCGCACCGTGCTCGACATCGGCGGCCAGGACACCAAGGCGATCCAGGTCGACGCGCACGGCATCGTCACGAGCTTCCAGATGAACGACCGCTGCGCGGCGGGCTGCGGCCGCTACCTCGGCTACATCGCCGACGAGATGAACCTGGGCCTGCACGAGCTCGGCCCGATGGCCGGCAAGGCGTGCCGCACGGTGCGCATCAACTCGACCTGCACGGTGTTCGCGGGCGCCGAACTGCGCGAACGGCTTTCGCTCGGCGAGAAGCGCGAGGACATCCTGTCCGGCCTGCACCGCGCGATCGTGCTGCGCGCGATGTCGCTGCTGGCCCGCTCGGGCGGCGTCGAGGAGCAGTTCACGTTCACCGGCGGCGTGGCCAAGAACACGGCCGCGGTCAAGGCGCTGCGCGACCTGGTGCGGGAGAACTACGGCGAGCGCACGCTGAACATCTCGCCGGACTCGATCTACACCGGAGCGCTCGGCGCCTCGCTGTTCGCGTGGCGCGAGGTGCAGCGGCAGCAGGAAGAGGCCGTGGAGGTGCAGTCGTGAGCGGTCCCGTGCGTCCCCTGTGGTGTGCCGGCATCGACGTCGGCAGTTCCTCGATCAAGGTCGCGATCCTGCACGACCGCGGCGCCGACGGCGCCTCGCTGTCGTCCCAGGTGGTCGAACGGCTGCGCCGCCGCGACCCGCTGGCCGTGGTCGACAGCGCGCTCGACCAGGCGCTGCAGCAGGCCGGCCGCCGGCGCGACCAGCTCGACTACGTCGCCACCACCGGCGAGGGCGAGAAGGTCGAGCACCGCACGGGCCACTTCTACGGCATGACCACGCACGCGCGCGGCGGCCTGTTCCTCGACCCCGCGGTGCGCGCCGTCGTCGACATCGGCGCCCTGCACGCCAGAGCCGTGCTGATGGACGACCGCGCCAAGGTGCTCGGCCACCGCATGACGAGCCAGTGCGCGTCGGGCTCGGGGCAGTTCCTCGAGAACATCTGCCGCTACCTCGGCGTCACGATCGACGAGATCGGGCCGCTGTCGCTGCAGGCCGACAAGCCGGAGACCTGCTCGTCGATCTGCGCGGTGCTCGCCGAGACCGACGTGATCAACATGGTCTCGCGCGGCATCACGATCCCGAACATCCTGAAGGGCATCCACCTGTCGATGGCGGGCCGCTACCTGAAGCTCCTGACCTCGGCGAACGCGCAGGGCGCGGTGCTGATCACCGGCGGGCTCGCGCGCGACACCGGCCTGCACGCGGCCATGGTCGAACTCGCCAAGGAGCAGAAGGTGCCGATCGACGTTCGCACGCACGAGGAGTCGGTGCTCGCCGGCGCGATCGGTGCCGCGCTGTGGGGCGCCTTCCGCGCGCGCAAGCTGATGGCCAAGGGGCTGTCGCTGACCGGAGGCACGGCGTGACCGCCGGCGCGGGGATCACGCTGTCGCTCGCGGGCCGCACGGCGGTGGTCACCGGCGGCAGCGGCGGCATCGGGCTTGCCGTCTGCGCGCGGCTGCAGCAGGCCGGCGCGCAGGTGCTCAGCATCGACCGCCCGGGTGCCACACCGGTGCCGGGTGCCATGAACCTCGCCGCCGACCTCGGCGACGCGGACGCGATCGCCGCACTCGAACCGACGCTGCCCGCCCAGGTGCACGCGTTCGTGCTCCGCGCCGGCATCACGCGCGACGGCGTGTCCTGGAAGCTGCGCAAGGAGCAGTGGAGCGAGGTGCAGCGCGTCAACCTCGACTCGGCGTTCCACCTGGTCCAGCTGCTGGTCCCGCGCCTGCGCGCGGCCGGCGGCGGCAGCATCGTGCTGGTGGCGTCGATCAACGGCGAACGCGGCAAGTTCGGCCAGTCGAACTACGCGGCGAGCAAGGCCGGGCTGATCGCGTTCGGCAAGAGCCTCGCGCGCGAGCTCGGCGGCTTTTCCGTCCGCGTCAACAGCGTGGCGCCGGGCTGGATCGAGACCGCGATGACGCGCTCGCTGCCCGACGAACACCGCCAGAAGGCCCTCGCCGAGACGGCGCTCGGGCGCCTTGGCACCCCCGACGACGTCGCCGACGTCGTGCTGTTCCTGAGTTCGCCGCTGGCGGCGCACGTGACCGGCCAGGTCCTGCGCGTCGACGGCGGCCAGTGCACCGCCTGACCGCGCACACCCGAGAGATCCCATGACGCACAACGACCCCGTGGTGGTCCGCAACCTGCGGCCGCGCGACCTCGACGCCGTGATCCTGCTCGACAGCAAGATCACGGGCCGGAAGCGCACCGAGTACTTCAAGACGAAGCTGGCGCAGGCGCTGTCCGACACCGGCATCCAGGTGTCGCTCGCCGCCGAGGTCGACGGCCAATTCGCCGGCTTCCTGCTCGCGCGCGTCTACTACGGCGAGTTCGGCGCGATGGAGCAGGTCGCGGTGCTCGACACGATTGGCGTGAATCCGAACCAGCGCGGCGTGGGCGTCGGCAAGGCGCTGCTGCGGCAGCTGCAGCAGAACCTGCGCGGGCTCGGCATCGGCTCGCTCGCGACCGAGGTGGCGTGGGACGACGTGGAGCTGGTCGCGTTCTTCCAGAAGAGCGGCTTCCGCCCGGCACCGCGGCTGTGCCTCGACCTGGACCTGAACGCGGCAGACGCCGACCAGACGTAGGCAACCGAGCAGAGCCCGGGCTCGAGCCGAGGTTCCACCGCCGCAACCCGGCGACCAACAACGGCCGAAACCACGCACTCGGGCGCCGACGGCCGCGACGAGCCGATGCCAAGCCGTCGCCGGATGCTGCCGCTCGGCGAGGTCGATTCGCGCATGCGCTCGAGGCCGTCGGTGACGATCGCGGCGCCCGTGCGGCGAGGATTGGCCGGCCCCGACCTGTCCGGCTGGGAGGTTTCCGCGGCTTCAGTTGTTCATGGTGCCGCGCCGAGAGTGCTAGATTCCCTGCCCCTCCAGTCGAGCCGATGGTCAACACCAGGAGATTCGCAGCCTTGCGGTTCCACTGTGGCCGCTTCGACACGAACGCGCTTTCGTTCGATGCGCTGCCCGACCTGCTGGTGTACCGCGACCTGCTAGTCGACCTTTCGCGGCACCTCTGGCTGGAGGATCACAAGGGCCGCGTGCGAGCGCCCCGCCGGTTCGACGAGGCCTTTCCGCTGTTCCTGCGCGGCGTGGAACCGGGCAGCGCGTGCGCGATCATCGAACGGGACGAGACTGACCCGGACCTGGCCGAGTATATGGATCGAGCCGGCGATCTCGTGAACGTCCTCGTCGGTGCTGCCGGCACCGACCTTTGCAGGCACGGTACGTTGCCAGCATCGGCCCCTGCCTTCCCCGCATCCCTGGCGCGGCACTTCAACCGATTCGGCCGGAAGCTGCGCAGCGACGAGTGGGTCGAGCTGCAGATCCGGGAGGCTGCCGGCCCTCGGTACGACGCCTCGGTCCGCAAGCGGATCGCGCTCGAGTACACGGGCCGCTACGAGGAGGAGATCGTCCTGGAGGGCGAACTCGGCGGCGTCGACCTGCACCGCAACAGGATCAGCATCAAGACCGCCGACGGAGTGATCGTCGACGTGCCCTCGTGTCCGGCAGAGGTCCTCGAGTCGGCGGTGCGCTTGCTCCGTCGGCTCGTCCAGATCTCGGTCGTGGCCGAGTTCGACCGCAGCGGCAGGCGGGAACGCGTCAAGGAAGGACGCGACATCCGTGCGGTGAACGACGAGGACTCGTCGGATGCCGCCCCGTTGCCCGAGCAGTTCGCCCGCTTGCGCCGACTGCCCCCCGGCTGGCTCGAACCGAGCACCCCGGCCTTGGACAGTCAAGGACTCGGCGAGTTCGAGTCCTTCCTGGAGAGCGTCGTCGCAGCAGCCGAGTGCCCGCTGCCGTTCCTGTACCCGACCGAGGACGGCGGCGCCCGCGCGGAGTGGACGCTAGGCCCCTGGGAGGTTGCGCTCACCGCGGACCTGACGAGCGGCGCAGTGGAGTTCCACGCCACGAACGTGACCGCCGACACGCAAGAGCAGTTGAGCGCTACAGTCGCTCGGCCACACGATGCGGAGCGGGTTGCCCTGGTGCTGCGCAGGCTTGCCTCGGGAGGTTGCTGACCAGTGGCTCCCCTACCGCTGGCCCCGCTCACGGAGCCGCAAGAACTGCTGCACCGCCAGGTGCATCCGGAGTGGATCAACGACGGGCGCGTGTCGAGCCAGGCCTTCCATCCGACCCGCAAGGACGCGGGCAAGCTATCGGTGTCGCGAGGTTCGCTGGTCAGCGCCAAGGAGGCGTACCTGCGGCACACGCGCAAGGAGTACAGGTCGGCCGGCACCTGGTCGGTGTCGGTTGGCGAGTGTTCGGCTGTCGGTGTGCGTGCCTACGCGGACCCGATCGGGAAGGAGGACCCGCGCCAGCTCCCGGAGGATGATGCGCATGCGGTCGCCGACTTCGCCAACGTGGGCGGCGGGTCGGCGGTGAGGAAGGCAGCCGACAAGCTGGTCAGCAAGGCCCGGGAGCGGGGATGCATGTACGCGCCGCCCAGCGGGCCGCCGTCGACCGGCTGACCCCACCGCTGCGCGCCGACATTGCCGAGTTGGGCTTCGCCACATTCGCGTTCGACCGCTTGGAACGGCTCCTCACCCGCGGGCGCCGAGCCCGCCAGACGCCATTCGGACTCGATCCACTCCGGCCCCGGGGGGCACCGGCGCATCCGCCACCGCATACCGCACCGGCCCGCGCCACTGCCGACCGACCTGTTCGGCGATCGTCGACTTCCCCACCTGCCTCGCCCCCCGCATCACTTGGAGGAGCGGCGGCCGACGGCGCAGTGCGGCCAGGATCCCGAGCGTCAGCTCCCGTTGGAAGTCCTTGCTCACGCTGGGGATCAGAGCACATGCCAGCGGGCAACTCGAGGTTGCTCAGTCATTGAGTATTTCTGCTCAGTGGTTGAGCAAACGCGCCCGCCGACAACGGGTCCGCGCGTCGCCTCGACCTTGGCCTGTCGGCGGCGGGCCACGACGAGTTGGGTGGGCGCTGGCGGGGCGCTTGACGGCTCGCGGCGGGTGTTATAACTTTCGTGGCAACATGGAACTCAAGCTGCGCAAGATCGGCAACTCCCTCGGCGTGATCCTGCCCGCCGAGGTCCTGAAGGTCTTGCAGGTCCGCGAGGGTAGCTCGCTCACGTTGATCCCCAACGAACGTGGCGAGGGCTTCCAGCTCGTGGCCGAGGACGCCGAGTTCGAGGCGCAGATGCGAGCGGCCCGATCGCTGTTGTCCCGCTACAGCTCGACCTTGCGCGAGTTGGCGAAGTGAAGACCCCCATCTGGCTGTTGCCGCAAACCGTGTTGGCATGCCATACCGAGGGCCTGCGCCAACACGGCGGTTCGGACGGACTGCGCGATGAAGGGTTGCTCGCGTCGGCACTCGCCCGGCCACAACACCTGTTCGCCTACGAACAGGCGGGCCTGTGCCGACTCGCCGCTGCCTCCCCCTTTGGCATCATCGAGAACCACCCGTTCGTCGACGGCAACAAGCGCACCGCCTTCCTCGCGGCGGCCGTCTTCCTGGAACGCAACGGCATGCGGCTCGTTGCCGATCCCGCGCACGCCGCCGTGTTCGTGCTGGCTCTCGCGGACGGCTCGCTGGACGAACCCGCGTTCGCGTCGTGGTTGCGGGACAACGTGGCGCGCGGCCCGCTGCCGGGCCTGAAGCGCCCGAGGGCAAGACCATCGCGCAAGGCGCAGACCCGCAAGCGGCAGTAGCGTCGTCATCCCCGCCACCCCTCCCCGCCGTCGCGCGCCAGCCCCCCGCCCCGTACGCTCCGCCCATGCCCCGTCCGACGATCTCCTTCGGTGAACCGCCGGCCGAGCGCCTGCGCCACTACCTGCGCTTCCTCTGGCTCCTGCCCGCGCTGCTGCTGCTGATCGGCCTGCTGTCGACCTTCTACCAGGTGCCCGCCGAGGCCGTCGGCGTCGTGCTGCGCTTCGGCCGCTACCACACCGAGCAGGACCCCGGCCTGCACTGGAAGCTGCCGTTCGGCATCGACGAAGTCGAACTCGTGCCGGTCAAGCGCCAGCTCAAGCTCGAGTTCGGCTTCCGGCCCGACGAGCCCTGGACCAACCCCGACCAGGTCGGCCGCCAGCCGGAGCTCGAGCGCAACATGGTCACCGGCGACCTCAACGCCGCGCTCGTCGAGTGGGTCGTGCAGTACCGCGTCGACGACCCGCGGCTGTTCCTGTTCCACGTGCGCGAGCCCGGCCAGACCTTGCGCGACCTCGGCGAAGCCGTGATGCGCGAAGTCCCCGGCGACCGCACCGTCGACGAGGTCATCACGATCGGCCGCGCCGAGATCGAGGCCGCTGCCGCCGCGCGGCTGCGCGAGATGGCCAGGCTCTACCAGCTCGGCGTCGCCGTGAACCAGGTGCAGCTCAAGGACGTCGATCCGCCGCAGGCGGTGCAGGCCTCGTTCAACGAGGTCAACAAGGCCCAGCAGGACCGCGAGAACATGATCAACGTCGCCAACGGCGAGTACAACAAGGTCGTGCCGAAGGCGACCGGCGAGGCCGAGCAGAAGATCAGCCAGGCCGAGGGCTACCGGCAGCAGCGGGTCAACGAGGCGCGCGGCGACGCCGCCGCCTTCACCGCCGTGCTCGCCGAGTACGTGAAGGCGCCCGAGGTCACCAGGAAACGTCTCTACCTCGAGACGATGAAGGAGGTGCTGCCGGCACTGCAGGGTGCCTGGATCGTCGACGAGCGCGTGACCCAGCTGCTGCCGCTGCTGCCGGGCGCCCAGGTGGCGCCGGAGGTGCGCAAGTGAGGCTCAAACTCGCCGTGCTCGCCGCCGTGGCCCTGTTCGTCGTGATGGTCGCGGGCGGCGCGTTCTACACCGTGCGCGAGACCGAGGTCGTGATCCTGACGCAGTTCGGCCGGCCGGTCGGCGAACCGGTCACCGAGCCCGGGCTGCACTGGAAGACGCCGTTCGTGCAGGAGGTCCACCGCCTCGAGAAGCGCGTGCTCGAGTTCGACGGGGCGGCGACCGAGATGCCGACCAAGGACAAGACCTACATCTCGGTCGACACCTTCAGCCGCTGGCGCATCGGCGACCCGGCCGCGTGGTTCGTCGCGCTGCGCGACGAACGCAGCGCGCAGTCGCGGCTCGAGGACATCATCGGCAGCGAGGTGCGCGCCGCGGTCGCGAGCCACGAGCTGATCGAGATCGTGCGCAGCGACAAGAACCGCGTGCTGCCGCCCGACGTGCAGAAGCAGGCGCAGACGGTCACCGTGCTGCCGGTCGCCAGGCGCGGCCGCCTCGAGATCGAGAAGGACGTGCTCGCCGCCGCGGCGCCGAAGCTGAAGCCGCTCGGCATCGACCTGCTCGACGTGCGCATCAAACGCGTCAACTACAACGCCGACGTGCTGCCGCGCATCTACCAGCGCATGACCAGCGAGCGCGCGCAGATCGCGCAGCGCTTCCGCAGCGAGGGCGAAGGCGAAGCGGCGCGCATCCTCGGCAAGAAGGAGCTCGAGCTGCGCCGCATCGAGTCGGAGGCCTACATGAAGGTGCAGCAGACCCGCGGCGAGGCCGACGCCGAGGCGACGCGCATCTACGCGGCGGCCTACGACCAGAGCCCAGCGGCGCGCGAGCTCTACGCGTTCCTGAAGACGCTGGAGACCTGGCGCGCGGTGCTGGCCGGCAAGAACCTCGTGCTGTCGACCGACAGCGAGCTGTTCGAGCTGCTGAAGCGGTCCGGCAAGTGAGCGGCGAAGACGAAGATCGCTGCAGCCGCCCGCGCGGGTATCCTGCGGCCCCCATGGATCGCCGCACCTTCCTCGCCGCTGCCGCCTGCACGGCCGCCACCGCGCCGCTCGCGGCTTCTCTCTCCCCCACGTCCACCGCCGCCGCGCGCCCCGGCGCGCCGTTCCGCCTGCTCTACGCGCCGCACTTCGGCATGTTCCAGAACCACGCGAAGGAGCTCGAGGACCAGCTGCAGTTCGCGGCGGACGAGGGCTTCCGCGCGTGGGAGGACAACGGCATGGGCGGCCGCGACCAAGCGACGCAGGAGCGCCTCGCCAAGACGAGGGCGCAGCTCGGAATGACGATGGGCGTGTTCGTCGCGCACGGCGACTTCGGCGCGCCGGTGTTCGCGTCCGGCAAGAAGGACCACGCCGAACGCGCACTCGCCGACATGCGGAAGGCCGTCGAGACCGGGAGGCGCGTCAACGCACGCTGGTGCACCGTCGTGCCCGGCACCGTCGACCCGCGCCTCGAGCCCGGCTACCAGACCGCCAACGTGGTCGAGCTGCTGAAGCGCTGCTGCGACGTGATGGCGGCTGCGAAGAGCGAGCTCGTGATGGTGCTCGAGCCGCTGAACTTCCGCGACCACCCGAACCTGTTCCTGACCAAGATCGCGCAGGCGTTCGCGATCTGCCGCGCGGTCGGCAGCCCGCACTGCAAGATCCTCGACGACCTCTACCACCAGCAGGTCACCGAGGGGAACCTGATCCCCAACCTCGACGCGGCGTGGGAGGAGATCGCCTACTTCCAGGTCGGCGACAATCCGGGCCGGAAGGAGCCGGGCACCGGCGAGATCAACTACCGGAACGTGTTCCGCCACGTCCACGGCAAGGGCTTCCGCGGCGTCGTCGGCATGGAGCACGGCAACGCGGAGGGCGGCCTGGACGGCGAGAAGAAGCTGATCGAGCGCTACCGGCAGGCCGACGGCTTCTGAACGGGGCAGGCGCCGCCGCGCGCAGCTCCGGCTACAACCCGCGCATGCGCCGCCCGGTCGCCGCCTGTCTCTGCGCCCTGTCGGGCTTCGTGCTGGTGCTGGCCCTGCTGCCGCTCGGCGCCGTCGAACGGCTCGAGCTGCTGCTGCTCGACGCGCGCTATGCGACCGGCCTCGGCCGCGTGGCGCCCGGCGACGACGTCGTGATCGCGTGGATCGACCAGGAGTCGCTGGACTACGCCGAGAAGGAGGGCGGCTTCTCGTGGCCGTGGCCGCGCGACGTCTACGCGCCGGTGCTGCAGCACCTGCGCGATGCCGGCGCGCGCGCGGTGGTCTTCGACCTCTTGTTCGACCAGCGCGGCAGCGCCGCCGGCGACACCGAGTTCGGCAACGCACTGGCCGGCGGGCGCGGCGACGTGCTGGCGATGAAGTTCGTCGACTTCCGCGAGGACGGCCGCGACGCCGCGGAGACCGCGGCGTTCGCCGCGCAGGGCCTCGGCGGTGCTGAAGCGCTCGCGCGGACGCGCGAACGCGGCGTCGTGCTGCCGCTGCCGGAACTCGTCGCCGGCGCCGACCGGCTCGGTTTCGTCAACATCCGCCCGGACGCCGACAAGACGTTCCGCCGCTACGACCTGCTGCGCCTGTGGGGCCCGAAGGAAGAACCGGCGAAGGTCTTCCCGTCGCTGGCGGCCGCGGCGGCGCTCGCGGGCACGGCCGCCAGGGAGTTCGAGGTGCAGGCCGGCGCCATCGGTCTGCCCGGTGGTCCCACGGTGGCCGCCGGTCCCGGCGCGCGCATGCTGCTGAACTTCCGCGGACCCGAGTTCACGTTCCCGAAGGTCAAGTTCGTCAACGTGCTGCTGGCGGCGCAGGCCGAACCCGGCGAGGCGCCGCGCTACCCGCCGGAGACCTTCCGCGACAGGATCGTGCTGATCGGCGTGCACGCCGAGGGTTACGAGGACGCGCACCAGACCCCGCTCAGCGAACGCTTCCCCGGCGTCGAACTGCACGCGACGGCGATCGACAACCTGCTGCGCGGCGACGCGCTGCGCGCGCCCGCGTGGGACCTGCCGCTCGCCGCCGCCGCCGCCGCGCTCGGCACCGCGGCGGTGTTCCTGCTGCCCGGCGCGCTCGCCCCGCTGGCCGCGCTGGGGCTGCTGCTGCTGCTCGGCCTCGGCCTCGTCGCCTGGACCTGGCTGTCGCTGCTCGCGGTGCCGGTCGCCGCGCCCGCGCTCGCCGGCGGCACGTCGGCCGTCGGCTCGTTCCTGTGGCGCCTCGTCGTCGAGGGCCGGCAGAAGCGCGAGATGCGGCGCGCGTTCCAGAGCTACCTCGCACCCGAGGTGCTGGCCGAGGTGCTGCGCGACCCGCAGGCGCTGCGGCTCGGCGGCGAACTGCGCGACGTCACGCTCCTGTTCACCGACCTGCAGGGCTTCACGGGACTCTCGGAACGCTGCCAGCCGCACGAACTGGTCGCCTTCCTGAACGACTATTTCACGCGCATGTGCAAGCCCGTGCTCGCCGAACACGGCGTCGTCGACAAGTTCATCGGCGACGCGATCATGGCCTTCTTCGGCGCGCCGGTCGCGACCGACGACCACGGCCGCGCCGCGGTGCGCGCCGCGGTGCGGGCGCTGCAGGTGAGCCGGCAGATCGCCGCCGAGGCAGAGGCGCGCGGCATCCCGGGCATCGCGACGCGCATCGGCGTGCACACGGGCCCCGCGGTGATCGGCAACATGGGCTCGGCCGACCGCTTCGACTACACGGCGATCGGCGACACCGTGAACCTCGCGGCGCGGCTCGAGGGCGCCAACAAGGCGTTCGGCACGCAGTGCCTCGCCAGCGAGACGGCGTGGGCGATGGCCGCTGCCGACGTGGTCGGCCGCGAGGTCGGCCGCATCGGCGTCGTCGGCCGGCAGGCGCCGATCCGCGTCTACGAACCGCTGGCGCTGCGCGCCGCAGCCGACGCGGCGACGCTCGCCTTCGCCGACGCCTGGCGCGGCGCCCTCGACGCGCTGCGCGCCGGCGACCGCGGAGCAACGCGCGCCGGTCTCGAGCGGTGCCTCGAGCTGCGGCCCGGCGACGGACTCGCGGCGCTGTGGCTCGAGAAGCTGCAGGATCCCTCGTTCGACGGCGAGTTCCGCCTCGACAAGAAGTGACGGCGCCCGGCGCGGGCGCCACCCGCGGGCTCGCGCGGCGCCGCGCGCTCGCTATTGTGCCCCGCCATGAAGCTGCCCACGCGGGCCGTCGGCCTGTTCGTGATCTTGACCCTGCTCGCGGCGGACACGCCGCAGGACCCGGGCGCCATCCTGACCGTCACGCGCAGGACGACGAAGCTGCGCGCGCAGAAGAAGATGTTCGCCGCGCCGGTCGCCGATCTGCGCGAGGGCGACAAGCTCGCCTTCGAGCGGCGCGACGGCGCGTGGCTCCGGGTCAGGTCCGGCCAGTTGGCCGGCTGGCTGCACGAGACCGACGTGTCGACGAACCCCGACGTGCGGCTGTCGGGCCAGGGCGTGCGCGAGAACTACTCCGCGTCGGAGACGTCGGCCGCGCGCAAGGGCTTCAACCCGCAGGTCGAGCAGAACTACCGCGGCAAGAACCCGAACCTCGAGGCGGCCTTCCAGCTCGTCGACCGGCTGCAAGCGCGCGCCACGCCCGAAACCGACGTGCAGCGCTTCCTGACCGAGGGCGGGCTGCTGCAGGAGGGCCGGTGATGCGCCGCCTGCTGCTGTTGTTCGTGTTCTGCGCGCTGCCGCTCGCGGCCTGCGCCGCCGTGCTCGACGCGCTCGAGCAGGCGACCGACGAGAGCACCGCCGAGGGCAAACTGTTCCGCGGCATGAACCGCCTGCGCAAGTCGTTCCAGGACCTCGACCCGAGCGAACCCCACTTCATCGGCCGCTCGGTCGGGGCGCAGATCCTGGCGATGCCCGGCTACCAGATCAGCGACGACGAACGGCTGACGGCCTACGTGAACCGCATCGGCCATGCGATCGTCGGCACCAACGACAAGGTGCGCCGGCCGTTCCTCGACTACCGCTTCGCGGTGCTCGCGACCGACGAGGTCAACGCGTTCGCGTGCCCGGGCGGTCTGATCCTCTTGTCGAAGGGCCTGATCGCCAAGACGCGCTCGGAGGACGAACTCGCCGCGGTGCTCGCGCACGAGATCGCGCACGTGACGCTGCAACACGGCGTCGCGGCGATCCAGAAGGCGAACCTCGCGCAGGCGTTCACCTACCTCGGCGCCGGCGCGGCGCAGGCGACGATGAGCAAGGAGGACCTCGACGCGCTGACGGACCTGTTCGACGGTTCGATCGACGACATCGTGCAGACGCTCGTGACGAGCGGCTACTCGCGCGAGTCGGAAGAACAGGCCGACGCGCTCGGCCGCGAGTTCCTGGCCAACACCGGCTACGACCCGCAGGCGCTCGCGCGCGTGCTCGGCAACATGCAGGGTGAGGGCGGGCAGGGCGGCATGTTCTCGACCCACCCGGCCCCGCAGGACCGCACGGCCGCGCTCGGCCCGCCGCTGCCGTTCGCCGGCGACCCCGCCGCCGCCGCGGCGCGCCGGCAGCGTTACCTCGCCGCCACCAGGGGCTGACCCGCCGCCCGGAGGAACCCGTGGAACCCTGGCTCGAGATCGCCCTGTACGTGCTCGGCTGGCTCGCGTTGGCCCTTCTCGCGACCACGCTCGCGCGCGGACTCGACCGCCGCCAGCACCCGCTGCGCGGCACGGTGCGCATGGTGCGCGGGCTCGTGCTGCCCGCGCTGCTGCTCTACCTCGTGGGGTGGCGCGGCCTGCATTGGGATCCGCAGGGCACGCCGCTGCGCATCGTCGAGACGCTGCTGTGGCTCGCCGGCATCCTGGTCGCGCTGTCGTTCGTGACCAACACGGCGCTGATGCGCCGCGAGGGCAACACGTTCGCCGCGCGCTACCCGAAGCTGCTGATCGACATCCTGCGGCTGATCCTGGTGCTGGTCGGCGGCTGCTTCGTCGTCGCCGGCGTCTGGGACAAGGACCTCGGCGGCATGCTGACCGCGGTCGGCGTCAGCTCGATCGTGCTCGGCTTCGCGCTGCAGAACACGCTCGACAACGTGATGGCGGGCATCGCGGTGATGTTCGAGCGGCCGTTCGAGGTCGGCGACTGGATCACCGTCGGCTCGCTGACCGGCGAGGTCGTCGAGATGAACTGGCGCTCGGTCCGCGTGCGCACGCGCGCGCGCGACATGGTCGTGATCCCGAACTCGGTGATCGGCAAGGAGACGCTGGTCAACATCTCGCGGCCGACGCGCGCGCACGCCGAGAGCCCCGTGTTCGGCTTCTCGTACGACGACCCGCCGAACAAGGTCAAGCGCGTGCTGCTGTCCGTGGTGCGCAGCACGCGCGGCGTGCTGACCGAGCCGCAGCCGGCCGTGCGCACGGTCAACTACGCCGCGTATTCGATCGAGTACCAGGTGCGCTTCTTCATCGACGACTACCCGCGCGTGCAGGAGATCAACGACGAGTTCATGACGCGCGTCTGGTACGCCGCCAAACGCAACCGGCTGTCGATCCCGTTCCCGATCAGCGTCAACTACGAGTACCGGCAGACCATGCCCAAGCCGGTCGTCAAGCACCGCGCGGTCGACGTGCTGAACAGCGTGCCGGTGTTCGTGCCGCTGTCGCCCGAGGAACTCGAGCAGATGTCGCTCGACTGCGAACGGCTCGAGTTCGGCCGCGGCGAGCGCGTCGTGCACCAGGGCGACCCCGGCGACGCGATGTACGTCGTGCTCGAGGGCACCGCGATCGTCACCGTGCGCACCGACAACGACGCCGAGCGCGAGGTCGCGCGCCTGTCGCGCGGCGAGTTCTTCGGCGAGATGGCGCTGCTGACCGGCGACGTGCGCTCCGCGAGCGTGACCGCCGTCGACGACCTCGCCGTGCTGGTGATCCACAAGGCCGCGCTGCACGCGATGCTGGCGCGGCGGCCCGGGCTCGCGCAGGAGATGGCCGAGATCGTCGAGGCGCGGCGGCAAGGCCTGCGCGCGCTGCAGGAACTGCAGGATGCCGCGCCCGAGAAGAAGGCGGCGGTGCAGAAGGGTGCCGGCGAGCTGGTGCAGCGCATCCGGCGCTTCTTCGGCCTGTGACGGCCGGAGGGGCGATCAGACCCGTCCGGTGATCGCGATCGTGAACGACGGCTGGCCCGAGCCGAACGCGCCGCCCTGCAGCGCGAGCGCGGTGCCGGCCGGCAGCCAGGCGGGCAGCACGAACGGCAGCGGCTCGAGCCCCGGCGGACACGACAGGCACGGCGTCGTCTGCGTCAGCACGCCGCACGTGACGGTCAGCACCGGCGGATCGAGGATCAGGCCGTTGCCGACCCCCGGGAACTGCACGCACTGCGTGCCGCTCCACGCCGCCAGCAGCACGAACGGCGACAGCACGTCGCCCCAGACGGTCACCGTGACCGTCTCGCCGGGCACGGCGGCGACGGGCAGGTTCGTGCAGCTCGGCACGAAGGAGCGCGCGTTGCCGCCCGAACTGCCCGACCACGACAGGCCGGGACCGGCGAACTGGGCAGGCGCGAAAGCGACGAGCAGGCAGGAGACGGCGAGCACGGCGAATGGCCGCATCGTTTCACCTCGTGGCAGGAAACCCGGGCATCGTACGGCCCGCGGAACCCGCGCCCAAGCCCCCCGGCGGACGATGCGTCACGTCGGGCCCACCGGGCGCGCCGCGACCGGCCGCCGCAGCAGCCGCTCCAGCAGCCGCACGTAGCCGGCGAACTCGTTCTCCCACGCGTGCTCGCGCGTGAACCGCGCCGCTCGTTCCGCCATGGCGCGGCCCAGCGCCGGGTCGGCGGCGAGCCGCGCGAGCCAGTCGGCGAACGCCGGCAGGTCGCCGTCGGCGAACATCGCCACTTCGTCCTCGGCGAACAGCGAGGTCATGATCGAGGTGCGCACGGCGACCACCGGCACGCCCATCGCGACGAACTCGGGCACCTTCAGCGACAGCGCCATGTCGATGTGCACGTCGAGGTGCGGCGTGAACACGCCGACCGACGCGCGGCTCATCGCGGCCGGCACGTCCTGCAGCAGGAGCGGCGGCCGGATCTCGACGAGGTCCGCGACGCCGAGCTCGCGCGCCAGGTCCTGCAGTTCCTGCATCGGCCGGCCCTCCGCCTCGGAGAGCTTGGCGTGGACCACGAGCACGAGGCCCGGGATCCGTTCGCGCAACAGCGGCAGCACGCGCACGCACTGGTCGACGCCGTGCCGGTGCGACACGGTGCCGAGGTAGAGCATCACGAAGGCACCGGGCCCGGGGCCCGACCACGGGTGCCGGCGCCGGTCGAACAGCGTCGTGTCCGCCGCGTTCAGCACCGCGATCGAGTCCGCCTCGCGCACCGTGCCGCGGTCGATCGCGACGCGCCGGAACCGTTCGGTCGCGAAGCAACAGGCGCTCGCGAAGCGGTGCGACAGCCATTCCTGCGCGCGCATCGGCCAGAGGCCCGGGTGCCGCACGCCGGTCTTGAACTTGCTGCAGTAGACCTCGGGCATCAGGTCGTGCACGTCGAGCAGCACGGTCCGGCCGCACAGGCGCGGCAGCAGCGCCGCGAACACGAGGAAGTCGGGCATGTTGTGCACGTGCACGAGGTCGTAGCGGCGCGCGCGCCACGCGAGCACGCAGCCGCACAGCAGCGTGAACCGCACGTACTCGAACAGATAGCGCAGGGCTCCGCCGCGCCGGCGCGACAGCGGCAGGCGCTGCACGGCGACGCCGCGCAGTTCCTCGCGCACCGGTCTGCCGGGGGCGCGCAGCGCGAGCACGTCGACGGCGTGCCCGGCCGCGGCCAGCGACTCCGCGTAGCGCCGCACGCGCGCGTCGCCCTCGTAGTAGGCGTGCACGACCATGCAGACGCGCAGGAGGCTGGCGGCGGCGGTCATCCAGGTTCCCGGGCGGACGGCCCGCTCAGTTTTGGATGGTGCCGATCGCCGGGCCACCGATCGAGAACGGCAACAGCCGCCGGATCCAGAGGTCGACCCAGTTGCCGGCGTCGGCGATGCCCGAGGTCTGCGCGTAGACGACGTCGCCGGGCAGCAGCAGGAAGTCGGGCTGCTGGTCGAGCAGCACGGCGTCCATGTTGACCCGGAACGTGCGCTGCGAACCGTCCGGGTGGATGCGCAGCACGCGGATGTCGGAGTGTTTGACCGTGTGGATGAAGCTGCCCGCCGCGGCGATCGCCTGCGTCATCGTCAGCCCCGGCTGGAAGACGATGGGACCGGGGCGGTGCACCTCGCCGCACACGAAGACGGACTGGGCCGCGGCCTCGATCAGGGTCACGGTGACCTTCGGCTCCGCGGCGAGGAACTTGTAGGCCTCGGCGACCAGCGTGCGCGTCGCGCCGACCGACCTGCCGCCCACCTGCAGGGGCCCCGGCAGCTGCCGCAGGTCGATCGTGCCGGTCGGCGAGACGACGACCTCCTGCACGGCGTCGCGCAGCGCCCCCTGGGCCTGGTCCGGCCGCAGTTGCTCGACCAGCACCGACAGGCGGTCGCCCGGGCGCAGCACGTAGTCGCGCTGCATGTAGGCGGCCCATTCGGCGGCGACGGCCTTCGCGTCGAACGGCGGCGCGGAGGAGCACGCGGCGAACAGCAACAGCACGGCGGCGACCGGAGACCAGCGGTGGCGGCGTGCGGGGCAGATGGAGCCGGCCGGGGAATCCCGGCCACCCGGATCACGGAGGAACGTCGAAGTCACGCGGGCAGGGTAGGAGCGCAGCCGCGCGGGCGCCAGCATCGTGGCGCGGCCGGGCCGCGTCTGCCGCGCGCTGCCGGCTGGACTCGCGGCCCCCGCGCGGGGATCCTCGTGCCGCGGCGGTCCGGACCCACGGCCCGAGGGCGCGCGGCGGAGCGCGTCGAGCCGGGCCGCCCCGATGGCCGAGCAGAGCCCACGTGCTGGCGATGATCCAGGATCCCGACGTTCCCGCGCAGGCGGGGCACGACTTCGGCAACGTCACCGCCGTGCACCCGGTGGGCGCCGCCATGCTCGCGCTGCTGTCGGTGATGGCGATCCTGGCGCCGCGCCGGTGGGCCACCCTGCCCGTGATCCTGCTGCTGTGCTTCATCCCTGCCGGGCAGCGCATCGTGATCGCCACGATCGACTTCACGTTCGTGCGCCTGCTGATGGCGGCGATCTGGCTGCGGCTGCTGCTGCGCGGCGAAACGACGCCCATCGCCTGGAACCACCTCGACCGCGCGATGGTCGCGTGGGCCGTCGTCGCGGCGGTGTTCGGCACGCTGCAGGGCATGACGCTGTCGGTCCTGGTGAACCGGCTCGGCATCGCCGTCGACGCGATGATGGTCTACTTCTTCTTCCGGGCGTGGATCCAGACCGCGGGCGACCTGCTCCGGATCGCCGTGCAGTTCCTGCTGTGCGGCTTCGTGGTGCTGGTGTTCTTCCTCGTCGAGAACCGCACGCAGCAGAACATGTTCCACGTGTTCGGCGGCGTGCCGCAGTTCACCGAGGTGCGCGACGGGCGGCTGCGCTGCCAGGGCGCCTTCGCCCACTCGATCCTCGCAGGCTGCTTCTGGGCCTGCCTCGTGCCGTTCTTCCTGGTGCGCGGCTGGCTGGGCCGCGGCTGGATCCTGCCCGCCTGCGGCACCGCCGCGGCGCTGGCGATCGTGGTGCTGTGCGCCTCGAGCACGCCCGTGATGGCCGTGCTGTTCGGCCTCGTCGGCGCAGTGGCCTACTTCGTGCGCGGCGCGCTGCGGTGGTTGCGTTGGCTCGTGCTCGCGTGGCTCTGCGTGCTGCACTTCCTGCTGATGAAGATGCCCGTCTGGCATCTGCTCGCGCGCGTGGACGTCGTCGGCGGCTCGACGGGCTGGCACCGCTACCATCTGGTCGACAAGTTCTTCGAACGGGTCGGCGAGTGGTGGTTGCTCGGCACGCCCGCGACCGGGCACTGGGGACCGGGACTGCACGACGTGACGAACCAGTTCGTCGCCGAAGGGGTGACCGGCGGACTCGCGCGCCTGCTGGCCTTCGTGCTCTGCATCTGGTTCGCGTTCGCCGGCATCTCGCGCACGCTGCGTTCGCCGCTGCTGCCGCGCAGCACCAGGTTGATCGCGTGGTCGCTGGGCACCGCGATGTTCATGCACTGCATGAACTTCATCGCCGTGTCCTACTTCGAGCAGACCGTGGTCCTGTGGCAAGTGACGCTCGCGGCCTGCGCCTCGCTGACGCTGGTGCCGGGTGCGTCGCCGGAGTTGCAGGCCCGGCACCAGGGGATCCTGGTGCCCTCCTGAAGCCCGGCGCCGATCTCCACCGGAATCTGCACGGGCTTTCCACCCCGAACCCATACTCTCTCCACCGACTTGCCCACAGGACGGGTTCGGTGGACAGCATCGCCAGTTCCTGCCGCCGGGGGATGGCCGGGTCCTCGTGGGAATCCCCTGTCACGATCGCCACGCGTTCGCTCTTTCGCCGATGTAGGGGCCGCCCGGCCCGCCTGCCGATACAGCCACAGGGCATCCCGTATCCACCGCCCCCCACCCGACTAGAAACACCTCTCCTCGCCTTCTTGCCGCATGCCCCGCGCTCGCCCACTCCGCATGGCCCTGGTCGCTGCCGACCTCGCAGCCATCACCGCCGCCCTCGCAGGCGCCGGGATGCTCACCAGCGGGCCTGAGCCGGCGCGCGAAGTCGCGATCACTGCAGCCATGCACGCGGCGCTGTTCGGTTCGGTATGGCTGGTCGTGGCATACCGGCTGGGAACCTATCACGTTCCCCTACGCCGTAACCGGCGCACGGCGTTCCGCGCGATGCTCGAGACCTGGGCCACCGTATGGGGCGTCGCCGGCCTGCTCGGCACCTCGATCCTGAGCCGCCCGCCGTTCCACATCTGGCTCGTGTTCGGCCTCGGCGTCGCGGCCCTGGCGGCGGTGCGCCTCGCGGCGCTCGCGTCGCCGATCGCACATGCGTCGGGCCGCCTGCGCACTCTCGTGATCGGCGCCAGTGCCAGCGCGCGGGCACTGATCTCGGGACGCGACGTGCGACGCGACATGGAGTTCGTCGGCTGTGTGCCGTTCACGGGCGAGGAGCCGGCCGAGATGCCGCAGCTCGCGCCGATCGGTGCGATCGGCGACCTCGAACAGACTCTCGCGGGTCGCCACCTCGACCTGGCGCTCGTCTGCCCGTCGGACCGGGCCGTCACGGGTGAAGTGCACCGCGTCTTCGACGCGTGCGACGCGATCGGCCTCGGCATCCGCTACTTCCCGCCGTTCCTGGATCTCCGCCACCTGCGCGTCGGCCTGTCGTGGACCGGCAGCCAGACCGGGCTCACGTTCGAGACGGAACCCAGCCAGACGTTCGCGCAGCTGGGCAAACGCGCCATCGACCTCGTCGGGGCCACGGTCGGCCTCGCCGCGCTGCTGCCGGTGTTCCTCGGCTGCGCGCTGGCCGTCAGGCTCACGAGCCCCGGCCCGGTGTTCTACCGCCAGACGCGCGTCGGCCGCAGCGGGGAGCACTTCACGTGCTTCAAGTTCCGCACGATGCGCGTCGGCGCCCACGCGCAGCAGGAGCAGCTGCGCGGCGCCAGCACGCAGGACGGCCCCGCGTTCAAGATCCCGAAGGACCCGCGCGTGACCCCCGTCGGCCGCCTGCTGCGCAAGTTCAGCCTCGACGAACTGCCGCAGCTGCTCAACGTGCTGATCGGCGACATGAGCCTCGTCGGCCCGCGGCCGCCGATCCCGAGCGAGGTCGAGCAGTACTCGTGGTGGCAGCGCCGCCGCATCTCGGTGAAGCCCGGGCTCACGTGCGTCTGGCAGGTCTGGGGCCGCAACCGCGTGTCCTTCAAGCGCTGGGTCGAGATGGACCTCTACTACATCGACAACTGGTCGCTGTGGCTCGACCTCAAGCTGATCGCACACACCTTCCGCGCCGTGCTGTCGGGCACGGGCATGTGACCAGGAAGCCCGGCCGCGAGCTTCCACCGCGCCAGCGCGTGCGCTCTGCTGCCCGCCGATGACCGCCGCCGCGCGATCGCCGGAGCTCTCGATCGTCGTCGTGAACTGGAACACGCGCGACCTGCTGCTGGCCCTGCTCGGGCGCCTGCTGCCGGACCCGCCGCTCCCGTGCGAGCTGATCGTGGTCGACAACGACAGCGGCGATGGCAGCGCCGCGGCTGCGCGCGCGGCGTTCCCCGCCGCGATCGTGCTGCCGCAGCCGCGCAACGGCGGGTTCGCCTACGGCGTCAACCGCGGCCTCGAGCGCGCGCGCGGTCGCTGGGTGCTGCTGCTCAACACCGACGCCGAGGCGACGTGGCCCGCGCTGCAGGCACTGCTCGCGGCGGCCGATCGGGAGCCCGGCGCCGCCGTGTTCGGGCCGCGCATCGTCGACGAGTGCGGGCGGGGCCAGCGGAGCACGTGGCAGCAGCATCTGCCGCGCCACTACCTGCCGCGGGCGCTGGGCCTCGACCTGCTCGTGAGCGCCCGCGCGCCGGCGGCGGCTGCCGACGTCGACAACGTCAGCGGCTGCGTGTTCCTGATCCGCGGCGCCGTGCTGCGCGAGGTCGGCGGCTTCGACGAACGGTTCTTCATGTACTTCGAGGAGGCCGACTTCTGCGAACGCGTGCGCGCCGCGGGCCACCGCGTGCGCTGGCTGTCCGAGCCGTGCTTCGTGCACGCGGGCGGGCTCAGCGCCGCGCAGGCCGCCGAACGCACGTTCGTGGCCTTCCGCGAGAGCTGCCTGCTCTACCACGCCGCCTGGCACGGCCGGGGCTGGACCGAGTGGGTCCGCGCCTGCCTCGTGCTCGGCATGCTGCTGCGCTGGTGCGTCTGGGCGGTCGCGGCGCTGGTCGGCCGGCGCGATCGGGCGGGGCTCTACGCGGCAGCACTGCGGCGGCTGGCGCGCCCCGGCTGCGTCGGCGAACTGTGTCGCCGGCCGCGCGAGGTGCCCGACCTGCGCGGAGCACCCGGCGCGGGGTTCAGCTGATCCGGCCGCGCAGCACCTGCCACAACAGGCGCAGGTGGCCGCAGATCGTGCGCAGCACCTTCATCTTCGAGACGCCGAACAGCCTCGCCTCGAGCACGCACGGATGCTCGCGCACCACGCCGCCGCGCCGCAGCACGCGCACGAGCCACTCGGCCGTGCCCAGGAAGCCCGGGTGTTCGAGCGGCAGGTCGGCCACGGCGGCGCGCCGGTAGAGCCGGAAGCAGCTCGTCCACGTGCGCACGTCGCTGCGCAGCAGCCACCGGTAGCAGCGCGACAGCGCGCGCGACAGCAGCAGGCGCCAGGGCGGCACGTGGCGCACGCCGCCGCGCGCGTGGTACGGCGACGCCGTCACGACGTCGGCGCCCTCCAGCAGCGGCAGCATGTGCTCGAGCTCGGCCGGATCGTAGGACAGGTCGCCGTCGATCGAGGCCGCGAGCGGCGCAGCGGTCGCGCCGAGGCCGGTGCGGATCGCCGCCGCGACGCCGAGGTTCCGCTCGTGCCGCACGAGCCGCACGTCGCTCCGCGAGCCGAACAGTTCCTGCAGCATCGGCCAGGTGCGGTCGGTGCTGCCGTCGTCGACGAGCACGAACCCCGTGCGCACGAGCGGGGTGAGCCGCGCCGCGAGCGCGTCGAGCTCCACCGCGAGCGATGGCAGACCCGGCTCCTCGTCCTTGAGCGGCACGACCACCGCGAGTTCTGGCAGGTCCGGGCGCGGAGCGGGCGGTGGAGCGGTTGCGGCGGGCAGCGGGGCGGGCGGCGGAGCGGGCGGCGGATCGGGCGCGGCAGGCAGCGCGGCCGGCAGCCCGAGTGCTGCCGCGAACGGCCGCGGGGAACCGGTTGCGAGCAGGCGTTCGAGGCCCCCGCCGACGGCCGCGATCACCTTGCGGTGCCCCCGCAGCACCGCGCGCGGCAGGCCCACGAGCCGCGGCTGGCCCGCATCGAGCGCCCAGGTCGGCACGCAACGCGCGGCCCCCGGGCCGGCGATTCCGTGGGCCGCGACCACGAGCTGGCCGGGCGGCGCCGAACCGTCGGCCACTTCCGTGGCGTCGTACCGGCAGCCCGGGCCGGCCATCGCCGCGCGCCACCACGCGCCGCCAGCGGCCACCGGCCACGGCGCGCGAAAACCGCGCACGGCGGCTCCGGCGAGCGCCTCGAGCCGGCGCCGCGTGCGTTCGCACCGGTCGAGCCAGACCGCGCGGTCTGCGGCGGCGAGCCCGGCGAGGTCGCACGGTTCGGGCCCCGCAAGCCCCACCTCGTGGCCGGCGGCGGCGATCGCGCGCACCAGGTCCGGCGACCCCTCCGCCACCTCGCCCGACACGAAGAACGTCGCGCGCGAACCGTGGCGGCGGCACGCCGCGAGCGCCTGCCCGACGCCCTCGGCGAGCCGCGCCGGCAGCCTGCGCCAGTGGCGCCGCGACAGGTGCGGCGCGAAGGCCGGATCCTGGTACCACGCGGTGACGTCGAAGCCGAGGGCCAGGCCGTCCGGCACGGCGTCGGCGCTGGTGGGCCTGGCGGTCACGGCCGCGTTGTAGCGCAGCCCGCCACGGCGCTACATGAGCTTCTGCACGATGGTCGGGATCTCGTGCACGAGGTCGTTGACGACCGAGCCGAGCACCGGCGTGCCCAGCGACCGCAGGAACGTGATGTTGCGCTGCACGACGTCGGCGTGGTGGCGGTTCGCCTCGACGACGAGCACGACGGCGTCGAGCGCGCGCACGACGAAGTCCGCCTCCGGCGCGCGGTTGAGGCCCGGCACGTCGACGAGGCACAGTTCGCGGTCGGCGAGCAGTTCCTGGACCACCGCGCGGAAGCGATCGCCGGTGAAACACCAGAACGGATCGGCCCCGTCGCCGGCCGCGACCAGATCGACCCCCGCGGCCACCTCGAGCCGCAGCGCGTCGCGCAGCACGGCCTTGCCGGCGAGCACCTCGGCGAGCCCGGGCGACGGCGTCGCCTGGAAGATGCCGGCGAGGGCCGGTGCGCGCAGGGTCGCCTCGACCAGCGCGACGCGCCGGCCCCTGCTGCCGAGGAACAGCGCCAGGTTCGCCGCGAGCGTGTTGGACCCCTCGTCGTCGCCGATCGCGCAGAAGCCGATCGCGCGGTGCGTCTCGACCACGCCGCGCTGCAGCAGGTTGGACCACAGGTAGCCGAGTTCGGTCGCGATGACCTCGGACCTCCGGCTCTTCGGGTCGTGTCTCGCGATGACGTCGCCCATGGTCACCAGCCTCGCTCGCGCAGCAACCGGTGCCGCTTCAGGTTCCGGCCGTCGAGCCGCGGCATCACGCCGATCACCTGCAGGCCCTCGATGCGCTCGAGGTTCTCGCGCGTGCGCACCACGGTGTCGGGCAACGCGCGCAGCACGACGAGACCGAGCCCGAGGAACAGCCCGACCATCAGGCCGCCGAGCAGCAGCCTGCCGCGGTTGGGTCCCTCCTTCTCGAGCGGCAGCGAGGCCGGCTCGACCTCCTTCAGCGAGCTGAACAGGCCCTGGCTCAGCGCGCGCTTCTGCTGCGCCACCTGCCAGGCGTCGAGCGACAGCTTCAGCGCGTCGTCGGCGGCGAGGCGCGCGTCGCGCAGCTTCAGGTACTGCGGCTCGAGGCCGATCATGCGCTCGAGCCGTTTGCTCGCCGTCTCGCGGTCCTTGGTCATCTGCGCGAGCTGCGCCGCCAGCAGGCGGACCTCGGTCTGCAGTTCGCCGAGCGTGACGGTCGCACGGCGCCAGTCGGGGTTCTCGACCTGTTCGGGGATCGGCTCCGCTTCGGCCGCCTGCTTCTTGATGCGCGCGATCTCCGCGTCGATCGCCTGGATCTGCCGCTCCTTGTCCGCGGTGTCGCGCCGGCCCTCGCTCTGCAACCGCTTCAGCTCGAGGTTCAGGTCGATCTTGCGCGCCGTGTACTCGTCGATCTCGCGCGTCGGGTCGGGCTTCTTGTGTTCGATCACGTAGCGCGGCAGCGTGCCCTTGACCTGGTCGAGCTGCTCCCGCAGCGCCTCGACCATCGCCCGCTTCTGGCTCAGTTCCGCCTCGTGCCGCGTGCGATCGCCGAGCGCGTCGCTCTCGTCCTCCCTGAGGCGGCGCAGTTCGCTCTCGAAGTCCTGCACGCCGGCCTCGAGGTCGCGGAAGTCCTGCAGCGCGCGCTGCGCCGCGTCGAGCCGCTGGCGCGCGTCGTCGACCGCCTTGCGCAGCTCCTCGTAGGCCTTCGGGTCGTCGTACTTCTCGATGTGCCACTTGATCGCCTCGGCCATGTAGACGGAGAGGACCTCCTGGGCGAGCCGCGGGTCGTTGGCCCGGCACGTCGCGACCAGCACGTCGGTGAAGCGCGGGCGTTCGATCGACAGGGTCCGCTGCAGGCACTTCAGCGCCTCTTCGGGCGACACGTCCTCGGATCGGGTCGCGTTCCAGTCGCGCTGGATCGCGTAGAAGAACGACCGCACGCCCGATGCGCCGGGCGTGCCGGGCCGGTACGGCGCGAGGATGCGCGCGGGACCCAGCCGGTCGACGACGCGGCTCAGCAGGCCCGGCGTGCCCAGGATGTAGGTCGCGGTCGTGCCGATCGCCTCCAGGCTCGTCTGCGTCGCGCGCGTCGGGTCGATGTCCGAGACCTCGGCGCCGGAACCCGTGAAGCGGAACGTGCCGGTGCTCACGTAGGAGTTCGCCGTCGTGATCGCCAGGAACGCGCCGACCAGCAGGCCGAACAGCGTGGTGCCGAACACGAGGTAGCGCGAGCGGAAGACCGCCGCCAACAGCTTGCGCAACGGCAGGCCGCCGGGCTCCTCCCCTTGCGGCAACGGGTGCAGGCCCGTCATCGCCTGCCGGGCCGTGAACTGCAGTTCGTCAGCGAGGTTCTTCGTCATGTCTGCACCCGGCTCCCGGCCGGGTTCCACCGTGTCCCGGCCCGGTGCGGCGACCGTGCCCGCGGGCCGCGGATCCTATCCGACGCGGCGTTCGCGCAGCAGTGGCGCCGGTCGCGAGGTTCTTTCGGCACGCCAGGGCCGCGGACTTCTGTAACCTGGACCACGCTCCGGATCCCGGCCCGGGCGCTGCCGCGAGCGCCTCAAGGCCCGGCCGGCCGTGTCCCGATGACCACCCGACTCCAGGACGATCGCATGCCCGGCATCCAGCTCGAGAAGCCGCCGCGGCCGGCCCGCGCCCGGTCCGCGGTCGGGCTGCTGCTGCTCGCCGGCTGCAGCGCGCCCGCGCCCGGCGACCTGCATCGCCCGCCGGATGCCCCACCGGCGCCGGCCGCCGTGCGCGACGGCATCGGCGCCGACGTCGACCGCCAGGAGTCGCGCGGTGCGCTGTTCGCGAACTGGGATCCGTTCGTCGATCCCGAGGGCCTGCCGGTGGTCTACGAGTGGTGCGTCGGCACGCATCCTGGAGCGGCGGACGTGATGCCCTGGACCGCCGTCGGCGGGGCCGAGCGCGCGGCCACCGAGGGCGTCGAGCTGCCCGGCGACCAGACGCTGTTCGTCAGCGTGCGTGCGACCGACCTCGCCGGCAACCGGAGCCTGCCCGTGACGAGCGACGGCGTGCGCATCGGCGCCGACGCGGCTGCGCCGGGCGCGGCAACCGGCTCCGGCGACGAGCGCACCGGCGGCAGCCCGTCCGCGCTGCTCGAACGGCACGGCGTGACCTGGACGCTGCGCGAACCCGCCGCGAACGGCCGGTTCGCCAACGGCGACCCCTGGGTGCTGGGCCCGGTCGACGTCGTCGCGATCGCGCCGGCCGCGAGGGCCGACGGCGAGCGGCTGCGCAACGGCTCGATGTCGAACCCCGACCCGCGTTGCGAACGGCAGGGCTACGACAGCGCGATGTTCGGCGACGGCGCCGCCGGCGGCTTCGACCGGGCGCTCGACGTCGCGCACGGCGTGTCGCGCGAACGCCCGCTGCGCCTGCTGCCCGGCACGTCGCTGGTCTCGGCGATCAGCGACCCGGCCGCCGGCGCCCTGCCGCAGCTGATCGGCTGCGCGGTCCTGACCTGCCTCGCCGAGGCGCCGCCCGCGGACGCGTTCCGGCCGCCCTACTGCGGCGCCGACAAGACCTGTCGCTGGCGCGCCGGGCGGCTGGACCTCACGCGGCTGCGGCGACTGCCGCCCGTCGCCGGCGCGCCGGATCCAGCCGCGCTCGCGCAGCGGTTCGCGCGCACCTGGCTCGACCACGTGCCGGGCTGGACCGGGCGCTACCTGCACCCGCGCGACCACATGCCCGACTACGGCCGCGAGATCGCCGACCTGGTCGGCCAGGCCGCGCTCGTGTTGCAGCTCGACCTGCCCGACGCGGCCAGACGCGACCTCGCGCTGGCCCTGGTGCAGTACGGCATCGACGTGCACGGCATCGTCGGCAACGGCGGCCGGTTCGTCGCCGACGGCGGCAGCGGCAGCGGCCGCAAGTTCCCGCTGCTGCTCGCCGCGGCGCTGCTGCAGGACGAGGCGCTGTCCGCCACGCTGCGCGACCACCCGCTGGCGTTCGCCGAGGACGTGCAGACGTTCTACGTCGCCGAGACCGCGCCCGGCGTCTTCGACCACGGCCACGGCGGCTACGGCGCGGAGGACGTCGGCCTGCCGGAGTGGGGCAACCGCCACGCCGACGATCCGCGGCACGACCGCAAGGCCTGGACCGCCGATCCGTACCGGCGCTGCTGCACGGCGAACGCCTGGCTCGGCTACGTGCTCGCGGCGCGGTTGATGGGCCTGCGCGAGGCATGGGGGCACGAGGCGCTGTTCGACTACGTCGACCGCTACCTGCAGATCGAGCCGAAGCACGGCTGGACGCGCGCCTTCAGCCCGTTCGCCGAGCGCATGTGGGACCGCTACCGGCGCGACTGCTGACCGGGGCCGCAGGCAGCCTGCACGTCGCGGATCGTCTTCGGCGCCGCGGCGGTCAGCACCTCGGGACCGCGCGCCGTGACCAGCACGTCGTCCTCGATGCGCACGCCGATGCCGCGCAGTTCGCGCGGCACCTTGCGATCGAGGCGGCCGAGGTAGAGGCCCGGTTCGACGGTCAGCACCGCGCCCGCGGGCAGCGGTTCGGGGTGGTCGTCGCCGTCCTGGTAGGCGCCGACGTCGTGCACGTCGCGGCCGAGCCAGTGGCTGCTGCCGTGCATGTACCACGGCTTGTACTTCTCCTTGCGCACGAGCCGCGCCACGTCGCCGCGCAGCACGCCGAGTTCGACGAGGCCGCGCGTCAGCGCCCGCACGCAGGCCTTGTGCGGCGCGTCGGACGGCGCGCCCCTCCGGCACGCGCGGATGCCCGCGAGCTGCGCGCGCAGCACCACCGTGTAGACCGCCGCCTGCGCCGCGGTGAATCGCCCCGACACCGGGAACGTCCGCGTGATGTCGCCCGTGCTGCCCGCGAACTCGGCACCCGCGTCGACCAGCAGCAGGTCGCCGGCGCGCAGCGTGCGGTCGTTCTCGTGGTAGTGCAGGATGCACGCGTTCGACCCGCTCGCGACGATCGACGGGTAGCCGTTGCGCGGGCTGCCGAGCCGGCGGAACTCCGCCTCGAGCGCGGCCTGCACCTCGTACTCGCGCAGCCCCGGGCGGGCCCATGCCATCGCGGCCCTGTGCCCCGCGGCGGTGATCGCGGTCGCGACGCGCATCGCGTCGAGCTCCGCGCGGTCCTTGGCCAGCCGCAGCGCGGCGATCGCGGGCACCGGATCCTCGATCGCCGGGTGCGCCGGGGGCTGGCGCTTCTTGTGCTTCTTCGCCTGCGCCGCGAACAGGTCGAGCAGCCGGCGGTCGAACGCCGCGTCGGCGCCGAGGCGGAAGAACAGGCGCGGCTGCCCGTGCAGCAGCTTCGGCAGCTCCTGCCACAGTTCGCCGAGCGGGTGCGCCGCGTCGACGCCGAAGACCCGCTTCGCCCCGGCCGTGCCGCAGCGCCGGCCGTCCCAGGTCTCGCGGGCCTTGTCGCGCGGCCGCACGAACAGCAGGCTGCGGTGGCGCCCGCGCGCGGTGCGGCAGGCGACCAGCACGGCCTCGGGCTCGGGGAACCCGGTCAGGAAGTGGAAGTCGCTGCCCGGGCGGTACTCGTGCAGCACGTCGCCGTTGCGCAGCGTCTCGGGCGCGGTCGGCAGCAGCAGCAGCCCGTCGCCGAGGCGGTCGAGCAGGCGCTGGCGCCTCGTCGCGTGCAGGGCGGGATCGGGGATGGCGTCGCGGCTCACGCCGCAAGTGTGCCCGGTGGCGCCCGCCGGATCACGCGCTGCGAACGCCGTCCACGACGACCTGTTGCACGCCCGTGCCGCCTTCCTTCTTGGTGACCATCAGGAACTCGACCGCGAACTCCAGGTCGCCGACGCGGAACGGCACCATGAAACAGAGGTCGTCGCTGACCGAGCGCCGCTGCAGGTCCTCGCCGATGTAGACGCTCGGCACCGAGATGTCGAACAACGGGGTCTTCTGGAACAGCAGGGTCTTGATGTTGCCGCCGACCATGTTGGTCAGCTCGCCGATCGCATCGACGAGTTCGGCGTCGGACACCTCCGTTCCCGGCTCGAGCATCAGCATCGCCGCCACGGTCTCCTGCGCGAGCTTGCGCGGCATGAACAGCGAGATCGAGCCGGACAGGAAGCCGGCGACGCCGATGCTGCCGATCACCTCGGCGCGGCGGATCTGTGCCTTCTCGATCGTCACCTCGCCGGGCGTCACCTTCCGGTTGACCATCGTGCGGAACACGTCGCCGGTCGCCTGGACGATGCAGTGCCCCAGGTCCTTGTCGAGCGACGGGCTCGGCCGGCTGGCCTTCCATTCGGTGACGAGTCCCTCGATGCGTTCGAGCAGGTGGCGCGTGCCGTTCGACTTGGCGAGCACGAGGTTGGCTCCCGCCTCGACGCACCGCCGCGCCGTGTCCGGATCCTCCATCGCGGTGAAGACGACGATCGGCAGCTTGCCCAGCGCCTTCTTGCTGCGGAACGTCGCGATGACCTCGGCGCAGTCCTTCTCGCGCAGCACGTAGTCGGTCAGGATCAGGTCGACCTCGTTGCGGATGAAGGCCGCGAACGCGTCCATGACCCCGGTCACGCAGATCACGCGGTAGCCCGCCCGCGAGAAGTGGCTCGACAGGACCTTGGTCAGGGTGTTGGAGTCGTTGACGAGCAGGATCGTGTCCAAGCGGGTCCTCGGCTGGAGTGTCACGATCCCATCGACGCGCGCCGCGGCGCGACTTGACCGGGCTGCGCCGCGCGGCCGGGCCCGATCAGAAGAACGGGACCTCGACGAACACGTCGGGCTCGTCCCACCGCAACGGCACCTCGACGAACACCGGGAAGAAACCTGCCGCGGCGACCTCGAGCACCACGAGAGCTTCGTCCTCGTCGAGGCGCGGGCTCAGCATCGCCCGCCCGACGACGTCCTCGAAGAAGCCCACCTCGGCCGCACCGAGCAAGTACTCGTCGAACCACACGCGGCCGCTCCCGTCGGTCAGGTACCAGTCGGCGTACGGGCTCGTCCAGGTGCTGTTCGACCACTCCTGGTCGGCCTCGACGACGCGAACCGACACGTTCTCCCAGACGAGGTTGGTGTAGGGGTCGTAGACCTCGACGAGGATCGACACCGGGCGCGGTTCGGCGACCGGGGCGGGGACCGGGTCGTGCGAGTGGCCGCCGCAGCCGGCGAGCAGCGGCAGCATGGCCGGGAGCAGGTACAGGTGGCGGTTCATGGTCACTCCTGAGGTGGTCGTCGTCGTCGGTCGCGAGCAATCGCCGTGCCAGCTGTTCGCCGGCGCAGGCCACCCGCCCACCGTTTCGCGCCGGCCGCGCCGGTCCTCGCAGGAGGGCAGGATGTCGCGGCCGCAAGACAGCGCCCGGCAGTCGGGGGCACGTCCCACAGCGGAGAATGCGCAAGCCCGTGCCGCGCCGCGCGTGGTGCGGGCGCCCTGCGCATTCGGGCGGATTCCCACCCGGCACCGGCCTCGGTACGTTCCGTCAGCTCGTGCGGGGCGCGGCCCGCACCGTCCCGGAGGTAGCGATGATCATCACCTACGTCGGCATGTGCGCGGGGCTCCTGCTCGGCTTCGCGGCCGCCGGCCCGCTCGGCGCAGCGCTCGGCGTGCTCGTCGGTCTGGCGATCGGCATGGCGCTGTCGGGCGTGACGGAGGCGAAGGCCCGGATCCCCGCTGGCGCCGTCCTGGCGCGCGAGGAACAGCGGCTGCTCTGCATCCCGAAGGGCCAGGTCGCCACGGCGACCTTCGTGCGCGACGCGCACACGAACCGCTGGCTCGACGTCGAGCGCTGCAGCCTGTGCGAACCGCAGGACCAGGTCGCGTGCCAGAAGCGCTGCCTCCTGCTGATCCGCGACGCGCTGCCCGCGCAGAAACACGCCGCGCACGCCTGAACGGCCGCCGGTCAGCCCGCACCCGCCGCGCGGTACCACGCGAGCAGCTGCTCGATCACCGACATGGCCTTGCCGTGGAAGTGGTTGTTGGCGACGACGAGCGTGCGCGTCGCCTGCCGCGCGATCCGTTCGATGCGCGCCTGCAGCTGCTCGACCTCGCGCGGGCCGTACTCCCAGTCGTAGACCTCGTCGCGACCGGCACCCTTGCGGAACCACGCCTGGTTCCGGCCGTGCAGGCGGAAGTAGCTGACGCCGCCGGGGGCCGGCACGCCCGCGACGTCGCGCGAGAAGCCGCCGACCATGCCCGGGTAGTCGAGGTCGAGCGCGCCGACCCCGAGCCCGCGCAGCGCATCCAGGGCCGCGTCGGCGTTCCAGCTGCGGTGCCGCACCTCGGCGAACAGCGAGGTGTCGCCACCGAACGCAGCCGCGAGCCGCGCGAGGTGCTCGACCGCGGCCGCGGTGAACGGGAACTCGTGGTTGAACTGCGCGAGCAGCCCGAGGCACCGGCCCGAGGCGAACAGCGGCGCGCATCCACCGCGCACCTGGGCCACGAGGGCGGCGTCGAAGGTCCGCTCGTGCGTGAACTCGTGCGGCAGCTTGGCCGTGAAGCGCGTGCCGAGGTCCTGCGTGCGCTCGACCCACGACGCGCAGTTCTTCGCCGACGGCACGGCGTAGAACGTGCTGTTGATCTCGATCAGGTCGACCCGCTGCGCGACCGCGCGCAAGCTGTCCTTGCAGTTGCGCGGGTAGACGACGTCCTTCCAGTCCGGGTAGGACCAGCCGGCGACGCCGAACAGCACGCGGCCTTCAGCCATGGCCGCGCCGCAGGCGGTCGTTCTCGGCCATGCGCTCCTGGACCTTCTTCTCGAAGCCGCGTTCGCCGGGCACGAAGAACCGCGCGTCGCGCAGTTCGGGCGGCAGGCACTCCATGCGCCCGACCCCGGCCGCGGTGTCGTGCGCGTAGACGTAGCCCTGGCCGTGGCCGAGTTCCTTCGCGAGTCCGGTCACCGCGTTGCGCAGGTGCAGCGGCACCGGGTGGTCCGCGCCCTCGCGCGCCGCCGCGCCCGCCGCGTCGATCGCGCGCACGACCGCGTTGCTCTTCGGCGCCGCGGCGAGGTAGACGGTGGCCTCGGTCAGCGGCAGGCGGCCCTCGGGCAGGCCCAGGAACTGCAGCGCGTGCAGCGCGGCGACCGCGACCTGCAGCGCCATGGGGTCGGCGAGGCCGACGTCCTCCGCCGCCATCGCGACGAGCCGGCGCGCCGCGTGCACGGGGTCGGTGCCCGCCTCGAGCGCGCGCGCGAGCCAGTAGACGGCCGCCTGCACGTCGGAGTTGCGCAGGCTCTTGTGCAGCGCGGACAGCAGGTCGAAGTGGTGGTCGCCGGCCTTGTCGTGCAGCAGCGCGCGGTGCTGGAACGCCTCGACGACCTGCGCTCGGGTGATCGTGTCGCCGTCGACGCAGGTCAGGGCGCACGCCTCGATGCAGCCGAGCGCGCGCCGGGCGTCGCCGCCCGCCAGCAGCACGAGCCGTTCGAGCGCCGCGGGCGCGATCGCGAGGCCGCGCACGCCGAGGCCGCGCTCGCGGTCCGTCAGCGCATCCCGCACGAGCTGTTCCAGCGCCGCCGGCGGCAGCGGCTGCAGCGGCACCACGCGCACGCGCGACAGCAGGGCGCCGTTCACCGAGAAGGACGGGTTCTCGGTCGTGGCCCCCACGAGCACGAGGTCGCCCTTCTCGACGTGCGGCAGGAACGCATCCTGCTGCGCCTTGTTGAAGCGGTGGATCTCGTCGACGAACACCAGCGTGCCCTGGCCGTCGCGCTGGCGGCGTGCCTTCGCCTCGGCGACCGCCTCGCGCACCTGCGCGACGCCCGCCAACACGGCCGAGAACGGCTGGAAGTGCAGGGCAGCGTGCCGCGCGATCAGCAGCGCCAGCGTCGTCTTGCCGGTGCCCGGCGGGCCCCACAGGATCAGCGAACCCGCGTTGCCCTGCTCGATCGCAGCCCGCAGCGCGCGGCCCGCGCCGAGCACCTGTTCCTGGCCGAGGAACTCCGCGAGCGTGCGCGGCCGCATGCGCTCGGCGAGCGGCGGCGGCGGGCCCTTCGGCGCCGCTGGCCCCGCTGCGTCGGGCAGATCGCCGAACAGGCTCATGTCAACCCCGTTGCCGCTGCGCCTCGAAGAGCAGCACGCCGGCGGCGACCGCGACGTTGAGGCTCTCGACGGGCGGCCGCAGCGGGATCCGCACGCGCTGCGCCGCCGCGCGCAGCAGTTCCGGCGGCACGCCCGCGGCCTCGGCGCCGACGACGAGCAAGAGCGGTTTCCTCAGGTCGGCCTGCGTGAACGGCACCTCGCCGCCGCCGTCGGCGACGACGACCTGCAGGCGGTGGCGCCGCGCGAACTCGACGACGCCGGCGGCGTCGAGGCCGTGCCGCACGGGCAGCCGGAACACCGAGCCCATCGACCCGCGCACGGCCTTGTCGCGGAACGGGTCGGCGCCGCCCTGCATCGTCAGCACGCCGGTGGCCCCCGCCGCCTCGGCGGTCCGCAGCAGCGCGCCGAGGTTGCCCGGATCGCGCAGGCCCGCGGCGACGACGACCAGCGGGGCGAGGTCGCCCTGCAGCAGCTTCGCCTCCGGCGCGTCCGGGATGGCGAGCAGCACCGCGACTCCCTGCGGCGTCTCGAGCGCGCTCATGCGGCCGAGCACCTCGTCGGTCACCTCGAGGAAGCTCCGCGCCTGCTGCTGCAACCGTTCGCGCAGCGCGGCATCGCTGCAGCGCGGCGACAGAGCGGCCTCGAGCACGGGCAGGCCGGCGTCGAGCGCCTCGCGCACGAGCCGCACGCCCTCGGCGAGCATGGCGCCCCCGAGCGCGCCGGCCGCCGCGTCGCGGAAGCGCTGGATCGCGGGGTTCCTGCCGGAAGAGATCTCTTTGCGCGGCGCGTCCATCGCGGCGACCACAGTAGCGCTGCCGCCTCCCGGAAGCACCGCGCACGCGACCCGGCGCGCGCCGCGCGCTCAGCCGCCCGGCTTCCGCGCCGCCACGCCGCCGCCGTCGACCGGCAGACCGCCGATCGGCTTGCCGCGCAGCGCCGCCGGATGGAACTCGACGCGGGAGTTCTGCGCGCGCCCCGCGGGCGTCGTACGGTCCGCGGCGGGCTTCGTGCTGCCGAACCCGACCGGCAGCAGGCGGTCCGCGTCGGCGCCGAACTCGATCAGCCGCACCGCGACCGCCAGCGCGCGCGCTTCGCTGAGGGCCTGCTCCCTGGCCGCGCCGGAGCTGCCGTCCGTGTGCACCTCGATGCGCAGCAGGGTGACCGCGGGCTTGTTGGCGAGGAACCGGACCACGTGGCGCAGCGCGAGGTCGCTGTCCTCGGTCGGCACGGCCCGCCCCGTCGCGAACGAGACCGGACCCGGCAGCACGAGCATGCCGTCCTCGACGACGAAGGCGGCGTCGGGATCGGGGACGCTGCCGGGAGCCGGATGCGGCACTGGCGTGCCGGAGCAACCACCGAGCGACAGGGCGGCGAACAGGGCGAGCTTGCGCATGCCGGCATCATCGCCGCGCGAGCGGCCGGAGGCATGGGCAGATCGTGGCCACGCGCGGCTGCGCTCCAGTCGCCACGGCCGGCCGGCCGATGCGTGCACATCCGCCCCGTCGCCCGGCAGCGGCGGTGGCGGCGGCAGAACGCACAAGGCCATGAGCAAGAGGATCCTCGTCGTCGACGACTCGGCGAGCGTGCGCCAGCAGGTGGCGCAGGCGCTCGCCCCCGAAGGGTTCGAGGTGGTCGAGGCCGGCGACGGCGTCGCAGCACTGGAACTGCTCGCCGGAGCACCCGACATCGCGCTCGTGCTCTGCGACGTCAACATGCCGCGCATGAACGGTCTCGACCTGCTCGAGAAGCTGCACCAGGCCGGGCGCACGGCGGCGATGCCGGTCGTGATGCTGACCACCGAGGGCCAACCGGCGCTGCTGCAGCGCGCGCGTTCGGCGGGGGCGAAGGGCTGGATCGTCAAACCATTCAAGGCGCCGCTGGTGCTGGCGGCGATCCGCAAGCTGACCGGAGGCTGAACAGGCGCGCCGGGCTCGGCACGCCCCACGGGAGAAGCGCACGGCATGGGCACCGCACAGACCATCGACAACCTCCTGTTCGCGAGCACGACGGCGCTGTTCAAGGCCTACGGCGTGCCGATCGCCGAGATCGCGGAGCGACCGCCCAGGGGAGCCCACGCTCCCCTGTGCGCCGTGATCGGGTTCCACGGCCAGATCCTCGCCGGAGCGCTGATGCTCGCGGCCGATCTGGAGCCCGTGCGGCGCACGCGGCCCGTGCCGTCCACGAGCGATCGTGACTGGATCGCCGAGCTGGCCAACCAGCTGCTCGGGCGCGTCAAGAACAAGCTGCTGGGCCACGGCATCGAGGTCTACGCGACGACGCCGATCGTGCTGCGCGGCGAACGCATCGCGCCACTCGGCGGCACGAGCAACGTCTCCGGCGTGCTGTTCGAGGCCAGGGACGGCGGCCGGATCATCGCCTGGGTCGACTACGAAGTGACCGACCACGCGCAGTTCGAGAAGGCGATGGCGACCGAGGTGGCCCGCGAGGGCGACGTGGTGCTGTTCTGATGGCCGCGCGCGGCACAGCGCGGGAGTGCTGGCCGTGAGGCTGCGCAGCAAGGTCCTGCTGGCCGTGGTGCTGGGCAGCGCCGGGCTGAGCGCCGGTCTCTACGTCGCGACCGACGCGCTCGTCATGTCCGGGCTGCGCGAATCCGAGCACGGCGAGGCCGCGCAGAAGGTGCGCGCGACCGTCGCGACCGTCGACACGATGCTGCAGGAGCACCTGCTCCGCACGACGGACTGGGCGGAATGGGACGACGCGGCGCGCCTGCTCAACGACGACTACCCGGACTTCGCCGAGGCGAACCTGATCGTCAGCGGGCTCGCCTCGCTGCGCTGGGACGTCGTGCAGGTCGTGCGGCTGGACGACGGCAAGGTCTGCGCCGCGGCGGCACTCGACGTCGCACGGCAGCAGTTCGTGGCAGCGGACCCGGGCTTGCTCGCGCACCTGCACGACCGTTCCGTGCACTACCGCGCGGGAGCGCCGCGCGTCGGGCTCTGTTGCGTCGGCGACACGATCTGGATCACGTCCTCGCGCGACGTGCTGCGCTCCGACCAGGGCGCGCCGCCGCGGCCGGGACGCCTGCTGACCGCCTCGCGGGTCGACGCGGAGTGGCTGCACCGGCTGCGCCAGTTCACGCGGCTCGACGCGAACCTGCGCCGCGCCACCGAGCCGCCGGCCGACGACGTGGAGGCCGACGCGCGCCGGGAACTCGCCGCCGCGCCCGACCAGGTCGCCACGCGCGCGGTGTCCGCAGCCGCCGTCGCGGCCTTCGGCTGGTTGCCCGACCTGTACGGGCGGCCCGGCGTGCTGCTGCGCATCGACGTCGGTCGCCCGCTGCTGGCCGTTGGCCAGCGAATCCTGCGTTCGGCGATGTTCACCATCGCGGGCGCCGGCGCCCTGCTCCTGCTGCTGAGCTGGGGCTTCGTCGCGCGTCTGCTGCGCCGGCTCGGCACCCTGCTGCGAGCGGTCGAGGCGCTGCGCGCCGGCGAGCAACCGCCGCGGCCGAAGACGGTCGCCGACGAACTCGGCGAGCTGACCGAGGCCTTCCACGACATGGCGGAGGGCATACTCGAGCGGGAACGTTCGCTGACGGCGATGCACGAGCGGCTGCGGCTCGTGCTCGACAGCACGGGCGACGGCATGCTCGCGTGCGGCCTCGACGGCACGGTGCTGCCCGGCGGGTCGAAGTGCGCCGAGCTGTGGTTCGGGCCGGGTGCCACCCGCAAGGTCTGGGACCTGCTGTTCGGCGACGACCCGCGCGCGGCCGAGTTCGAGCTCGGCGTGCAGCAGATCCAGGACGGGTTCCTGCCGTTCGAACTGCTCGCGGACCAGCTGCCGCGGCAGCTCGCGCGCAGCGGGCGCCACTTCGAGCTCGAGGTCGGCCGCATCGAGAAGGACAGCGCGCTCGTCGGCCTGCTCGTCGTGGTCAAGGACGCGACGGCGCGGCTCGAGACCGAACGCGCGGAGCGCGAGGCGCGCGAACTGCAGGCCGTGGTCGGGAACCTGCTGCGCGATCCGGCCGACTTCGAGCGGTTCCTCGACGAGATGCAGGGACTGCTCGCCGGCGCGCTGCACGCCGAGAGCGAGGCCGAGCGGCGCCGGGCGCTGCACACGATGAAGGGCAGCGCGTCGGTCTACGGCTTCGGCGGGTACGCCGCGTCGTGCCACCGCGTCGAGGACGCGCTGGCGCAGGGCCTGCCGATCGACGGCTTCGCCGCCGAACTGCAGCAGCACTGGGACGCCGCCGTGCAGCGCATCCGGACCTTCCTGCCCGAGCAGGCGCGCGAGCGCATCGTGCTGACGGCCGCCGAGCACGCGGGCTTCCTCGCGCGGCTCTGCGCGGGCGAACCGCCCGGCCGGCTCGTCGCCATCGTCGAGTCGTGGCGCCAGCGACCGGCGGCGGCGGTGCTCGACCGGTTCGCGCGGCACGCGCTGCGCGTCGCCGACAAGCTCGGCAAGCGGGTCGAGGTCGAGGTGCACGGCGGCGACCTGCGCATCGACCACGAGGCGCTGGCACCGCTCCTCGAAGCGTTCGTGCACGTGGTGAGCAACGCCGTCGACCACGGCATCGAGCCCGAGGCCCAGCGCCGGGCACGCGGCAAGCCGCCGCGCGGGCGCATCGCGATCTCGGCCCGCATCGAACGGCAGTTGCTGCTGCTCGCGGTGGAGGACGACGGCGGCGGCATCGACTGGGACGCAGTGGCGGCCGCGGCACGCCGGCGCGGCCTGCCGGCCGCGACCCACGACGACCTCGTCGCGGCGCTGTTCGCCGACGGCCTGTCGACCCGCGACGAAGCGACCGCGATCTCCGGGCGCGGTGTGGGGCTCGCGGCCGTGCGCGCCGGTTGTCTCGGACTCGGCGGCACGATCGAGGTGACCAGCCGCCCGGGGTCGGGCACCTCGTTCGCGTTCCGCCTCCCGCTGCCGGCGGCTCTGGCGCTCGTGGCCGCGGGAAGCTGACGCGCCGGGCAGCCGCCACCGGCGGTGCGCGGCGCGCCGGGGATGACCCGGGCCCGAGCCGCCCCGGCCCCCGGCTACAGGGAACCGATCGTCATCCGCACGGCGTCGGTCGCCGTCAGCGACGTGAACTGCAGGCTCGTGTCGAACTCGGCGGCGAGCATCTGTTGCACGAACTGCACGCCGACCAGCGCGGGCGCGTCGGGCACGAAGAACGCGTAGTCGAGACCGCCCGCGCAGAGGCCGTACTCGACCACCTCGACCGTGGTGTGCAGGGTGCAGCCGGGTCCGGCGAGCGGCGACAGCGCGCTGAGCGGCAGCGAGATCGGCAGGAAGCCGGTGGCGATCGCGACGACCGCGGCCGGCGCCATGCCCGTGCCGCGCGTGCGACAGACACCGCCGGCCCACGGCAGCACGCGCACGGTGAGCGCGTTGTTGCCGCCCGAGCTCCGGCAGCCGGCCCCGGCCCCCACCGCGTTCGCCGGGCAGCCCGGCACGAGCCGCGCGACGTGCGCCGCGACCACCGAGCCGACGCGCGTGAAGGAGCCGCCGAGCACGAGGTCGCCGTTGCTGGCCATCGCGATCGCGGCGACGTCGCCGGTGCTGGCGTTGTAGCCCGCCGTGCCGCCGGCGAGGCCCGACCAGGCAGCGCCGTCCCAGCGCGCGAGGTTCACCGCGGGCGCGCCACCCGCCGACGTGAACAGCCCACCGGCGACCAGGTCGCCGTCGGGCAGCACGCAGAGCGCCTCGACGAAGCCGGGGAGGCCGCTGCCGAGCGGCCACCACGCAGCGCCGTCCCACCGGGCGAGGCCTGCGGCGATACCGTTCGGCGTCGCGACGTTGAGGCTGCCGGCCGCCACGAGATCGCCGTCCGGCAGCGCCGCGAGCGCGCGCGCCGAACCGCCGAAGAAGCCCTGCGGCAGACCGCCGCCGAGCGCGTGCCACGAGGAACCGTCCCAGCGCGCGACGTTGTTCACGGGCAGGCCGCCGGCGAACTGGAACGAGCCCGCGACGACGAGGTCGCCGTTCGGCAGCACCGCGAGCGCACTCACGGAGATGGACAGGAAGATGCTGGTCGACAGGCCGCCGCCGATCGCGCTCCACGTCGAGCCGTTCCAGCGCGCGAGGCCGCGCGCGGGCACCGAGCCGGCGTTGTAGAACCAGCCGCCCGCGACGACGTCGCCGTTCGGCAGCGCGGCGAGGGCCGCGACCGTGCCGTCGAGGCCGGCGCCGAGCGCCGACCACGCGGCACCGTCCCAGACCGCGATGTTGATCGCCGGCACGCCGCCCGCGCTCGAGAAGCCCCCGCCGGCGACCACGTCGCCGTTCGGCCGCACCGCGAGCGCCAGCGCCGGGCCGCCGAGGCCCGCGCCGAGCGGGGACCACGACGCGCCGTGCCAGCGCGCCACCCGGTTGGCGGCGACGCCCTCGATCGTGGTGAAGTACCCGCCGGCGATCACGCCGCCGCCCGGGTGCGCGGCCAGGGCGGACAGCGGCGCGTTGGTGCCGGCCGCGGTGGCACGCCACGAGGTGCCGTTCCAGATCGCGACGTGGTCCGCCGCTGCGCCGGCGAGTTCGAAGAAGCTGCCGCCCGCGGCGAGTTCGCCGTTCGGCGATTCCGCGAGAGCGCCGACCGAGCCGGCGACGACCGCGCTGCCGCCGAGGCCGGACCACGTGGCGCCGTTCCATTCGCGCAGGCAGTTGTAGCCGCCGGCGACCAGGTTGCCGTTCGGCCGCACCGCGAACGCGAACACCCAGCCGGGCATGCCAGCACCGAGCGGCGCCCACGCGGCGCCGTTCCAGCGCGCGACGAACGAGGCCGGCGTGCCGCCCGCGTGGTAGAAGAACCCGCCGCACACGACGTCGCCGTTCGGCAGCGTGCGCAGCGCGCGCACCTGCGCGTCGACGCCGCCGCCGGGCGACGACCACGTGCTGCCGTTCCAGCGCGCGACGTAGGACACGGCGACGCCACCCGCCTGGGTCATGCGGCCGCCCGCGAACACGTCGCCGTTCGGGCGAGCGCAGAGCGCCATCACGTCGTCGTCGACGCCGGCACCGAGGGCCGACCAGACGTTCCCGTCCCAGCGCGCGATGTTGGCCGCCGCGACGCCGCCCGCCGTCGTGAAGCGGCCGCCGGCGACCAGATCGCCGTTCGGGGTCACGCACAGTGCGAACACGCCGCCGTCGGTGCCGGCGCCGAGCGGCCCCCAGCTGCTGCCGTCCCAGCGCGCGATGGAGTTCGCTCCGCTGCCGCCCGCGTCGGTGAAGTAGCCGCCCGCGACGAGGTCGCCGCCCGGCAGCACCGCGAGCGCGAACACCGTGTTGTCCAGGCCGGGCCCGAGCTGCGACCACTGCCCCGTGACCGGATCCCAGGCCGCGATGCGCGACGCGGGCACCCTGCCGGCCAGGGTGAAGTAGCCAGCGCACACGAGCACCGCCGGCCGCGGGCCTGGGCCGTCGGGGTCCCAGGCCACCGCGGCGTTGACCTGCGTGTCGAGGCCGGCCGGGCCGAGGCCGGGCGCGGGCTGCAGGCCGCACTGCGCGGCGGCGACCGCGGACAGCAAGGTGGCCGACAGCGCGCACGCGAACCGGGAACGGGTGGGCGGCAGCGAGGCCGGAACCAGATGCGTCATGCGGGCATGATGGCCGCACCCGGGCCAGCCGTCGACCGGGGCGAACCCGGAGCCGGTCAGCCGAGCAGCCGGAAGCCAGCCTGTGCGAAGTGCTGGTCGAAAGCAAACGCGGTGCGGATCCGCAGACGCCGCATCAGGGCGAAGCTGGTGGCGCCCGGCGCGCTCACCGCGGCGGCAGCTACGCTGCCACAGGGGTCCCCTGGCAGAGCCGTTCGTTCGTATCGCAGCGCTGTACCGCGCGCGGCGGCGTTCGGCAGCTCGAACACCGAACTCAGCACGGCCCCGTCGCCGGCGGGCGTGACGCAGCAGATGCGCTGGCGGTACGGCTCGTCGAGCGCGGTCGCCATCGCCTGCTCGACGGAGAGCCACTGTCCATCGATGCGGTCCGGCCAGGTGCGCGGCATGTGCAGGTGCACCTCGAAGAACTCGGGGTCCAACTTCGCCTGCTCGGCGCTGGAACAGGAACCCGCGAGCAAGCCAGCGACTTCGGCCGCGGGCGCCGCGCGGCAGGAAGGCAGGAACGCGAACGGCGCGGCGAAGGCCAGCAGCGCGCAACTGCGCATCGGGGGAAGGTATCCCGCGGCGGCCGCCGCACGAGCGGTTCGCCGGTCCCGGGGGCGCGAGCGCACGGACCTCGTTACCGCACGGTAACGCGTCGCGATCCGCGGCAACGCGGCGAGCGGCGGCCGGGCTCCGGCGGGCCGAAGGCACGGGCCTTGCGAACGGCCCGCCATGCCCACCTGCCCGACCCTCCTCTCGGACCCCCGCCGCCGCGCGCTGTGCGCCGCGTTCGGCGGGCTCCTGCTCGCCACTTCGGCCGCCGCGCAGCGCATCCTGCCGGCGCCCGTGGCGCCACCGCTCGCCGTCGACTGGCGCGCCCGCATGCGGTTCGAGAACCACGGGCCGTCCGAGGGTTGACGCGGTCTCCGCGGTATCCCAGCGACTCCGTGCGAGGTCGCGATGTCGTGGTGGGAGTGGAACCGCGCGCGCTGGCTGCCGGTGCCGGAGCGGCCGCCCAGCGCGCCCCACCCCGAGGTGACCGTGCACGTGCACACGACCACCGTCACCGCCACGCGCCGGCTGCTGCACGAAGCGGCGCAGCACGGCGACGAGATCGACCGCGCCGGCGCGCTGTTCGCGCTCGGCTGCGCCGGGCCGATCGAGGGTGGTCTGCCCCTGCTGGCCGCCGCACTCGACGATCCGTCGCCGGCCGTGCGCAGTACCGCGCTGCTCGGGCTCGGCGAACACGGCGGTGCCCCGGCGCGGTTCCTGCTCGTGCAGGCGATGGACGCTGCCCGACCGCTCAGCGAACGACAACTCGCCGCCCTCGCCTTCGGCATGGCGGCGAAGAGCGACGGCCTCGGCGACAGCACCGAGCTGCGCCGGCTCGCCCGCAACAGCGCCGAGCCCGGGCTGCGCGACGCGCTCTGCGCCGCCGACCTGCTGCTCGCCGGCGACGTGCTGGCCGAGATCGCCGCCGGCTGGCTGGCTGCCGGCAAGGAGCGCGCGACGATGGCCATGGCCTGCGCCGCGCCGGTGCAGGCGCCGTGCGACCTCGCCGCGGCGCTGCGTGCGCTGCTGACCAAGGGACCGGATGCGCTGCGGCTCTGCGCGCACGAACTCGCGGTCGAGCGCGGCGCACTGTCGCCGACCGAGCTGCAGCAGGCGCTGCGCGGCGCCGCGCCCGTGCAGCGCGCGCACACCGTGCTGGCGAGCGTCGCGCACCCCGAGTTCGGATCGCTCGTGAAGGACGGCTTCGCCGATCCCGCGCTGCGCGCGGTCTGGGCCCTCGGTTACGCCGTGCACGCGCAGGCCAGCGGCCGCGCGGACGTTGTCGAGGTGCTGCGCGCGGCCAGTCTGCGGCAACACAACCTCGCCGAGCCGCCGTTCTGGCTGCTCGCGCAGCAGATCGCCGGCGATTCCACCGCGCCGGTTCGCGCGCGGCTCGCGCTGAACGACGGCAGGGCCGATCCCGCGCTGCGCCTCGCCGCGGTCGACGTGCTCGGCATGGCCGGCGGGCAAGCGCTGCCGTACCTGCGCGAGATCCTGCTCGGCGACGCCGACGCCGCCGTGCGCGAACGCGCCGCCGACGTGCTGGCCCGCCGCGGGGACGAGGCCGATGCCGAACTGCTCTGCCGCGCGCTCGCACGCGCCGGCGGCGACCGCGAACGCGCTGCGCTGCTCGGACGCCTGGGCCGCGTCGCCGCCCCGGCCGCGCGGGTCGCCCTGCTGCGGGCCTGCGGCGATCGCGGCGCGGCGCCGGCCGTGCGCGAGCACGCCTGGTCGGGTCGCCCCCGCCAGCTGCGGCCGCGCGGTGCGAGCGAACTCGCCGGCCTGCCGCACGGCTGCGCGTTCGCCTGGTTGCCCGCCTGGCTGCTGCGCCTCGTCGATCACCAGCGCTGAGCGCCGTCGCCCGGCGACGCGGGCCGCAGTAGAGTCGCGGCACGTCCGCTGCCATGACCGCCCGCATCCACGTCGCGATCGACCTCGGCGCCGAATCGGGCCGCGCCATCGCCGGAGAGCTCGCCGGTGACCATCTCGAGCTCACCGAGCTGCACCGTTTCCCGAACCGCACCGTGGCGGTGCCGGGTGGGCTCACGTGGGACGTCGGCGTGCTCTGGCAGGAGATCGAGACCGGGCTCGGCAAGGCCGGTGCGTGGGCGCGCGAACGCAACGCCCCCGTCGTGTCGGTCGGCGTCGACACCTGGGGCGTCGACTACGGCCTCGTCGATGCGCGCGGCGAACTGCTCGCGGCACCGCGGGCCTACCGCGACCCGCGCAACGAGAAGGCGATGGCCAAGGTGGTCGCAGAACTCGGCGAAGAAGCGCTCTACGCCGCCACCGGCAACCAGCGCATGCCGTTCAACACGCTGTTCCAGCTCGTCGCCCAGCGCGATGCCGAACCGGAACTGCTGCGGCGCGCGCACCGGCTGCTGTTCGTGCCGGACCTGCTGCACGCGCGGCTGTCGGGGCGCACCGTGGTCGAGGCGACGATCGCGTCGACGAGCCAGCTGCTCGACCCGCGCACGGGCACCTGGCACAAGGGCCTCGTCGAGCGCTGCGGGCTGCGCACCGACCTGCTCGGCGAGATCGTGGCGCCCGGCACGGTGCTCGGCCCGCTGCTGCCGGCGGTCGCCGACCGCACGGGCCTCGAGCGCAGCGTGCAGGTCGTCGCCCCGGCCGCGCACGACACCGCCTCGGCCGTCGCCGCGGTGCCGGCCGAACCGTGGGCCGACTGGTGCTACCTCAGCAGCGGCACGTGGTCGCTGCTCGGCGCCGAGATCGACCGGCCGTGCCTGACCGAGGCCGCGCGCCGGGCGCCGTTCACCAACGAAGGCGCGCTGCACGGCCGCATCCGCTTCCTGAAGATCATCTGCGGGCTCTGGCTCGTGCAGGAGACGCGGCGCCAGCTCGAGCAGCAGGGCGAGGCCTACGACTACCCGGCGCTGCAGGCGCTCGCCGCCGCCGCGCCGCCGCTCGTCACGCTCGTCGACGGCAGCCAGGGCGAGTTCATGACCCCGGGCGCCATGATCGACAAGATCCGCGCCTTCGCCGCACGCACGGGCCAGCCCGTGCCCGGCGACCCCGGCGCCCTAGTGCGCTGCTGCCTCGACAGCCTCGCGCTCGCCTACCGCCGCACGCTCGCCCAGCTCGAGCAGATCCTCGGCCGCCGCTTCGCGGTGCTGCACGTCGTCGGCGGCGGCGCGCAGAACGCGCTCCTGAACCAGCTGACCGCCGACGCGACGGGCCGCAAGGTGGTCGTCGGCCCGTTCGAGGCGACCGCCGCCGGCAACGTGCTCGTGCAGGCGATGGGCCTCGGCGCGCTGCGCGATCAGGCCGACATCCGCGCCGTCGCGCGCGCGAGCTTCGCGCCGCAGGTGTTCACGCCGCGGCTGGAAGACGGCGCGCGCTGGGACGAGGCGTTTGCGCGCTTCTGTGCACTGTCAGCCGGTTGAGGTGTTCGCCGCCGAGTCGGGCGGCGAGGACGGCGCAGGCCTCAATGGAAACCGCCGCAGCGGCGCCCGCGTGCGTGGCTTCGTCCGTTGCAGGTCGCCGCGTTGCGGCGGTCCAGACCTCAGTAGAGCGGCCCGAGCGCCTGGCACGCTCGGAAGTCGGCGCCCTCGGGATCCGCGGTGCCGAACGCGTTCCACGTGCCGGGCCGGAAGACATCGCCTTCCGGCACGTTGTGCATGAACACCGGGATGCGCAGCAGCGCCGCCAGCGTGATCAGGTCGGCGCCGACGTGGCCGTAGCAGATCGCGCCGTGGTTGGCGCCCCACGCGTTCATCACCGAATACGCATCGGTCCACACGCCAGCCCCCGTGCAGCGCGGCGCGAACCACGTCGTCGGCCAGGTCGCGTTCGTGCGCTCGTCGAGCACGCGGTGCACCTTCTCGGGCAGTTTGTGGGACCAGCCCTCGGCGATCTGCAGCGCCGGCCCCAGCCCCTTGACGAGGTTGATGCGCGACATCGTCAGCGGCATGCCGCCCGGCGTCAGGAAGCTCGTCGACCAGCCGCCGCCGCGGAAGTACTCGGTGATCGACGGATGCCACCGTGTGTGCTTCAGGCAGTCCTCGACCTCGGCGGGCGTGATCTCCCAGAACGGCTTCATGACCGGCTTGCCGCCGCGGCTCTGCCGGCCCGTCGCGTCGAGCGCGGTCGGGCCCGAGTTCTTGAGGTGCAGCAGCCCGCCGGCAGCGACCCCGCCGAGCGCGTGGCCGGCGACGCGCTCGACCGCGGCCGCGCTCCAGTAGGTGCGCACGTCGGAGAACACCTGCGCGGTGCCGGTCAGCAGCTTGCCGAACATCATGCAGGCGCCGTTCAGGCTGTCGTTCTCGGTCGCCAGCACGAACGGCGCGCGGATGCCGTTCCAGTCGAACGACGAGCACAGGATCGCCTCCATGAAGTCGCCGTTCGGGAAGTGGTCGGTCCAGTGGCGCTGGCCCTGGAAACCCGCGCACAGCGCGTTGCGCCCCATCGCCTCCTCCTCGAAGCCCTTCGCCGCGAGGGCCGGGTTGCCGACCATGAGGTCGCGCGCGATCAGCGCCATCTTGACCGAGACCTCCCACTCGCGATCGAGCTGGGCGCGGCTGCGCACCTGCTCAGGCGCGTTCCAGTCCTTGCCCTCGCGGCAGTTCGCCTTGACCCAGGCGATCGCACGCGAGTACTCGGCCTGGTCGAAGATGCCCTCCTCGAGCCGGCGCACGAACTCCGACATGTCGACGGCCTCGACGCGCATGCCGAGCCACGACTCGAAGAACGACGGATCGACGACCGAGCCGGCGATGCCCATCGAGGTGCCGCCGAGCGACAGGTAGCTCTTGCCGCGCATCGTCGCGACGGCGAGCCCGGCGCGGCAGAAGCGCAGGATCTTCGCCTTGACGTCGGCGGGGATCGACTCGTCGCCGGCGTCCTGCACGTCGCGGCCGTAGATGCCGAACGCGGGCAGACCCTTCTGCGCGTGCGCGGCCATCACCGCGGCGAGGTAGACCGCGCCCGGGCGCTCGGTGCCGTTGAAGCCGAAGATCGCCTTCGGCCGCAGCGGGTCCATGTCCATCGTCTCCGAGCCGTAGCACCAGCACGGCGTCACGGTCAGCGACACAGAGGCGCCCTCGGCGTCGAACTTCGCCGCGCACTCGGCCGCCTCGCGCACGCCGCCGATGCAGGCGTCGGCGATCACGCACTGCACGCGTTCGCCGCTGCTGTGCCGCACCTCCTGCTCGATCAGGGCGGCGGTCGCGCGCGCGAGGTCCATGACCTGCTTCTCGAGCGACTCGCGCACGCCGCGGCGGCGGCCGTCGATGGTGGGGCGGATGCCGATCTTCGGCAGCGCGCCGACGAGGCGGGACGGGGAAGGGGTTGCGGGGTTCTTGGGCATGAGCGGTCGCTGCGGGGCGGCATTGTCTACGCCACCCTGCGCCGTCCAACCGGGAACTGCGGTCGAACGGCTGCTCAGACGTACTCGGCGAACAGTTCCCGGCTCGGTCCCGGGATCGTCACCGCCGCGACCAGCAGCCCCTTGCCGCGGGCCGCCGCCGCCGCCGCCTCGACCGCGGCCTGCACGTCGGCCACCGCGCCGGCCAGCAGCAGCATCCCCTTGCCGCCGAGCGCCATCGCGAGGTGGATGCGCAGCAGCGCGACCGCCGCCGCCTTCGCCGCCGCGTCGGCCGCCTCGAGGATGCTGGTGGCCGAGAAGGTCTCGACGACGCCGAGCGCCTTGACCGCCGCCTGCCGCTCGGCCGCCGGCTTCACCTGCAGTTCGACGCACTGGTGCAGCGCCCGGAACACGTCGCCGTGGATGCGTGGGATCACCGCGTGGTCGATCAGTCCGTCGCGCAGCGACGCGACGCCGGCGTCGACCGCCGCGGTGGCCTGATCGACGCTGCCGGTCACGACGACGAGGAACTTGCCCGAACAGATCGTGCGCGCGAGCAGGACCCGCACGTCCGCCGCCTTCAGCATCGCGTCCTCTGCGCGGTAGCCCAGCGCCACGCTGCTGACCTCCAGGATCCCGATCGACTCGAGCATCAGCTGCCTCCTCGCGCCGCTCCGCGGACGACGATGCGGTCCTCGAACAGTTCGCAGCGGCCGTCGATGCTCGCGTGGACCGAGGCACCGAGCGCGCCGGGTGCCGGCCGGGCGACGACGTCGCCGCGCCGCACGCGGGCACCCGACGCGACGACGGGCCGCGCCGGGGCACCCGTGTGCTGCAGCAGGGGCAAGGTCACCTGCGCGGGCAGCGCGCTCTGCTCGAGCAGCGGGCCTTCGTTCGTGAAGTGGCCGAGCCCGAGCTTCTGGATCAGCCGCCGCATCGGCACGCGCCGGTCGGCGAACGTGACGTCGGCGCGGTAGGGATGCGGCTGGGCCTGCCAGCGCTGGCCCTGCGCGCGCAGCGCCTGCTTGTGGTGCACGGTGATTCTCTTCGGGTCGAGGTCCTCGGGGCAGGCGACCAGCGTGCACAGGTTGCACTCGCAGCAGAACTGCGCCCCACGCACCGCGGCCGCGCGGTCCTCGACGAAACCGAGCGTGCGCATCGCCAGATGCGGTTCGATCGGGTGGCCGAGCAGGTAGCGCGGACAGAGTTCGGTGCAGAACGAGCACTGGTCGCAGGCGCTGGCGCCAATCCGCGCGATCTGCTGCCAGCTCTGTTCGCGGCGGCGCACGAGCGGGTGGTCGCCGGGCAGCACGAGCACGCCGCCACAGGCTTTGGAGATCGGGTCCTCCGGGCCCACGAACTGGCCCATCATCGCGCCGCCGCTGAGCAGGCGCGGCGAGCTGACCGTGGCGCCGCCGGCGAGTTCGAGCACCAGGGAGAACGGCACGCCGACCGGCACGCGCACGGTGCACGGCCTGGCCACGGCGCCGGCCACGGTCAGGAACGTGTCGGTCACCGGCTCGTCCTTCCCAAGGTTGTAGGCGGTCTCGACGTTGATCACGACGCAGTCGACGTCGCGCGGCAAACCGCCCGGCGGGATCACGCGGCCCGTGACGTCGTAGACGAGCACGAACTCGTCGCCGCTCGGGTAGGTGTCCCCGAGCGGCACGACCACCCCGTCGCCGGGCAGGAGCCGCTGCAGCCCGGCGATCACGTCCTCGTACTTGCCCTTGACGCCGGCGACGACCTTGTGCGCGCCCGTGATCGCAGCCGCCTGCACGAGCCCGCGCACGACGAGTTCGCCGTGGTGCCGCAGCAGTTCCTTGTCCTTGTGCATCAGCGGCTCGCACTCGGCCGCGTTGAGGATCACCGTGCCGACCGGCTGCCGGAGCTTCACGTGCGTCGGGAAGCCCGCGCCGCCGGCGCCGACGACGCCGTGCTCGGCGATGCGCGAGAGCGCCTGTTCGCGCTGCTGCACCGTCACGAACCCTCCTCGCCCGCCGCGGCGGACCCGCTGACGTGCACCACGTCGAGGATCGCCGCGCAGTAGTGATCGCAAGGCACGTCCTTCGGCCGGAACGGCATCGAGGCCTCGCGCCCGTCGGCGACCGCGACGAGCCCGCCCTGCGGCGCGCCGAGTTCGTCGTAGGCGACGACGACCTCGCCGACCTCGGTCACCTTGGCCCGCAGCGCCGCCGCGCGTTGCGGCGCGACGAGCAGGTACTGGCCCGGCGCCATCTCCGGCAGCGCGCGGGACAGCGTGACGGTGCCGAGCACGATCGCGGGGCGCATCAGCCCTCCCCACCGGGCCCGGCCGGCTCGCCGAACGGCGGCAGCGCCGAGGCCAGACTCGGGCAGGTCGACGTCCTGCCGGTGAAGAACTGCTCGCAGCTCGCGCGCGCCTGGCCGAGCGAGAAGCGCCCGGGCTCGAGGATCAGCAGGTTGGCGCCGAGTTCGCGCATGAGCATGCGCAGCGAGCCCGGCTGGTCGAGGATCGCCGCGCGCACGCGCGCCTGCTTGTTGGCGACGCAGCTGACGACCGCGCCGTTCGCGACGACGACCGCGCGCCGCGCCGGGTCCTCGCTCAGCGCCGCCGTGATCGTGCGCAGGTGTTCGAGCAGGCAGCGGCGGTCGTTCCGGCAGCTCAGGAACTCGAGCGACGGGAAACGCCGTTCGAGCCCGGGCAGCAGCGCTCTGACGTACGGATCGCCGCCGTCGCCGAGCAGGTGGAACGTCGGCTCCGCCGGCACCGGCGGGGCCGCGCCCTCCTGCGTGACCGGCACCTTGGCCGTCAGCAGCCAGTCGGCGGCCGCCGGCGTGATCAGCGCGTTGCCGGGCAGCACGATCGCGCCGCGCTCGCGCGCCATCGCGATCAGCCTCTGGGCGGTGACGACGGTCCGGGTCATGGTCGCCCTCCGGCCGTGGTCCGGCGGGCCCGCGGGCCGGGCATGCCGGTCACGGAGGCGGCGTCGACGATGCCGACCACCGTCCAGCGCAGCGGCGACGACGGATCGCCGACGGCGTTCCGCGCGCTCTCGCCGTCGCTCGACACCAGCACGCGGTCCCCCACCGCGGCCCCGATGCGGTCCATCGCGAGCACCGGGTCGGTCGACGGCGCGCGCAGCGGCTCGACGAGCAGCAGCCTGGTCCCGCGCAGCGAGCGGTGCTGCACCGCGGCGTGGCCGTGGCCGATCACGCGCGCGATCAACATCGGGGCTCCATGGTCAGCCGATCCTGAGGCTGTCGACCATCGTGCAGCGCCGGTAGCGCGTGAACGTCAGCGGGCTCGTCACGCCTTCGCCGGTGGTCGCGATCGAGAACGACGGGAAACCCTGGCCGCCGACGCCGAGCCCGGCCGGGCTCGGACCGTTCTTGACGTAGACCGTCGTGTCGAGCGCCCTGCCCATCCTGGTCAGGTTCTCGATGTCGCGCGACCACATGATCGCGGTGTGGCGGAAGCCGTGCTCGAAGTGCGCCGCGTGCGCGATCGCCTCGCCGACGTCGGCGCAGGCGAGGATCGGCAGCAGCGGCATCATCTGCTCGCACGGCAGCAGCGGGCTCTGCAGATCGACCCCCCCGAACAGCAGCCGCACGTGCGCGGGCACCTCGAGCCCGATCGCGCGCGCGAGCACCTGCGCATCCTGGCCGACGAACTCCTTCTTCGGCAGCCAGTGGCCGGTCTGCTCGTCGCGGAACAGCACGGCCGCGGTCAGGCGGTCCATCTGCGCCTGGTCGAGCCGGTGGCCGCGGTCCTTGCCCATCGCGACCATCAGCCGTTCGGCGACCGCGGCGACGACGAACACCTCCTTCTCGCCGATGCAGAGCAGGTTGTTGTCGTAGGCCGCGCCCGCGACGATGCCGCGCGCGGCCTTCTCGACGTCGGCGGTGGCGTCGACGACGACGGGCGGGTTGCCCGGGCCGGCCACGATCGCGCGCTTGCCCGAGCGCAGCGCCGCGCGCGCGAGCAGCGCCCCGCCGGTGCTGCAGAGCAGGCGCACGCCCGGATGTACGAAGATCGTGTTCGCCGACTCGAACGTCGGGTCCGCGATGCAGCAGATCAGGTCCTCGAGGCCGGTGCGGTGCGCGATCTCGCGGTTCCAGCGCCGCGTCGCTTCGGCGGCCACGCGCGCGCCCGACGGGTGCGGGTTGCAGACCAGCGTGTTGCCGGCCGCGAGCATCATGATCGCGTTGCAGCCGAACGTCGGCACGCTGTGCGTCACCGGCGTCACGACGCCGACCACGCCGAACGGCGTGAACTCGGTCACGGTGAGCCCGTGGTCGCCGCTCGTCGCCTCGGTGCGCAGCATCTCGACGCCGGGCACCGCCGCCGCGAGTTCGAGCTTCTCGACCTTGTGCTCGAGCCGGCCGACCTTCGTCTCGGCGAACTCGAGCCGCGCGAGTTCCTGCTTGTCGCGGCGCAGCACGGCGCGAACGCACTCGACGGCCTTGGCGCGCAGTTCGAGCGGGGCCGCCGCGAGCCGCCGCTGCGCCTGCTCGGCCGCGGCGACGGCGTCGTCGACGCTGCCGAACACGCCGAGCCGCGGCTCGCCGGGCCGGCCGGCCGGAGCCTGGCGCGCGGGTTGCGCCGGCGCCGCGGGCGCTGCGACGCCGAGCCGCTGCAGCACCTGCTCGACCACCTCGCCGATCAGCCGTTCGTCGATCGCCCTGCCAACCATGTCGCGCCCTCCGTTCATCGCAGCGTGCCGTCCGCGCGCGCATAGACGCGTTCGTGCAGCCGCACCGCATCGACGATGCCGACGACGACGGCGTCGACCGGCAGCTTCTGCGTCGCCGCCGTGAGCCGCGCCGAACTGCCCTGGGTCACGAGCACGTACTCGCCGACGGCGGCGCCGAGCGAGTCGGCGGCGGCGACGAAGCGGCCCGTCGGGGCGAGCGCGTCCGCCGCCGGCCCCGCGCCCGTGTGCGCCTCGACGACCACGAGCTTGACGCCGGCCATCGCCGGCTCGTGCTGGCTGCTGACGACGTGCCCGGTCACTTTGCCGATGAACATCTGCGGTCTCCTTGCGGCGCGGACGGGGGGGCGGCCGGATCACTTCGCCGGCATCAGCTTGGCGAGTTCGTCGTGCGGGCGCGACAGCACCTGCACCGACACCACCTCGCCGATCCGGGACGCCGCGGCCGCGCCGGCATCGGTCGCCGCGCGCACCGCGGCGACGTCGCCCTCGATCGTGATGCTGGCCAGGCCCGAGCCCGGGTTGCGCATGCCGACGAAGGTCACGTTGGCCGCCTTCAGCGCGACGTCGGTCGCCTCGACGGCGGGGATCAGGCCCTTGGTCTCGATCAGGCCGATTGCTTTCCTGCTCATGGTTTCACCTCTGGGTGCCTCGCGGCGGGCCCGCTGCGCGCGGGCCGCGCCGCCTGTCCGATCACGTCGTTGACCTGGCGCGCGACGATCCGCTCCTCGTCGGCGTGCAGCACGAGGACCTTGACCTGCGCGCCGGCAGCCGACACGAGGGCACCGTCGCCGCCCCGCGCGTTCGCCGCCTCGTCGAGCTGAACGCCGAGGAACTGCAGGCCGGCGCAGATGCGCGCGCGCAGCGGTGCCGAGTGGAAGCCGATGCCGCCCGTGAATCCGAGCACGTCGAGGCCGCCGAGCGCGACCACGCTGGCGCCGAGATGGTGCCGCGCGCTCTCGACGAAGACGTCGACGGCCAGCGCCGCGCGTTCGTCGCCGCCGGCCGCCGCGAGCAGTTCGCGCATGTCGCCGCTCGTGCCGCTGATGCCGAGCAAGCCGCCCGCGCGGGCGGCCTCGGCGAGCAGTTCCTCTGCCGGGCGGCCGGTGCGCGCCGCGAGCGGCAGCAGCGCGTAGGCGTCGAAGTCGCCGACGCGGTTGTTCTGCGGCAGCCCCGACTGCGGCGTCATGCCGAAGCTGCAGGCGATGCTGCGGCCGTCCGCGATCGCGCAGACCGAACTGCTGCCGCCGAGGTGGAACGAGACCACGCGCAGGCCCGCGCCGAAGCGCGCCGCCGCTCGCTCGGCGACGCTGCGGTGCGAGGCGCCGTGGAAGCCGTAGCGGCGCACGCCGGCTTCGGTCCACGACCACGGCACCGCGTAGACCGCGCGCGCGGCCGGGATCGTGCGGTGGAAGCCGGTCTCGAACGCGGCGACCAGCGGCGTGCCGGGCAACTGCTGCCGGAACGCGCGCATCGCGGCGACGTAGGGCGGATTGTGCGCCGGGGCCGCGGCGGCGAACTGCTCCATCACCGCGAGCACCTCGTCGGTCACCGGCTCGGCCGCCGCCAGCAGGCCGCCGTGCACGGCCTTGAAGCCGACCGCGTCGACGGCGAAACGCCGCAGCACCGCGGGCAGGCAGCGCGCGATCGCCGCCTGCTGGTCGGGCACGGCACCGTGCTCGACCTGTTCGCCACCGCCGCAGCGCAGGGCGACGCGGCTCTGCGCCCGGCCGACGCCGTCGACCTCGCCGCTGGCGAGTTCGCGTTCACCGGCCATGTCGAACAAGCGGAACTTGAACGACGTGCTGCCGAGGTTGACGACCAGGACGTTCATGCCGGCGCGCTACAGGATCGCGTTCAGCAGGTCCTCGTGCGGCTGCGGGATCACGTGCGCGGCGACGACCTCGCCGACCGCAGCGGCCGCTTCGGCGCCGGCGTCGACCGCGGCCTTGACGCTGCCGACGTCGCCCTTGACGACGATCGTCACGTAGCTGCCGCCGATCTCGACGAGCTTCAGCACCTCGACGCTGGCCGCCTTGCACATGGCGTCGGTGGCGACGACGACGGGGTTCATGCCCTTGGTCTCGAGCAGTCCGATGGCGTTGTTCATGTCCGTTCTCCGTGTTCCTCGGGGCTACTTGCGGGCGGCGGGTTTCCTGGCGGGCGGGTAGAGCCCGGCCAGTTCGGCGTGCGGGCGCGGGATCACGTGCACCGCGCGCACCTCGCCGACCTTGGCCGCGGCCGCCGCGCCGGCGGCGAGCGCCGACTTGACCGCCGCGACCTCGCCGGTGACGAACATCGTGACCAGGCCCGAGCCGACCTTGCGCCAGCCCAGCGCCTCGACGTGTGCTGCCTTGAGCATCGCGTCGGTGGCCTCCATGAGCGCCACCATGCCGCGGGTCTCGACCATGCCGATTGCTGCCAACTCTGCCATGACGGTTCTCCGGGTTGTCTTCGCGCGGCTCACCCGCGCGCCTTCCTGAGTGCGACGCCGGCCGCCCGCGGCAGGTCGCAGGCGTTGCCCTCGTCGGAATCCATGTGAACTTCGAGGCGGAACGTGGGGTGCACGCGCGCGACGATGCCGCCGAGCACGCACGGACAGGTCGGGTGCTCGACGACCAGTTCCATCTCGTCGCCGGCCACGACGCCGTGACGTTCGGCGTCGGCGGGCGACAGGTGCACGTGGCGCTGGGCGCGGATCACGCCCTCGGGCAGCACCAGGTGGCCCTTCGGGCCCATCACGATGCAGCCCGGCGTGCCCACGATGTTGCCGCTCATGCGCACCGGCACGTCGATGCCGAGCATGATCGCGTCCGAGAACGCGAGCTCGATCTGCGTGTGGTCGCGCACCGGGCCGAGGATGCGCACATCGTGCAGGATGCGCCGCTTGGGCCCGATCACGTCGACGGTCTGCGCGGCCGCGTACTGCCCTTCCTGGTAGAGCCAGCGCTGCGGCTCGAGCTTCGCACCGGCACCGAACAGCACCTCGAGGTGTTGCTCGGTGATGTGCGCGTGGCGCACGGAGATGTTGACCACGAGCGGGGCGGGCGCACGGTCGCTGGCCTTTGCGGCGGGTGCCTTCGTGGGGGCCGGGGCCGCCGGGACTCGGGCCCGCGCCGCGAGCTTCTCGGCGAGCACCTCGGCGACCACTGCCGCCACGCGCTCACGCGGCAGGGCGCGCAGCGCGGGTGCGGCGACGGCTCGGGGGCTTGCAGGGGTGCTCACGATGCAAATAATTTCGGAAAGTTCCAGGTGGAACCGGAACGAAAATACTGCAGAATCAGAAAAGAACAAGCGTGAGACGCAGAAAACCAGGCACCGAACGCGGCAAACTCGCCTTCGAGCGGCAGCGGGAGATCCTCGGGCTGCTCGGCAGTTCCGGCTCCGTGCACGTCGCCGACGTCGCCGCGCGGCTCGGCGTCACCCCGGAGACCGTGCGCCGCGACCTCGAGAAGCTCGGCCGCCAGGGCCGCCTGCGGCGCACGCACGGCGGTGCGGTGCCGGCCCACGAGCAGGACCAGCCGTTCGCCGTGCGGGCCGTGGCGCACCACGCGGAGAAGCAGGCGATCGCGCGCGCCGCCACCGCGCTGCTCGCGCCCGGCGACGTCATCGCGCTCGACGCCAGTAAAACCGCGCACGAACTGGCGCTCCTGCTGCACGGCCGCGAGGTCACCGTCGTGACCAACTCGCTGCCGGCGACGCTGGCGCTCTGCCAGCGCACGCCCCCGCGCGTGATGAGCACGGGCGGCTGGCTCGACCCGGCGTCGCTGTCGTGGACCGGCGCGTTCGCCGAGGAAGCGCTGCACCGCGTGCACATCGGCAAGCTGTTCCTGTCGAGCAAGGGCGTCGACCTGCAGCGTGGCCTGTCCGAACTCGACGAGGCGCAGGCGGCGATCAAACGCCGGCTGATGGCGATCGCCGACGAGGTCTACCTGCTCGCGGACCACAGCAAGTTCGAGCGGCGCGCGGTGGTCTACTTCGCCGCGCTCGGCGAGGTCGACGCCGTGATCACCGATGCCGGCGCCGGCGACGACCTGCTCGCCCGGCTGCGCGCGGCCGGCCTGCGCGTGCTGGTCGCCGGCGCGGAGGCAGCGCCGCGCGAGCAATCCGACGAGAGTCCCATTCGAGAGACCCGACGAAAACCCCGACGAGAGCAACGATGACGACGAAGACGAACGGCCCCAGTGAGTGGGCGGTCCGCCAGGAGATCTGCGAAATCGGCCGCCGCATCTACGCGCGCCAGTTCGCCGCCGGCAACGACGGCAACATCTCCTACCGGTTGCACGACGACCTCGTGCTCTGCACGCCGACCCAGGTCTGCAAGGGCTTCATGAAGCCCGACGATCTCTGCGTCGTCGACCTGAAGGGCCGCCAGGTCGCGGGCAAGAAGAAGCCGACCAGCGAGACGGCGATGCACCTCGAGGTCTACCGCGGCGATCCGAAGGTGCGCGCGGTCGTGCACTGCCATCCCCCCCACGCGACCGCGTTCGGCATGGCCGGCGAGGACATCCCCACCTGCGTGCTGCCCGAGGTCGAGGTGTTCCTCGGCGTCGTGCCGCGCGCGAACTACGCGACGCCGGGCGGCAACAGCTTCGCCGACTCGGTGCGGCCGTTCCTCGGCAAGGCGAACACGGTCGTGCTCAGCAACCACGGCACGGTGAGCTGGGGGCCGACGGTCGAACGCGCCTACTGGCACACGGAGATCCTGGACTCGTACTGCCGGATGCTGATCCTCGCGCGGCAGCTCGGCAAGGTGCGCCGGATCCCCGAGGGCAAGGTCAACGAACTGCTGGACCTCCGGGAGGCGTTCGGCTCGGGCACCGACAACCGGCGCGTCGAGGGCGGCGAGCTGTGCGTGAACCCGCGGTTCGGGGTCGGCGAGGGCGGCAAGGTCGAACTCGCGGAAGTCGTCGAGGGCGGCGCGGCGGGCGGCGTCGGCGGCGCGGGCGGCGCGCGTGCGTGCAGCAAGTGCGACGGTGCGTGTGCGTGCAGCGGCGGCGACCAGGCCGATCTGGTGAAGGCGATCACCGAGCGGGTCATGGCGGCGCTCGAGGCGAAGGGGTAGGCGGCAGCGGGGCGTTGCGAGGGTGCGTCGTCTCGCCGGTCGATCGCGGCGCCGGCGTGAGGGCCCTGTGCCCGCGCTCGCGACCTGGGCGGCTCGGGGTTGCGGCCAACCCATCCGACGAGAACGATCGGTCGTCCCAGCGGATTCCCACGACGACGGCACACCATGGAATGGCGCGAGGTAGTGGCACGCATCCAGGCTGGCGAGGACCAGCAGACCGAACTCGGCCGCTTCCGTCACTGGGACGAGAAGGACTGGCTCGAAGCTGTCTGCGCGTTCGCCAACACCGAGGGCGGCCTGCTCGTGCTCGGCGTCGACGCAACCGGCCAGATCGAGGGCGTGCCGATGCCTGGCGAGGAAGTGCAGGAGCGCCTGGCCAGCAGTCTGCAGACGGCCCTCAACCTGCCGGTCCGGGCACGCCTCGGCAGACAGCTGCACGAGGGCGCAGTCGTGCACTGGATCGAGGTCGCTCGCATGCGTGGGTCCGAACCGATGCGTCATCGCGGCAGGGTGCTGGTCCGTCGCGGCAGGAGCAGTGTCGACCCGGATCCCTCCGAACTGCAGGAGCTCTACAACGTGTTCGGGCTCGTGTTCACCGAGGAACGAGTCGTTCCCGGCACCAGTACTGACGACATCGAACCCACTGCCTTCCGCGCGTTCATGCAGCGCCGGGGTGTCGACCTGGCCAGCGAACCCGCCCTGCCGTTCGCTGTCGACCTCGAGAACCGTGAGGTCCTCGGTCGCGATCTCGACGGGCAGCAACGCGCCACCCTGTTCGGCCTCCTGTGTTTCGGCAAGGACCCCCAGGGTCACGCACCGACCCGCAACTTCTTCGTCGACCTCGTGGCCTACGCCGGCGCCGACCGCGGCGATGCCGTGTTGCTGAGCGGCGAAGCTCGCGGGCGCCTCGACGAGCAGGTCCACCGTGCCGAAGCCTGGCTGCGTGCGCTGGGCCGCAGCGAACGCTACGTCGGCATGCGCCGCATCGACGACTGGCTGGTGCCGATGCGCGCCTTCCGGGAGTGCGTCGTCAACGCCGTCGCCCACCGCGACTACACGATCCTGGGCTCGCGCATCCTGATCGAGGTGTTCGACGACCGGGTCGTGGTGACGAGTCCCGGCGCGTTGCCGAACCACAAACGGCCCGAGTCGGTGCTCGCCGGCGGCACGCCGCGTTCGCGCAACGAGTCGATGGCCACCTTCCTGTCCGACCAGGGGCTCATGGAGCAGCGCGGCAGCGGCTTCCCGCGCATCGCGCGCGCGATGGCCGAGTTCAACGGCACGGGTCCCAAGCTCGAGCACGACCGGGACGAACGTTGGGTGCGTGTGACGCTGTGGCGAGTGCCGCCGGGCTGATGGAGCGCGGCGCGACTCATCGCCGGGCGTCGGCGTCGGTCCAACCGCCAGCGACGGCCCACGAACCCAAGGAGCGACGACCCGCAACATCGTCCGCGAGGGTGCCAAGGCCGGCGCGCCGGAGTGCTGCTGGAGTCAAACCGCCGCGACGCATGGTGGAGAAGGTCTACATGGCGCCTCGTGATGTGGACCTACTCCACCGGGCCGCCGGCCCAGTTGCAGCGCCGCCACCACTGGCAGCCGTCCGTTCGCCGCGGCAGCCCCCCACCTCCGTTGCCAGCCCGAGTCCCCTCGCCTACCTTGCCTCCGTGTCCGAGGATCGCCCCGCCACCGACACCTCGCCCGAGGCTGAAGAACTGCAGTTCGCGGTCTGGCGGCAGATGACGCCGGCGCAGAAGTACGCGGCGTTCCGCCGGCTGCAGGCCATGGCCGATGCGTTCGCAACCGCCGGCATCCGGCGCCGCTACCCGCAGGCCGACGAGCGCGAGGTGCTGCTGCGCCGCATCGCCCTGCACCTCGACCGGGACACGATGGTGCGCTGCTACGGCTTCGACCCACAAGCGCAATGACGAACGATCCCCTGCCGGACGATGCCGTGACGGCGGTCGTGACCTGCCTGCAGCGGCTCGGCATCTCGTACTTCGTCGGCGGCTCGGTCGCGAGCACGGTCCACGGCGAGATCCGGACCACGCAGGGCATCGACATCGTCGTCGAACTCCGTCCCGAGGTCGTCGCGCCGCTGGTCGCGTGCCTGCGACCCGACTTCTTCGCCGACGCGGAACGGATGCGATACGCGATCGCGCACGCAAAGTCGTGCAACGTGATCCACCGGCAGACCGGCTTCAAGGTCGACCTGATCCTGCGCCGGGACCGCGCGTTCAGCGTGCAGGAGATGCAGCGCCGGCAGCCCCTCGAGATCGCGCCGGGCTTCGTCGCGCACGTGGCGTCCGCCGAGGACTGCGTGCTGTCGAAGCTGGAATGGTACGAGAAGGGTGGGCGCGCGTCGGAACGCCAGTGGCGCGACGTGCTCGGCATCCTGAAGACGCAGCGCGGGCGCCTCGATCTCGACTACCTGCGCCATTGGGCCGGCGAACTGCAGCTCGGCGAACTGCTCGAGCGGGCCCGGCGTGAAGCCGGGCCAGGTGCATGACCGCGAGCGATGCCGCAGTTCACCGGCACGCCGCGAGCGCGCGCGCCACGAACACCAGCGCCCCCTTCTCGAGCCAGTGGACGTCCCGGTCCGTGTCGTCCGTCGTGGGCGCGGGCTGGCGCCACCCGGTTTCGGTGGCCGTCCACTCGTCGCCCAGCCCACCCACCTCCGCTGCCAGCCAGCTTCGCCTCTCGTCGCCCGCGGCCGAGGAACTGCAGTTCGCGGTCTGGCGGCGGTGACGCCGGCGCGCGGTGGATCGGCGGCATCGCGACGCGCGACTGCGCCGTGGCATCCTGCACCGGCGATCGTTAAAAGTCCTGATCGATATTGTTAACACAATGCCAGGCAAGCCCATGCCACGAACGGAGCGCATCCGCCGCCGCATCGAGCGGGCGGAGCCGGGTTCCGTCTTCACGCCGTTCGACTTCCTCGACGCCGGCTCGCCGCACCTGGTCGGCATGGCGCTGCTGCGGCTGCTGCGGAAGGGCCTGCTGCGGCGGCTCGCACGCGGCCTCTACGACGTCCCGCGGCGGCATGCGCAGCTCGGCGACCTGTCGCCGGATCCAGAGACGATCGCGAAGGCCGTGGCGCGCCGCGACGGCGCAACGATCCAGCCCGCGGAAGCCACCGCCGCCAACCTGCTGCGGCTTTCGGAGCAGGTGCCGGCGCGCATCGAGTACCTGACCGATGGACCGAGCCGGCTCGTGCGCGTGGGCAAGCTGACCATCCGCTTCCGACGGCGGCCGCGCCGCAAGCTCGGCGCGGTGGCACCGGTCAGCAGCATGGTGTTCGCCGGGCTGCGCAGCCTCGGCCGGCAGCATGCGACCGAGGCGCGGATCCGCCACTTGCGCGACGAGCTGAAACCCGCAGACCGCCGCCGGCTTCGCCGCGATCTGCCGCGGGCTCCGGCGTGGATGCACCCGCTGCTGCGCTTCCTCACGGCGGAGGAACCGCGCCGCCGCGCGCGCAGGCGCGGAAAGAGCGTCGGTCGGCTGGCCGCGAGCGGAGCCGGGGGCCGATGAAGCTGTTCGCCGGCCTCGACGCGAAGGACCGCAAGCTGCTGCTCGCCGAGGCGGCGGCGCGCAGCGACATCTCCACGCTCATCCTCGAGAAGGACGCATGGGTGAGCTGGACGCTGGCGAGGCTGTTCGAGGATCACGAACTGGGCGCGGCCCTGTTGTTCAAGGGCGGCACGTCCCTGGCGAAGGTCTTCCGCGTCATCGATCGGTTCTCCGAGGACGTCGACCTCGGCGTGCGGCCCGAGGTGCTCGGCTTCGAGGAACAGGTCCTCGTCGCCGCAGCGTCGAAGACCAGCAGGAGCCGGCGACACGATGCGCTACAGGCAGCCTGCCGCGAGTTCGTGGCGTCCGAGGTGAAGCCACTGCTCGAGCGGTCGTTCCGCGAGCGGCTCGGCGCGGCGCCGGGCGGAAGCTGGATCGCCTTCGAACACGACGAGCGCACCGACTCGCCGGTGCTGCGGTTCACCTACCCGACGACCGACGCTGCCGCCGGAGGCAGCTACATTGCCCAGTCGATCAAGCTCGAGTTCGGATCGCTCGCGGGCCAACGGCCGCTCGTCGACCAGCCGATCGCGACGCTCGTCGACGAAGCGCTCGGCCTCGCGCAGGGTGATCTGGCAGCGCGCGTGGTCGTGCTCGACGCTCCACGGACGTTCTGGGAGAAGGCCACCATCCTGCACGCCGAGTTCCACCGACCCGTCGGACGGCCGATGCCCGACCGCTGCGCGCGTCACTACTCGGACTTCGCCGCTCTCTGGCATCATCCCGTGGGCCGCGCGGCGGCCGCGGACCTGGGGATGCTCGGCGAGGTCGCGCGCCACAAGGCCATGTTCTTCCCGAGTGCCTGGGCCAGCTACGACACGGCGAAGGCCGGGTCGCTGCGCCTGATGCCGCCACCACCGCGCGTGCCGGCGCTGCGCCGCGACTACGAGAGCATGCGCCCGATGTTCCTCGAGGAGCCGCAGAGCTTCGCTGCGCTGCTCGACACGATCAGCGATGCCGAACGCACGCTCCAGGCGGGCTGATCGGCAAGGAGCGCCAGCGTTACGCCATGATCGGGAGTGTCATGGCGGCCCCGTGACCACGCCGAGGCGAGTTCATCGGCACGCCGCGATCGCGCGCGCCACGAACACCGGCGCCACCTTCTTGCGCCAGTAGACGTCCTGGTCCGTGTTGTCCATCGTGCGCGCCGACTTCAGCGCCGCCGCACCCGCCGCCGCGATCACTTCGTCGGTCAACCGCTTCCCGACCAGCAGCTTCTCGGTCTCGGCCGCCGGGATCGCGTAGGACCCGACCCCGCCGAGCCGCACGTTCGCCTTGGTCACCACGCCGCCGCCGTCGAACCACAGGCACGCGCCGACCCCCAGCACCGGGAAGTCGTAGGTGTCGCGCCGCCGCAGCTTCACGTAGCTCGCCCGCCACGCGCCGGGCGCCGGCAGCACGAGCTTCGTCAGCAGTTCCTCGGCCTCCTTCGTCAGGTACTGGATCCCGTCGTCGCGATACAGCTCGCCCGCCCGCAGCGTGCGCGCCCCACCGCTCCCCACGAGTTCGACCTCGGCCTCCATCGCGCAGACCACCGGCACCGTGTCGCTGCTCTGCACCGCCCAGCAGCGCGGCGAAGCGGGCGCGACCCAGCAGATCGCGCCGTCCTTCTTCATGCAGAAGTCGATCGACTCGCGCCACTCGTGCGTCTGGTCGTAGTAGGTGCAGCGCGTGTCGAGCAGGAGGTTGCCGCCGATCGTGCCCATGTTGCGCAGCAGCGGCGTGCTGATCTCGCGCACGGCGTGGGCGAAGCCCGGGCAGTGGCGCAGCAGGTGCGGGTGCCGCTCGAGCGCCGACAGCTTGACCATCGCGCCGATCGACACGCGGCCGTCGGCCAGCACCTCGACGCCGTGCAGGTCCGGCACGTCCTGCAGCGAGATCACCTGGGTCGGCGTCTGCTGGCGGCGCTTCATGTTGGGATAGAGATCCGTGCCGCCGGCGACGTACATCGCCTCGCGGCCGTGCTCGCGCAGCAGGCGCACGGCTTCGACCGCGCTCCTGGGCCGGTGGTAGGTGAACGTGGGCAGTCGCAGCATGGTGTGTTCCTCGTGCCTACCTGGCCGCCTTCTTGTCGCGTTTGGGTTCGTTCCACGCCGTGCCGTCGCCACCCTGCCACGGCGTCTTGATCTTCAGCGACTCGCCGAAGTCGACCGCGGGCACGCCGCCGGCACCGGGGCTCGGCCCGAACCGCGCTTCCTTGCCGGCTGCCTTCGCCTGCAGCGCCGCGAACACCTTCTCGAACGAGATCGGCACCTCGTCCACGCGCACGCCGACGGCGTCGAAGATCGCGTTCGCGACCGCGGGCATCATCGGCAGCAGCGGCCCCTGGCCGATCTCCTTCGCGCCGTAGGGACCATTCCGGTCCGGGTCCTCGACGATGTAGGTCACGACCTCCGGCATCTCGAGCGCGGTCGGGCTCTTGTACTCGAGCATCGAGGGGATCTTGTGCACGAAGATGCGGTGCCCCTTGTGCGTGCGGTCGCGGTAGGCCGACTCCTCCATCATCGCCTCGCCGAGGCCCATGTAGACCGAGCCTTCGATCTGGCCCATCGCGATGGCGGGGTTCAGCGCGCGGCCGAGGTCGTGCGCGATCCAGACCTTCACGATCGAGTAGATGCCGGTCTCGGCGTCGACCTCGACCTCGACGACGGCCGCCGAGTAGCTGTAGCTCGGGCTCGGGCCCACACCGCCGCCGCGGAACTTCGCCGCCGCCGGCGGGGGCGCGTAGCTGCCGACCGTGCCGATCGTGCCGAAGCGCGCTTCGGCGGCGCAGACGGCTTCCTGCCAGGTCAAACCCTGCTGCGGGTCGGCGCTGTCGAACACGCGCCCGCCGGCGAACACGAGCCGCTCCGCGGGCACGCCGAGCTTCTCGGCGGCACCCCTGGCGACGACGTCGCGCGCGCGTTCGGCCGCCTGCATCGCCGCGTTGCCCGTCATCAGCGTGACGCGCGAGCTGTAGCTGCCGAGGTCGACCGGCGTGAGGTCCGTGTCGCCGGTGACGACCTTGATGCCGAGCGGGTCGATGCCGAGCACCTCGCCGACGATCCAGCCGAGCACGCTGTCGCTGCCCTGGCCGATGTCGGTGCTGCCGCAGAACGCGGTCACGAGGCCGGAGCGGTCGAGCTTCAGCTGCACGCCCGAGTGCGGCATGCCGTTCCAGTAGATCGGCAGGCCTGCGCCCGACAGGTAGCTGCTGCACGCGAGCCCGAGCCCGCGGCACTTGCCGTTCGGCTGCCTGCCGAGCCTGCCGCGTCGCTGCTGCCAGCCCGAGCCGGCGACGACCTTCTGGATGCAGGTGCCGAGCCCCATCGAACCGATGCGCAGGAAGTTCGCGGTCAGCGAGTCGCGCGCTGCCAGGTTGTCGAGGCGCATCTGCGCTGGATCGAGGCCGAGGTCGCACGCGACCTTGTCGAGCTGCACCTCGAGGGCGAAGCGCGGCTGCGGCGTGCCGTGCCCGCGTTTGGGCCCGCACGGGGCCTTGTTGGTGAAGAAGCGCGCGCCGCGGAAGTGGTAGTTCTCGACGCCGTAGGTCACCGTCTGCAGCGCGCCCGTATAGAACGTGCTCGCAGTGCCGTAGCTGCCGTAGGCGCCGCCGTCGAGGTAGCTCTGGAAGTCGAGCGCCTGGATCCTGCCGGTCCTGGTGACGCCGATGCGGCTCTTCATCACGACCGGGTGGCGGCCGCGGTGGCAGAAGAACACCTCCTCGCGCGTCAGCGCGATCTTGACCGGCCGGCCGGTCGACATCGCCATCTTCGCGGCGCAGATCTCGTGATTGAACGGGTCGCTCTTGCCGCCGAAGCCGCCGCCGTTCGTCACGGCGATCACACGGATATGGTGTGCCGGCAGCGGGTGCAGCACGCGCGCGAGCGCCTTGTGCAGGTAGTGCGGCGTCTGCGTGCTCGACCAGACGGTCAGCTTGCCGTCCTTGTCGAAGTGCGCGAGCGTACCGTGCTGCTCCATCGGCAGGTGCGTGTTGCCCTCGTAGAAGAACGTGTCTTCGCGCACGTGCGCGGCGCTCGCGAAGCCGCCCTCGAGGTCGCCGAACTCGAGGTTCTCGAGCCGGTGGATGTTGCCGCGCACGCCGTAGTCGTGCAGGCGCGGCGTCTCGGTCCGGGCCGCTTCGTGCATGCCGCCGATCGTCGGTCGCTCGCGGTACAACACGTCGACGAGGCGGCACGCGTTCCACGCGATCTCCTCGTCGGTCGCCGCGATCGCGACCACCGGGTCGCCGACGAAGCGCACGAGGTCGAGGCACAGCGCGTGCTCGTCCTGGCTCACGGGCAGGATGCCGAACGGGATCGGCAGGTCCCGGCCGGTCAGGATGCCCTTCACGCCGGGCAGCGCCGCCGCGGCCCGAATGTCGATCGAGACGATCTCGGCGTGCGCCACGGTGCTGCGCAGCAGCTTCATGTGCAGCATGCGCGGCAGCGTCAGGTCGTCGGCGAACTTCGTGAGACCGCTGACCTTGCTGCGCGCGTCGACCTTGCGGATCGGCTTGCCGATCCACTGCAGGTCCTCCCTCCTGCTGTCGTGGCGCCACGGTGCGTCACCGTGCGCCGACGGCGCCGGGCGGGTGGTCCGGTCATCGAGAACCATGGATCGACTCCTGCCTCGGTTCGGCGGGTTCGCCGCGCTGCCGCGCGGCCGCGAGTTCGACGGCCTCGAAGATCTTGATGTAGCCCGTGCAGCGGCACAGGTTGCCCGCGAGGCACTGCTTGATCTCGTCGCGCGTCGGGGCGGGGTTGTCGCGCAGCAGCGCGTCGGCGGTCATCAGCACGCCCGGCGTGCAGTAGCCGCACTGTGCAGCGCCCAGGTCCGCGAACGCGTGCTGCAGCGGCGTGAGTTCGCTGCCCTGCGCGAGCCCTTCGACGGTGCGGATCTCCTTGCCGACCGCGTCGACGGCGAGCACGAGGCAGCTCAGCACCGGCGTGCCGTCGAGCTGCACCGTGCAGGCGCCGCACTCGCCGAGTTCGCAGCCGTGTTTGGTGCCCGTGAGGCCGAGTTCCTCGCGCAGCACCTCGAGCAGGGTCTTGTGTGGCAGGAATGCCACTTCGTGCGGCTCGCCGTTGACAGCCAACGTCGCCAGCACCTTGTCGGGCTCGTCCATGGGGCCGGGGACGATACCGGGGCCGGCGGAGGGCGGGAAGCAGCAGGGGCGGCTGGGTGGCCGGCGCGGCCCGCGTCACGACAGCAGCCACCGCCAGGCGGGCACGAAGGTCGCCGGACGAGGCGAACGCGCTGTCCACGTTGTCTTCCATCGGAGGACAATCCCGGCCGAACTTGTCCTCCGACCGAAGACAACTTCGCCTGGTCCGGCCCGCGCCCGCTACCTACCCACCCCGCTCGAGTCTCTGCAGAATCCGTTCGTGGTACTCCGCCCACGAGGCCCCGCCCCCGCCGCGCTGCTCCATCAGCAACCGGTAGCGCAGCCGCGCGCGCTGCGCCTGCCGCCGCAGTGCCGCCGCCTCGTGCGTGTCCCGACACAGCGCGAGCAGATCCTCGAGCCGGAGCCACTCCTTCCGCGCCTCGAGCTCCGGCGGCACGAACCCCGCCGTCTGCAGCAGGATGTAGCTCGCGCGCAGTTCCGCCGGCACGCCCGACAGGTCGGGCAGGTCGAGCGGCCGGCCGCGGCCCGGCAGCCGGTCGAACGCCCCGGCGGATTCCGCCTCGGCGATGCGCCGTTCCACGAGATGGAAGAACGGATCCACGCGGCGCGGCAGCATACCGGGCACGGCGCACGTGCCTCCCCGCGCAGCGATCACTTCATCGCAGCCCGCGCTCGCTGCCGTCCGCGCCCGTCGTTCGCCGCGCAGCGACCCAGAAGATCCGGTCGGCCACCAGCAGCGCGGTGCCGACCGCAAGGTAGACCCCCGACAGCAACGCGCGGCCCCAACGCACCTCGGCCAGCGGCGACTGCCGCAGCAGCAGACCGGCCGTGACCATCGCGGCGACGAGCGCCCAGGACGCAAGGCCGAAGAAGCCGAACAGGCAGGCGCGGCCGTGCAGTTGGATGCGCGCCACGGCCTTCGTGGCGTAGCGGTTCAGCACCAGGTGCGCCTTCAGGACGCCGAGGACCACTGCAACCAGCGCCACCGGCACGATCAGGTAGTCGGGATGGAAATCAGGGCCCGGCACTTCGAGGAACAGCACGCCGCGCACCATCAGGAAGCTGACGCCGGCGAACCACAGGCCGGCGGCCGCGTACAGCTGCGCGCGTACGCTGGCGCGCGGCGTGATCCAGTCCCACCATGGCCGGCTGTGAGGGAGGGTGCGCACAGGAACTCCTGCCTGCGGCTCCGGGCCGCCCGGGATTCGTCGCCAGCACGATCGCCCTCTCCACCCTCCGCGTCAACGCCGCCGCCGTCACTGGATCTCGATGCGCAGCCCGTTCGACGTCACGATGCCCATCTCGGTCGACGGCTCGAGCGACAGCCACTGCGCGAAGAGCACGAGGCCCCGGAACGACACATCGCCCGGCAGCGGCATCGGCACGTGCTGCACGCCGACGTTGCCGATCGCGGGCGCCGCACCGCGCGGCACGCACAGCAGCGTCGGGGTCACGCCGACCACGAAGTTGTAGTTGCCCACGCTCGGCTCGATGCCCACGAAGTCGAACAGCAAGAGCGAGAAGGCGCCCGGCGTGACGCCGCTCAAGGTCAGCGCGAACTGCGCCTCGCCCAGGCGCGCGGGCAGCGGCGCGTCGGCGATCACCGGCCGGCCCGCGGCCGTCGGCAGGCCGGGACCGAGCGCCTGCACGAAGCGGCCGTTCTCCGAGCCCAGGCGCGGCCGGTCGAACGGCGCCACCCCCTGCGCGAGCCGCGGGTCGGTCAGGGTCAGCAGCAGCGCCTCGAGCCCGTCCTTCTCGTGCGCGGTGTAACCGCGCGGCAGCAGGTTCGGCGACTGGTTCACGTGGAAGTCGCCGCCGCGGTCGTAGAAGTCGATCGCCTCGCGCAGGGTGCGCGCGCCGCCGTTGTGGAAGTACGGGGCCATGAGCTCGACGTTGCGCAGGCTCGCGACGCGGAACTTGCCGGCGTCGGCGGCCACCGCCGTGACGGCCTGCCGGCCCGGATCCTCGGCGATCGGGCGGACGCCGACGTTGTGGAACAGGAGCCGCGTCGGGAACATCGAGCCGTAGGGGCCGGACGAGACCATCGTCATCAGGCCCACGATCGGCCCTTCGGTGCGCACGCGCGTCTCGAACTCGCCGTGGCAGGTGCGGCAGGAGACCGCGCCGTTGCGCGGCGTGTCGAACACCTGCTTGCCGAGCTGCTCCAACGGGGTGAGCCCGATCTGCCCCGCGAGCACGCGGTCGTACTTCGACTGGTCGCTGTTCAAGGTGCGCAGGTAGGTCGCGATCGCCATCACGATGCGCACCGGGGTCACGTCGGGAGTGCCGAACACGCGCGCGAACAGATCCGGATAGGAGGCGCCCTGCACGAACGTGGCGAGCCGGCCCGGCAGGTCGGAGGCCCAGAAGAGCGGCTGGGCCGCGGCGACCTTGTTCGCGACCTGGTCCCACGTGCGGCCCTGATGGCCCATCTCGACCGGGTTCACGGGCGGCTGCAGCACGAGGTTCTCGAGCGCCACGGGTCCGGTCAGCACCACCAGATTCGTCAGCGGGTCGCGCAGTTCGTTCTGCTGGGCGCGGCCGTCGTAGAACAGCGCCGGGTGGTAGCCCGAGTTGACGACCGTCGGCGTGCGGCGCGGCGTCACCTGCGGCGCGTGGCCGAAGGTGGCGTTGCCGACCGCCCCCTGTGCGTCGCGCGCGGGCACGCCGGGCGAGGCATGCCGGTCGTCCGCGGTGCCGTAGGCGCCGTCAGGACCGGGGTGCCGCGCGGTCGCGGCGCGGCGGTCCGCGCCGGCGGCGCGGAAGTCGTGGCACGTCGCGCAGGCCACGGTGCCGGTGCTCGAGAGCTGCTCCTCGAAGAACAGCGCCATGCCGAGCAGGGCCTTGTCGGCGGTGACCGGGTTGCCTGTGGGGGCGGGAGGAGGGGGGAAGTTCGACTGGGCGGCGAGGACGGACAGGAGGCACAGAGGCGCTCCGGAGAGGGCAAGACCTTGCATCGGGGTCGGGTTCCTTGGGAGGAGGGAAGCGCGACGGGGAGAGGGAAACGCGACGGGAGTGCTGGCCCCGCGGGGGCGAGGGTGCGGTGCCAGCGAATGCTCCCTATTGCGTAGGCCGGCCATGGCAACAGGCGTACCTGCGGATTCGCCGATGGCGTAGGCTGCGCGCGTCACATCCACGGGCG
>Ga0194127_10000342_pt1 | contig 75512 bp, 80 predicted proteins | sample TA2KigC100mmetaG_FD_148624 | JGI IMG/M metagenome (GOLD analysis project Ga0194127, IMG submission 148624) | Freshwater microbial communities from Lake Tanganyika, Tanzania - TA2015036 Kigoma Deep Cast 100m | ecosystem: Environmental > Aquatic > Freshwater > Lake | place: Tanzania: Lake... | reverse complement strand
CCTGCCTTATGTCCCAAATACTCGGATGATGCAAAAAAAGAAGAGCATCTCTTGCATCATCGTCAACAATAGCTTGTAAAACTTTTTCTTCTGGAAAGACAGCACAATAAACCTTATTAATTGTTCTGGCAAAATCACATACTAACCCCATACTTCTTGTTTTAAAGTTATCACAAAGAAAATCTTCCACTTCTTGCATGTGGGGTGCCCAATCATCGTCCATCTCAGGAGTTATGAAGTCCTTTTCAAGTTGTGCATAAAGTTTTTTTGCTTGCATAGAAGTAAAAACAAATCTTGAATTAAAAACCTTTCTAAAATTACATCCTCAACTGCTTTAAGCAGAATTCTTTGAGCTTGCGGGCATCTTCATGGCGGGGGCTTTTCTCGATTATCTTGCTAAGATAACGGTTAGCTTCTTCCCATTTTCTTAGGCTTAAACTTAATTTGGCTTTTGTGAGCCATAAATCAATTATTCCTGGAGTAAATTCATCTAAAGTTGCTAGCAAATCTTTCATCAACATATCTGCTTCAGGAATTTTCTTTTGTTCTATTAAGAATTCTATTTTATTTCTCGCTAAACTCTTACCTGCTTCATCATAAACTTTCATAACCAAATCAAGTCTTTGAGCTTGCTTAAGAATCTTGATTAATTCATATTTTTTAGAAGCATCATAATCAACAGGATTATATTGAGTTGGCCACAACTCAAAGATTTTATCATAATCTCCCATTTTTTTATAGCACTCGAGGATTTTTTTATTAATATGGGCATAAGCTTTTACAGGCTTATCGTTATAAATAACTAGAATAATTTTTTGATATTCTTGAATCGCGCTCGAGTAATCGCCTTTAGCCTCAAATTCTTCAGCTTTTCCTATGTAATCAACATCAAAAGCATTAACTTCTTTTTTCTTGAATAAACCAAACACCATAACTAACTAATTTTTTATTAGTTTAAAAACTTAATTCGTTTGGAAAATATATAATTTTTCTTGAGATATTACTGGAGAGTAAAACTAGACTTAATTTTCTAGAATTAGTTTCTTATTATAGGGTGCAGGAATATAACTTATAATTGGGGCAGATTGTCCGGGCAAATAAATGCTATATGCTACTAGTGCCCAATTAGGGCCATATTGAATGCTCATAGAGGCCTTCAAATTGCTTGCTTCTGAATCTTTTAATAATGGAAAATAGGAGGAAGCATTGAAAAATTCTACCCCCACTATTTGACCATCAAAGCCATAATCTACTACAAAATTCCCATTAGGTAGTTCTAAGTCCAGACTAAATTTGACTTTTTTTCCTTCTTTGATAAGCGAGATGATGTCTTCTTGCTTATCGTAATTTACAATGATATTTTCTTTTGCCATTTTTTCTCCATCTTCTTACTAGTTTTAATAACGTTGATTACCTTTAAAACACTTTCCATGTAAACTGCTATAATAACTAAAGTATACTTGCTACTAAGGCTATAATAAAGTTTAAATCTCTCTTCTTCCTTACCTTCAAAAGTTGCTTTTTCAGATTTTACATTCAATAAATCCTTATTATTAATTAATAATGAACGAATTATGTCTTCTTCTATTCCTCTTTCTAGAATCCTTTTCTGACAATATGGGCTGAGAAAAATATTTTCTGGCTTATACTCTTTATTCTTTTTTTGAACCCACTCTAATAAATCCATATTTAGAATGGGGCTTCAAAAGTATATAAATTTTCCTTGTAAATTGTCGTAATTAATTAGTTTAAAAACAGGTTTTTATAGTTGTTTTGTCTTAAAAACATATGAAAAGTAAAAAATGCAAGAGAAGTATGAAAAACGAAACAACATTTATCGAGATATTTGGAGCTAATCCTGTAATGAAAGTCTTGGATTTTCTTATAAGCTTTCAATTATTTGATTATCCTCTAACTGAAATTGCAAAAAATTCAGGAGTAAGTTATTCTACTCTTCAAACTTTTTGGAGCAATCTTGAAAGAAACAATATTGTGGTAAAGACCAGAAGAGTTGGTAAATCTGACTTATACAAACTCAACACAAAAAACCCTGCTGTTCAACAATTAATAAAACTTGATTGGAATCTTACTAAAGGTGCAGAGCAAGAAGAAGTTTTGGCTTCTTAAACTTAGCTAACCAAAGTGCAAGCTAAAAACTTAGAAATTGATTTGGGTAATACTAAACTCCATGCTAACCTGAAAAAGGGGCTAAAAATACGCTTTTTTGAGTGAAAACCCGAGTTGTGACAAGGTGTATTGTTACGACTATTTTGCCTTTATTTTGTTTTTTGGGGCAATTTTAGCGATCTAAAGGAACATCTGACTCAAAGTGTTCGCCCGGACCATCATTTTGTAACCATCTACCTTCATCTTTTGCACCCGGGCCATCTGGGACTAGGGCTTGCTTGCCCCTAGGTGAGCTTTGTGCACGGGCAGATCTTACTGGACCTGTTAATCTGAATTCACCATAAACTAAGATATCCAAGCTAGTATCTGGGCCGACTTCAAAACCTTCCCAACCTGAGTAAATTTTGAACATTTCTTCTGGCGACTCGAAAGTTTCGTGACCGGCCCAATCTCTTGCATCGAGTTGTCTGAAAGCTTTTCGATATTTTGCCAGTAAAACCGCTTGAGCAAATTCAACCTCATCAACATAACATAAAGATAAGGGGTCGCCCGGATTATATCTTTCCCCACCAGTTACTCTAAAGGTTTTATTCTTTTCTCCGGTAAATAAGGTTGGCGGGAAAGGCGGGGCAAATAATAACTTCTTTCTTTCTATCATCTTTGCATCCTCGAATTAAACTCTGTTCCGACAGCACAAAAAATACCATAGCATGCTCCCGCTATTGCTCCGGGGACATTATAAATTAAAGCTCCTGCTCCGGCGAGAGAACAAACTACTATACCGCCCACTACTAATTTGCCTGCTCGGCTCATTGTTCTCCACTGTTCAGGTAAATCTTGAGGTTCTAAGACTACTGATTGTTCTAAATCTTCACTCATAAAAATAAAATTAAACTTGGGTTTTTAAGAATTGTGGTACTCACAAGTATTATCTAATAAAATAACTCGGGTAAAAGGAGTTAAATTATATTAATTGTAAAATACCCCATATTATGAGGTATAAACCAAGGGCTACTCTAAGCAGCTTCGGAAAAATCAAGACTAAAAGCCCGAACAAAATTGCCAGAATAGCTGAAATTGCTATTAGTAATGCCATTTTTTATTAAATAAACTAGGAGATTAAAGTTTATATATCTTATTAGAACAAAAATCCTTCGGATTTTTGACAAAATGCCGCGAAAGCGGCTTTGTTTCTTTAGACCTTGGGCGCGATTATGCACTTAGGTAAGCTTAGTTAAATAAGAAGATATGAGATTTTTAGATGAAAAAATAAAAAAAGAAGGAGAAGAAATTAAATAAAAAAATAAAATTTAGTTATTTTTTAACTAGAGCGCCAATAATTCCTAGGATAGTTAATACTACAACCACCCAACCTGCTATCACATTTAGAGCACCTACATAAGGAACTACTAAAGTTCCATTTACGAGTGCTAAACCTACAGCCAGAGAAACTATTACTCCAGAGATCCAAATTGCTAAAGCAACTAGAACCCCCAGCACTGATTTTTTTGCCATTATAAACCTCCTTTCAAGATTAATAAGTAAGGGTATTTTTTAAACATTTTGGTTATAAAAAAGTTGAAAATTTTTAATAAATTTCATTAAAATATTCATTTTGTACTGCTCGGGAGGGGGTTATTGAATATTCTTTATTTTGGGCTAAAAAGTTAGCATAAACAGCATTTTATCGACGATAAAATGGGCTGTTTAGAGGTGTTTAAACAGCCGTTTATACTTTATTTTTAGCTGTTTAAACGGGTGTTTATTAGAGCAAAAGATTTATAAAGACGTGATTAGGATATATTATTATGTTTGGTTGGATGTTTAAAAAAGTTAAAAAAGATGAATTTGATACTCATAAACAGGCTGTTCAAACAGCCTTAAACGATGTAAAGCAAGACTTTGCACATGTAAGTAAATGGATTAAACACCTTGATCAACAGGATTCTAGCATAAAAAAGGAGTTTAATGAGATAAAAGACGATTTGACGACTATAAGACAAGAGCTTGAAGAAATAAAAGAGATGTTTGGAAATTCAGAAAGGGAAGAAAATGTGTTGGTGCTTAAACAGCGGCAAACAGCCAAACATAAACAAACAGCCGATTATGATGTTCAAACAGCTGTTCAAACAACCGTTCAAGCAGCATTTTTTAATAAACTTTCTATATCTGAAAAAGCAATTGTGATGATTTTAGTGAATTCTGATATGAAATTAAGTTATGAAGATTTGGGGGCTATGACTGGAAAAGATAGTACAACCATAAGAGGTCAAATAAATGCAATAAGACAGAAATGTCCAGGCATAATTGAAGAGCAAATAGAGAAAAACAACAAGAAAAGACTGTTTATCCCTGAAAAAATAAAGGGAATCCTGCTAAAAAAGGTAAAAGTGAGGCAAAAACCTGTTAAAATAGGCGAAATAGAGGAAAATTAGGCCAAAAAAGCGGAAAAGTGAGAGTTAGTTAAAGGCTCAATAGGGGGAAAATACCTTATTTTGCCCTAAAAAAGAGGGAAAAACACATAAAATAGTGGAAAAGTGAGAGTTAGGAAATAAGGAAAATAAGCCCAAAACCCAAAGAACAAGGGCAAAAGGCAATTTTCAGTAAGAAAAGAAGAGAAAAAAGAAGAAATCAGGGAAAAGTTAGTGTAAGAAAGTAAGAGGAAGTAAAATAAAAGAAAATTAAGGTAAAAAGGAAGTCATAGTCAAAGTTGCTTAAATTAGGCATTTTAGGACTTAAAGTAAGCAAAAAAAGAGGAATAGAAAATCATAGCTAGAATTAGCTTTAGTTGTAATTCGTTACAACGAAAATGTCTAAAAATCAAGCTATCAATAGAAAAATGAGGATTTAAGGACTTAAAAGGCTTAAATCTGAGGATTATAACCAATAAAATTAGAGAAAAAGAAGAGAATTAGAGTTCTCTTAGTTTGATTATAGTATCTAGTGTAGCAATTTTCTTAAGTTCTTGAGAGATATTTAGGAGAATCTTCTTGTTATTTACTTTATTTTTAAGGATTGGGACACCCTTAGAAATAAGGCGCTGGATATAATCCCTAATAGAACTAGAGGAAAGCTTTAATTTTACTGCAATTTGCTCATATTCGACTCCTTCTGGGAAGGTTTGCTCAAGTTCATACAGCGTCGAGAAAACGCTCATTTCCTGGTTAGTAATGACCTTAAACTTAAGGCGAATCTCTTTTCGGAGATTGTCAAGTGAATTAAGTATTTCGGTGGCGTTCAAAATTTGCTCTTTGAGACTAATTTTAGAGGAATTATCTGTTGGATTATCTGTCTGTTGGTTGGTTTGTCTGTCTGTTGGAACCCCTCTATTTCCACTGGAAAACCCTAAATTTGGGTATTTTAACCCCCCTATTTCCTGTGGATGTGTTGGATTATGTGTTGGACTGTTAGTTGGTGTTGGGTATAAAGGGTGATGTGTTGGATTATCTGTTGAAGAAAAACTTGTTTTTAAAGAGGTAATTTGTTTAAGTTTAATAGAATTTAATTCATTATCAAGCCTAGTTAAAGTATTTTTTATAGAGATTACTTCCTCTTTTAAAGAGAATAAGTCGTTACTTAAATTAAAAATGTCTTCTTTAACTCTTTCAAAAGCTTCTCGAATATACTCTTTTTCAGGCTCTTTTTTCTGATTGAACATTGTGAAAAAAGTACGGTTAGTTATATAAATATATATCTAATAAAAAAGATATATTACAATAAAATTTTATTTAAAAGGCATAAGAACTAAGTTTTTTTATGGTTGAAGATAATATGCCCCCTGGCTTAGAAACAGCGGCATTAAAAGATCCCGAAGAGCAACCAAAAAGGCCACAACGTCCTGGCATACTTGCAGTTCAAGAAGGACAATTTTATGTAGACCGATTGCCGAATTGTACGGATTTATGGATTCCGGCGGAAGTTCTTGAAAAACTAGGGGAACAACGAGTAGTAGATTTAGCTACTGGAATTTATCAGCAAGAATTCATAAGACCTAAAATTAGATTATTAACCACAAAAGAAGGTTATCACTTTTTGTTTTTACCCTGCTCCAGAGATCCTGCACATATTGAATGGAATCACCCCGGAAGTGAAGAAAATCCGAGGTATGACTTGCCAGATATACTTGTAGAAAAATTAAGAGAGGCTATTGGTTTAACTTCTGCTGGTACACCTTAAAGGCTTCGGGGGTTAATTGCCATCTAACCCTTCTTATAAAATTTAAACCTTTTTCATTCTTTTTTATAGCGACTATAAGGTTCTTGTCCTTTAAATCATAAAGCAAGGTTTTGATAAACTCTTCATCACGAGCGATTTCTTTAGCTACTTCTGCTGTAAAAAGCTGCTTTGGAAAACTATGAAATAATAAACTCAAAACCTGTTCAGAAATTTTATCTCTTTTTTCTTTACTTAATTTCATTTCAAATTGAAAAAACCGAATAACTTTTTAAATATATGCCTGGTGATATAAAAGAATTTAAACTTGGAAAAATAAGAAAAGAGATGTTCACACGCCAATATCATCTGTTCGAATTAATTGAAGGAAAACCTGTTAGAATGGGATTCCCTAATGCAACAAGAACCTGTAATCTTCGATTTCTTCCTAAGGTTGGAGAGTTGGAATTAATTAGAATTGATAATGATGGGGATCATAAGCATTATGCCTGCAAGATCAAACTAGTCAGATTCAATGGAGTTTATATTGATCCTCAGGGATTTGAAATACCTTGTAATTGTTATGATGAAGCCATGAGAGAACTGAAGCAACAAAGAGAAAAGGATAGAGGAAATCCAGATTAAGTAGAAAAGTATAAAAACTGATGAAAGGGTAAATGGTTTATCACTAGTTACTAAGGGCTCTTGTTAAAAGTTATTTCTAGAATTACATAAAACTAAATAAAAATACAGGACAAAAAAGTTCAAAATGACAAAAATAAGTCAAGCAAAAGAAAGAGCAAAGGAAGAGATAATAGCTGTGCTTCACCCTCTTGTTAAGGAATGGTTTTTTAGCAAGTTTGAAGATTTCAGTCTGCCTCAGAAATATGGTGTTATGAATGTTTGGGAGAGAAAAAATACCCTAATTAGCGCCCCTACGGGCGGAACCAAAACTCTGACAAGTTTTCTTTCAATAATAAACTATCTTATCATCCTAGCAGAGAAAAAGCAACTTGAAGACAAAGTTTATGCAATTTATTGCTCTCCTTTAAAGGCACTGAGTAATGATATTCATAAAAATTTATTAGAACCTTTAGAAGAAATTAGAAAAATCGCGGAAAAAAAGGATATAAAACTACAGGAAATAAGAGTTGCCCTTAGAACAGGGGATACTGAAGCTAAAGAAAGAGCAAAACAAGCCAAAAAAATACCCCATATACTTATAACTACTCCTGAAAGCTTGACAATTGTTTTAACGAGCCCGAAATTCGTGGAAAATCTTAAGGCAGTTGAATTCTGCATTATTGATGAAATTCACGCGATGGACAATAAAAGGGGGACTTACTTAAGCCTAACTTTAGAAAGACTGAATTCTATGAGTGCTATTTGGCCTGTAAAAATAGGATTAAGTGCTACCATAGAGCCTTTGGAAGAAGTTGCTAGATTTTTGGTTGGTGAAAGCCACGAAAGAGAAGTAGAAATTGCAAACGTGCAGTTTAGTAAAAAAATAGATATTGCTGTTTTAACTCCTGTTAATAATTTAGTTGAAGATCGCAACTTGAATCATGAAATGTATCAATTACTAAACAAGCTGATAAAAGAACACAAAACAACCCTAATATTTACCAATACAAGAAGTGCTACTGAAAGAGTGGTTCATAATCTCAAGGAAAAATTCCCCACGGAATATGGCGAGGATATTGCTGCACATCATTCAAGTTTAGCTAAAACCCATAGATTTAACATAGAAGAAAGGCTTAGGGACGGCAAGCTCAGAGTAGTAGTGTGCTCTACTTCTTTAGAACTAGGAATTGATATTGGTTATATTGATTTAGTTATTATGCTTGGTTCTCCAAAATCAAGTGCGAGAGCAATTCAGAGACTGGGAAGAGCAGGACATAGATTACATGAAACAATAAAAGGAAGGTTTTTAGTAATGGACAGAGATGATTTAGTAGAGTGTAGTGTTATTCAAAAAGAAATTATAGAACACAAAATCAACAAAGTTAATTTTCCAAAAAGTTGTTTAGATGTTTTATCACAGCAAATATTTGGTATGGCTATAAGTCGGGTCTGGAAGTCTGAGGAAATGTTAGATACAATAAGAAAAAGTTATTGTTACAAAGATTTGAGTAAAGAAGATTTCATGAGTGTCATAAGTTATCTTTCTGGAGAATATGGACTAGAGAATAATAATGTCTACGCAAAAATATGGTATGATAAAACTACCAAAGAAATAGGAAAGAGAGGCAAGCTTGCGAGAGTAATATTTATGACTAATCTCGGAACAATTCCTGATGAAAGTTTTATTGAAGTTAAGCTCGCGCCTTCAGGAGAACATATAGGAGTAATAGATGAGGGTTTCTTGGAAAGAATGAAAAAAGGAGATGTCTTTGTTTTGGGAGGTTCAAAGTATATCTACTTATACACTAGAGGTATGAATCTCTATGTAAGGGGTACGGTAGATAGGCCGCCCACAATTCCTAGCTGGTTCTCTGAAACTTTACCATTAAGTTTTGATTCTGCATTGGAGATAAACAGGTTTAGACAATTGATTCTAGAAAAATTTGAATCAAAACAAAATAAAAAGGAGATTTTAGAATTTATTTCCTCACATTTGCACATACCTGAAGAGGGAAGTCAAGCAATTTACAGTTATTTTTTAGAGCAATATGAGTATTCAAGCATTCCTAATACAAAATTAATAACAATTGAGAATTATAAAGCAGAAAAAAATTATATTATTGTGAATAGTATGTATGGTCGTAGAGTAAACGATGCGCTTTCAAGGGCATTGGGCTATGTTATGGGCCATTATGGAAATAGGGATATAGAAATGGGTATAAGTGATAATGGATTTTACTTTGCAGGAGAAAGATTAGATATTGAAAAAGCGATAAAAGAATTAAAGCCAGAAGATTTAAAGACAATATTAGAAGAAGCAGTTAATAAAACAGATATTCTTGCTAGAAGATTTCGACATTGTGCTTCAAGAAGTTTGATGATATTAAGAAATTATAAAGGAATTAATAGAAGCGTGGGAAAACAACAAATAAAATCCCACTTCCTTTTAGCAAGTGTAAAAAAGATAAGTAAAGATTTTCCAATACTAAAGGAAGCCAAACGCGAAGTTCTAGAAGACTTGATGGATATAAAAAATGCTAAACAAGTTTTAGAATGGATAAGAGAGGGAAAAATAAAAATAAAGCAAATGAAATCCCGGCTCCCTAGTCCTTTTGCCTTAAACATGGTTTTACAGGGACATACTGACTTTTTGAGAATAGAAGATAAACAAGATTTTTTAAAAAGAATGCACGAATTGCACCTAAGCGAAATTAAGAGTAGAAAATAGATGCTAGATAGTATTTGAAAATCTTTGGATAAACTTTTATTAGAAAGGGTTTTAAGCTAATAAAACATGAAGATTTATGAAAAAAATAAAAGAAGTGCTCGTGGGTTCTTTATATTTTTTAGGATATCTCCTCTCTCCTGTTTCCTGGTGGAACAATTTATTAATTAATGCGCCCCTGGCTTATTTATTTGCGTTTTTAGTTGCTATAGCCAAATATGACCCAAATCTATTCAATTTGTGCTTTGTTGGATTTTATTTTTTACTAAATATTGGGGGTTTGCTAATACTCAAGTATTCTATCAATACCCCTTTACAACAAGTTTATGGCTGGAAAAAAGAAAGTATTGTAATGGGTTTGGTCTGGGTAGTAATTTATAGTATTATAATCATAGTTCTATTATACTTGGATATTATAAGAATTCCTTATGAGTATTTTAGATAAAAATTATTATACTCAAGATTGATAATGATTATAAGCTGGTTTTTTGATTAATTTTTATGGAAGCTAGAAACGAGGGCTTGTGCGAAAGATGGCTAAAGATATTTGAAATAGATGTTAGAAAAATAAGGGGAATTCTGGAGAGATTAGCAAGAACGTGAGAAGAGCAAAAAGGAATGCAACCCGAATTAACTTATGATTGTTATATAAGGCATGCTGAAGCAGCTGGAAATACTAATGCCTTGTGTTTGACTTGCTCGAGATACGATGGGTGCAGAACTTATCTTGAAGCAGTTAAATTAAAACCGCCTGTTAAATCAAGGTAGGTTTTGAACTAGGTAGAATTGAGCCCGCTACATAAGCGAGCCCAGCAGGGCGAGCGTATTATAGAAGCGAGCAGAGCGAGCGATGGGGTCTTATAGATTTAATATTAAAAAAATATAGGAGTTGCATTTGAAAGAAATATTCTCAAGAAAAACTTAATCCCCAATTAATAATCCTAGCTTCGCTGATTTCCCAAAGTTAGCTGCGGGTAAAAATAATACGGGGCTATTTAAGGCAAGCAATGAAGGCAGTACGATAGAAGAAACCATGGTGGGTTGCTCTCTTTTAGTATCTAAAATACTTATTTCTCCGTCCGCGTCTGTTTTAAATATGTACAATTTACTTTTCCCCTGCCCATAGGTATAGCTTACTTTAACCAGGTTTCCGCCCAATTTTAAATCTTTAGGGGGTACTGAAGGCGAATATTCTGTTAATCTTAGAAAGACTCTTATTTTATTTTGTGGGTCTACTGCAAATTCGTTTGAAGCCCTATTTTCTCTTTCTAGTTCTTGGGCCAATTCTAGAAGAGTTCTTGCTTGGTCTGATCTTGTTGGTCCGGACATGTTTTACCCAGATAAAAAGAGTTTATAAACAAAATTGCATCCTAAAATATATATGGAAAAGAGAGTACAAGAAAAAAAATATTTTTTTGTGGGAAAAACTCTATTTTTCCCTAAGGAAAAGATAGTATGTATTGGAGACTTGCATCTAGGTTATGAAAAGATGCTAAGAGAGCAAGGCCTCTCTATACCTTTAGAACAATTTAAGGATTTAATTAGAGAGTTAAAAGAAACCCTGAGTTATATTAAAGAAAAATATGGAAAAATCGGTAAGATTATCTTTTTAGGAGATATAAAACACCATTTTGGCTTTAATTATGAAGAAAATAAGGAGCTTCTTCAACTTTTGGCTTTCCTAAAAAACTATGTTGAGGAAAAAAACATTATTTTTATTAGAGGAAACCACGAAAAGAATGAGAATAATGGAAAATATTTAGATTACTATATCTTAAAAGATATTGCTTTTATACATGGAGATAGGGCTTATTCAGAGATTTATGATAAAGAAATTAATCTAGTGATTATGGGGCATCTACACCCGAGTATAACCCTCCGAGATGAAATGAAAATAAAAAATGAAAAATATAAATGCTTTCTAGTTGGGAGATACAATAAAAAAGATTTTGTGATTGTGCCTAGTTTTTTGAGTCTTACAGAAGGTGTTGCTGCTAATGACATGGATCAAATAATGGATAATTCTTTTTCTATAGTTCCAAATAAAGATTTAGATGATTTTGAAATATTTATTATCCAAGAGCCGGGAAAAGAAGCACTTGGGTTTGGAAAACTTGGTGAGATGGAGTAATGATTGTGTTGGTGTGTTAAATTAAGATTATAACTTCCAAACACCATTTTCTTGCAAGACTTTATTATCAACAATTATCTTGGCTTTCTTCATATCTTTGACAATATCCCAATGAACCGCAGAATTTCTTTTGCCTTGCTCCTCCTCGGGCGTGTTCTCTTTGTAAGCTGCACCAAAAGCTAAGTGAATTGTTCCGCCAATTTTTTCATCGAATAAAAGTTCATTAGTGAATTTTGTTATTTTTGGATTACAACCAATACCTAACTCGCCTACATAACTTGAGTTTTCATCTGTAGCGAGCATTTCTTTTAAGAAATCTTGGTTTTTGCCTGCTTTTGCTTCAATAACTTTACCTTTACTAAATTTGATAAAAATATCAGTGACTTCTTTTCCGTCTCTAATAGAAGGATAATCAAATTTGACCCAGCCTTCTAAACTTTCTTTAACCGGAGCCATGAAAATCTCGCCGCCAGGCATATTTTCTTCACCCTTATCAGCTACAGCTAAATGTCCATGAACTTGCATCTTTAAATCAATTCCTTCGCCAATTAAATGAACTTGAGAATTCTTTCTGAATCTGGATTTTATTTTATCCATCTTTTTTCCAAGGGTTTTCCAATCTTGTAAACAAGCACCAAAAACAAAGGCCTCATATTCTTGAAGAGACATATCTGCTTCTTGAGCAAGAGATTGACAAGGAAATCCGACAGAACAGCGATGCATCTTTGGTTTAGAATTGCAAATATATTCGCTAATCGGATGAGTTACTTTTGCTCGAGCAGTCATCTTTTTAGGATTGCAATTAGTTAATTCTCTTGTATTTGATTCTGTTAAGATGCCAATATATTTTTGACTGTTTTTGACTAAATAATTAAAATACTCTGGAAACTTTTCTACTTGTTCTTTGTTTGCATGCTTGAAGAAAAATTCGTTTGTTCCGGGGATATTAACTCTAAGAATAGGATGTGCGCCTGCTAAAAGAACTTCTTTGTATAAAGCAAGAATAAAATCTTGGGCTTCTGTGCTTCCACTAATAACTACATTTTCACCTGGTTTTACAAATACGCTGTAGTTTACTACTAGCTTTGCTAGTTTTTGGGTTCTTAAGTCAAGTGGCATTTTAAATTCTTGATACATCTGAATTTAATTGTGCTGTTGGTGTAGGTACAATAGTAGAAACAAAAAAACCGCCTATTGCACGATTATTAAAATTAAAACCAATCTTTAAAAGTGGAAGCCTGCCCGCTCTAAAGGCCACGATATCAAATCTTGCTTCAACAATACCGGCTAAATCAACTTCCCTTTTAAAATCCTCATAAATTCTTTTTATCTTAATCCTCCCAGAAAGCAAAGTTTGCCTTAATTTTTCTAAATTCATCTCGCCAAATGCGCCCTGTGAAACCATTCTTTCTACCATCGCATAACCTGCTTGAGACAAACAGATATGTAATCCTCGCGGAGTAAGATAATGTAGTATGCTTTCTCTAGCAACTGGCGGTTCTCTAACATTAAAAGAAAAATTAGAACCCTGTGCGTCATGTTGTTCATGATTTCCTAAAAGCATATAACCTGGAAGATAAACTTGCTCTGCTAAAAAAGTTCTAACATCTTGGGATGTTTGTTCGGGCATTTTATGAAATTAAAATAAGCTGCTTATTTATTTTCTGAGTTTATTTAATTGCTTAGAATAAGGCTCTAAGAGGCCGGCACCTCTTAACTATTGGTTCTCGGAAAAATTATCCTGCGTAATTCGCGGGATTTTTTTCTTTATTGTTTTTATTCTTTTCGTCTTTGTTATCTTGAGTTTGAGCCCTAACACCTATCCTAGGCATGGGCATGTGGAAAGGCATACCTAAATCATCTTCCAATGCTAAAGCTTTAACATTGCATTTTTCCATTATAAAATTAAATAAAGGAATTCTTATTTTATCTTCTACTTTCTTTTCTTTCCAAGATTTAAAGATCTCTTTTGATTCTCCTTTATCATCTATTGTGATTATGCTACCTTTTAACTCTACTTTAGCAATTTCAGGAGAATAATCTACTTCATAGCTGAAGTCAAAGCGTAAGGCATCCTTATCAGAAAGATTATTTTCTTCTTTTTTTATGTCAGTTATACTTAAGCCAGACTTTATTTCAGTCTTTTCTTTAATAGCATTTTTCTTCTCAATAGAGATCTTCTCAAATACTAATCCTATTATTTTCATGTTAAAGCATAATAAACCTGGTTTTTAAAGATTATTGTTTCAGGCTAAATATAAAATTTAAATAATAGAAGAATTAAACTAAATCTTCTTCTGATATAACTAAGAAATCCCCTACTGCTATAATTGAATTGTAAGGTATAAGTGTCTCGCCTTCAGCTGTCTTTTCTAAATTAACGCTTCTTGTGTAAGGAGTAGGATCTTTAACTACTACATGAATAAGCTCGCCTGTTCGAGTTTCGAAAGTAACATCTTGAACAATACCTAATCTCTTACCTTCTTTTGTAACAATTAGTTTACCCATTAACTCTTTTAATGTCTTTTTTTCTATAGCCATAATTTAATGTATCAAAAGCCTCTTTATAAATATTTCTATATTTGTTTGATTATAAAAAAAGATTATATTTCTTAATAAAAAAGATATAAATAAAATTAATTTAAAGATTATGATAAAAAAGCAGGTAAAAGATATTATTCTAAGCAAAAAGCTGCGAAAAACTATGAAAAACTATGAAAAATAAAGGAAAATAAGGGTTACACCTACCCTTTTATTTCATATGGAAATATTTATAAATCAAAACTAGTGTTTTTATTTTTTTATTTTTTATTTATAAATATATAGTATAGTATAGTATATATATTATATTATATATATTAATTAATATATTTTATAGAATAATGTTTAAGGTTTTTTGTAATTTTTCCTTATTTTTATTTATAGGGTATCATTAAAATATTATTATGTTTCCTGTTTATCTTTTTCCAGTGGGTATTAAGGGGTAGGAGGGTTTTTACTTTACTTTACTTTACTTTATTTGGTTGTTTTAGATTTACTTTTTAGTTTAATTCTAGTTTTACCTCTTTTCCAAGCGAAAAATAGGTGTTCTTTCTTTTAAGTGATTGCATGGTTTTATAAACTTCTTTAGATGTTTTTCCGTTGGGGATAAAATATATGCTTAATAGCCTCTATGAGAAATATAGGTTGTTAAATATATTCAAAATTACAATTATGTTTATATAATACTTTTATCCACTCAATATAAATAACCTTTATTATTAATTAAAAAACAAAGAATAAACAAACAAAAAGAGATGGATAAAATAGATAAAATTTTTGATTCAATTAATTCTAGAACTCTTTTTAAAAATAAGACTGTTCTACAGTCAAATTATTCGCCATTGGAGATTCCTTATAGAGATAAACAAATAGAGACTGTAGCCTCTATTCTTGCTCCTGCTTTAATTGGGCAGAAAACTTCTAACCTTTTTATTTACGGAAAGACAGGAACCGGAAAAACTTTAACAGTACAGTATGTTCGCAATGAACTTTCAAAAAGAGCAAAAGAACAATATCCCTTAAGAATAGAATATGTTAATTGCAAACTTAAGAAAGTTGCAGATACAGAGTATAGAATGTTAGCTGAATTAATCAAGCAGCTAGGAGGGGATGTTCCTGCTACGGGTTTGCCTACAGACCAAGTTTATAATAAGTTTCTTAATTTACTTCAAAACTCAAAAGAAAAATTATTTATTTTAATTCTTGACGAAATTGATCAGTTAGTGAAGAAGATTTCGGACAATTTTTTGTATAATCTTACTAGATTAAATAGTGAGTTGACTAAAACTCAAATTATAATTGTTGGGATAAGTAATGATTTAAGATTTTTAGAAAGCCTTGATCCACGAGTAAGAAGTAGTCTAAGCGAAGAAGAAATAGTTTTTCCACCTTATAACGCTCTTCAATTACAAGGAATATTAAATAAAAGAGCATTAGAAGCTTTTAAAGAGAATATAATAGATCCTGCCGCTCTTTCCAAGTGTGCTGCCTTTGCTGCTCGCGAGCACGGGGATGCTAGAAGAGCACTCGACTTATTAAGAGTAGCAGGAGAGATAGCAGAAAGGAATGGTGATAATAAGATAACTATAAAGCATATAGACGAAGCGAATAATAAAATAGAAAGGGACAAGATTTTAGATATTGTTGAAACAGAACCTAAACAATTTCAAGCAGTTCTTCAAGCAATTATACATTTAGAAGAAGGAAGAGAATATTCAAGAAAGCAAAAACAACTCTTTGATGACGAAACAGGAAAGATTTTTACAGGAGATGTTTATAATGTTTATCAAGATTTATGCAAGAGAATAAATATGGAAGTTTTAACACAAAGAAGGGTGGGCGATATTTTATCAGAGTTCGATATGTTGGGGATAATTAATGCTAAGGTTATTAGTAAAGGGCGTTACGGAAGAACTAAAGAAATAAAGTTAGCTATTCCTCAAGGAATTATTGAAAAAATCAAAGAAATACTAAGAGATTCGCTCGGAATATGACTTTGAGAATAGCACAAATGCAGTACAACTATATTTAAAAAAATAAAAAAACAAAAACAATAAATAAATCCGGTCTGGACTGGTTAATTGCTTTAATAGAACAAAGTAAATCAGGGGCTAAGGAAATGGAAACAAACGAAAATATAATTAGACACTTTGCAAAGAAAGGATTTCTTCTAGACAAAGATATCTCTGAATTATTTAATAAGATTGCAGATAATGACTTTGGAGAGAGCTTGCTTACACATCTATTTGCCCTAACTAAACAAAGAATTATATCTAAAAGACTATTTGAATCAAATTTAAATGAGGTGAAATCTTTTTTTGCTAAATTTTCTCCTGAGAAAAAACAAATATTAGATAGTTTTTTCCTATCTAACCCATTTATAGAAAAAAAAGAAGAGAAAAGACTAGAGATTCAGGAAAAGAAGGTTTTTCCAACCGTAAAAATACTCTCTTCTAATATTATTCCTTATAAGAAAATTGAAGTGAGAGACTTTGTAACGCACTTTAAAAATAGGTATAATTTTTTTAAGGACGTTCTAAAAGAAAGAAAAGAGCTTACTAATCTTTTATCTATAAATAAGATTGGAAATAGTAGGAGTTTTTCTATTATTGGTTTGGTTTTTAATAAGAGAGTAACAAAAAACAAAAATATTATCTTAGAAGTGGAAGATATTACGGGAAAGGTTAATCTATTAATAAGTTGTGATAAAAAAGAGGTTTTTGATAAAGCAAAGGAAATAGTTTTAGACGATGTAATTGGTTTTAAATGCTCTGGAAACGGAGATCTAATTTATGTAAATGACTTATTTTTTGCAGATAGTTTTATTGTAGATAAGAAAAGAGCAGAAGAGGAAGTTTATGCTCTCTTTATTTCAGATATTCATATTGGTTCAACTCTCTTTTTAGAAAAAAGTTTTCTTAAGTTTTTAGATTGGATTAATGGTAGAATTGATGATGAAAAAATGAAAGAGAAGATAAGTAAAATAAAATATCTTTTCATTTTAGGAGATAATGTAGATGGGGTTGGAGTACACCCTGCTCAGGAACCCTTGCTTAAAATTAAAGATATAAAAGACCAATATAAAGCTCTTGCAGAATTACTCGAAAGAATTCCTAAAAATATTACTATGATTATGTGCCCAGGACAGCACGATGCAGTTAGGGTTCCAGAACCACAACCACCGGTAGATGAAGAATTTGGGTTAGAGCTTACAAAAATTAATAATTTGTTTCTAGTAAGCAATCCTGCTTTAATTGAAATAGAATCAAGTGAAAGAAAGCCAGGGTTTAAAGTTGGAATGTATCATGGTGCTAGTATGCACGATTGGATAGATTCTATAGAAGATTTGAGACAAGGTCAAGCAAATAAAAACCCTTCAAAGGTTGTGAAGTATATGTTGCGTCATAGACACCTAAGTCCAATGCATGCAGGCAATGTTTATGTTCCAAGTGATAAAGAAGATATGCAAATGATAAAAGAAGTGCCAGATATAATGGCTACAGGAGACATGCATAGAACAGATATTGATATGTATAATAATATTTTGATTGTATGTGGTTCTTGTTGGCAAAGTCAAACTGCTTTTGAAGAAAAAGTTGGAAATATTCCAGATCCTTGCAAGGTGCCTATGTTAAATCTAAAAACTCGGGAAATAAAAATCTTGGATTTTACAGAACCGCAAAATTAAAATGGTAGATATAGAAAAATATTTTCATGAACTGGAGGATCAAGTAAGAGCTTGTTATAGTATAGCTGAAGAAGCTCGAAAAAAAGGTCTAGATCCCCTAAATAAAGTTGAAATTCCCCTTGCTAGAACTCTTGCAGAAAAAGTAGTGGGGCTGATTAGTGTTTTATATCCTCAAATCAACGACGAAAGAATAGTCAAAAGAATTTTAGAGCTTGAGAAAGAATTTGGACAATTAGATTATGGTGTTGCATTTAGAATAGCAGAGGAAATAGCTAAAGAAAAATTCTGCAAGTTTGAAAGCTTACTACAAGCAATGGAAGCAGGTATAAGGGTGGGTTTTGCTTATGCTACGCTTGGGGTGGTTTCTAGTCCTATAGAAGGTTTTACAGAATTAAAATTAGGTAAGACTAAGGAAGGAAAAGAGTATTTTGTTCCTTATTTTTCTGGACCAATTAGAAGCGCAGGAACAACAGCTTCTTGTATGGCTCTGATTCTTATAGATTATATAAGGGAAACTTTTGGTTATGCTAAGTTTGACCCTGATGAAAATGAAATAAAAAGATTTGTTACGGAAATAGTAGATTATCATGAAAGGGTTACAAATCTTCAGTATTTACCCACAGAAGAAGAATCTTATTTCTTAGCTAAAAGTCTTCCGATTCAAATTTCCGGAGAACCGAGCGAGCAAAGAGAAGTTTCTAATTTTAAAGATTTACCTAGGGTTCAGACTAATGCTATTCGCGGGGGTTTATGTTTAATTTTTGGAGAAGGATTAGCACAAAAAGCACAAAAAGCACAAAGGTTGCTGAAGGGATTACAAGCCAAGGGATTTAAAATTAGTGACTGGGGTTTTTTAGATGATTATATTGTTTTGCATAAGAAAAGAGAAAAAGGTTCTACAGATACAAGTCCAACTTATATCAAAGACTTGGTTGCAGGGCGTCCTGTTTTCGGCCATCCCTCTAGAAGCGGTGGATTTAGATTTAGATATGGCCGTTCTAGGGTAGCAGGTTTTTCAGCAACTTCGATACATCCAGCAACAATGGGAATCTCTAATGATTTTTTGTCTACTGGTACTCAACTAAAAATCGAAAAGCCGACTAAAGGTTGTATAATTAGTTCTTGTGATAGTATTGACGGACCAATTGTTAAGTTAAAGAACGGAAGTGTGAAAAAATTTAATAATTACTCGGAGGCTAAGAAAGCTTATCCTAATGTAGAAGAGATAATTTATTTTGGAGATATTCTCTTCCCATTTGGAGATGTTTTGAATAGAAACTACGAACTCCTTAAAGCAGGATTTGTTGAAGAGTGGTGGGAATTAGAACTAAAGAAAATATTTAAAGAAAAAAATTTAGATTTTAATCAGTTTAATATAGATAAATCTAATATTAGTTTGGAAAAGGCTTTAGAGTTAAGTAAAAGTTTTGGAGTTTCCTTACATCCTTCCTTTATTTTTTTCTGGACACAAATAACTTGGGAAGAATTTTTGGAGCTTTTATATTATCTTTTAAATGCAAATATTAATGAGGATAAAATAATTCTGCCTTATAGGGAAGCCAACAGAGAAAAATTTTCAAGAGCAAAGAGGGCCTTAGAACTTTTAGGTATAGAACATGAGGTTACGCTTGAGAATATTGTCATTCCGGACCCTTGGGCTGGTGCCCTCCTGGCGAACTTGGGGATTACAGAAAATATTTTAGAATATTCTGGTAAAAAAATAGATACGGAAATAAATAATATTATTTCCTTGGTTGCTTCGGACGAAATTAAACTTAAAGGAGTATTATTTGCAATTAATCAATTTTCTAAATACAGAATTCGGGACAAAGCAGGTACATTTATTGGAACAAGAATGGGCAGGCCTGAAAAAGCTAAGCTTAGAAGATTAATCGGGAATCCTAATGTTCTCTTCCCTGTTGGTGAAGAGGGCGGCAGGTTTAGAAGTGTCAACGAATCTTTTGAGGTTGGCGAAGTTAAAGCAGAATTCCCATTATACTTTTGTAATAAATGCAATAAAGAAACTATTTACTTTGTTTGCGAAGATTGTGGTGAGCAAACCAAAGCACTTTACTATTGTAGAGAATGCAAGGCTAAATTTGAATCTAGAATATGTCCTGAACATAAAATTGGACAAAGATATTCGAACAGAAAAATAGATATGAAAAATTATTTTAAGAAAGCATATACTCATTTAGGAATTGAGAAAGACCAGGTACCTCCTTTAATTAAAGGAGTTAAAGGTACAAGTAACGAGAACCATATTCCTGAAAATTTGGCAAAAGGGATTTTGCGAGCAAGGCATGGGCTTGCGGTTAACAAAGACGGGACAATTAGATATGATGGTACAGAAGCACCAATAACTCATTTCAAGCCAAAAGAGGTTCAAGCACCAATCGAAAAGTTAAGAAGCCTAGGGTATGAGCAAGATATTTTTGGGAAGGTCCTTGAGAATGAAAATCAAATTCTTGAACTTAAGCCCCATGATATTTTAATTTCCGCTTGTCCAGATACTCTTGACGAAAGAGGAGACGATGTTTTTATCAAAATTTGTAATTTTATAGATGATTTACTTGTCAAGTTTTACAAATTAAAACCTTTTTATAATGTTAAAAAGAAAGAAGATTTAATTGGGCAACTTACCGTTTGTATATCTCCTCATAATTGTGCGTGTGTTGTTTCTAGAATTATTGGTTTTAGCAAAACCCAAACTATTTTTGCTTCGCCCTATATTCATGCTGCTTGTCGTAGAGATTGTGATGGAGATGAACTTGCTGTAATGATGCTTCTCGACACTCTTTTGAATTTTTCTAGACAATACTTGCCTTCGCATAGGGGCGGTACACAAGATGCTCCGCTTGTTTTAAATGCAAGAATACGTGCAGGAGAGGTTGATGATCAAATTCTTGATTTAGAGATGTGCGGAAGCTATCCTTTGGAGATGTATGAACTTTCAGAGCAGGGCGGACATCATTCAAGTGAAATAAAAATAGATAATGTTAAACAAAGACTTGCCAAGGGCCTTGATACTTTTACCAATATTGGTTTTACTCATGACACTAATGACTTTAATGAAGGGGTTACCAATTCCTCTTATAAGACAATTCCTAATATGCTTGAAAAAGTTAGGGCTCAGATGGACTTGGTTACTAAACTAAGGGCAGCAGAAACAGGGGATGTTGCAAGATTAGTAATAGATAGACATTTTATGAGGGATTTAAGAGGTAACTTAAGAAAATTCTGCGAACAAGAATTTAGATGTGTTGCATGTAATTCTAAGTTTAGGCGTCCGCCCCTTACAGGAAAATGTACTAAGTGCGAAGGAAAAATTATATTTACGATTTCTTATGGTAGTATTGTAAAATACTTAGAGCCAGCAACAGAACTTGCAAATAAATATGCTGTTCCAGCCTACATCAAACAAAACCTTCTGTTAACAAGGAGATATATTGAAAGTATCTTTGGTAAAGAAACTGAGAAACAAAGTGGTTTGGGGGATTTTATTACTAGTTAAATTTTCTGAGTCTCTATATGTAAAATAATATTGCCGGAATCAATAGGCAACCCATTAAATGAGTTCTGCGAATTCCTAAAAGTATGCAAGCTAGCCCCAAAGCCGAAGAAACCAGGGAAACTAACAAACCCAACCAACCAGAAAAATAAACAACAATCACAAGAAGCAAGATTAAAATTATTATTGAAAGTATCTGATAATTTAATTTACAGATTATCTTAGAGAATATTTTTGCTAACCAAATTGTTATTATAAAAGCAAATATTCCTGCTATAATTATCGCGCCAACTATAATAAATATTTCTTTTAAACCAAGTTCGGTTAATTTCCCTACTGCAACCGCGACTCCTGTTCTTGCTTTAGATATGGAATAAAGCGTTATAAAAGATAAACTTGTGACTAAGGTGTTTACTATACCTAAAAGAAAAAGAAACTGTTTTTTATTTAATTGTCCTATGACTTCGCTACCTATTACTGCAGCTTGACCGCTCCCTAAGCCAGGAAGAAAACTGCAAAGTGGCGAGGCTATTAGCGATGCAAAAATAGATTTTGAAAAACCCTGGTTTTTTATTTTAATATTTTTTAATTTTATTATTTTCTGTTCAGGTAGTTTTTGTTTTTTCAAAATAGAAGTTATTATAGAAGAAACCCCAAATAAACCAGTGAATAAAGGCAAGAGATTTTCTTTCAGAGGAAGATTAAAGGTTGCGTAACCTAAGAAACCAGCTAGTAAAAAAATAAGAAGTGCTAAAAATCTATTTTTCTTTTCAAAATAAATCAGAAAAAAACAAGTAATAAGTAAAATAAAAATCATTATTCTTTGGGCGTAGGGGTAAATTATTGGTAAAAAATAAATAAAAATAGGAGCCAAGATAAGAAATATTGCTAAAGCCATTAATCCTCCGTAAGCGGTGAGAACGATTCCTGTAAAACCCTGGCCTTGGATTAACATTTGATGTCCTGGTAAAATCGATAAAAAATTATCCTCATCAGGAGCACCTAAAAAAATAGAGGGGATAAAATCTACAAAAGTATGGGTTATGGCTATCGAAACTAAGAAAACTATTAAAATTATTGAATCAAAACTCAAAAGCAAAGAAGTTGTTGCCGCCAATAATAATGCAGAAACTAAATTAATATGTATTCCCGGGGTTATTCCTGTGATGGTTCCGATAATAACTCCTAAAATAATGGCTAAAAAGATTTCAAGTAGCATTTTTCAACAAAACTATTTTATCTGCGTTTATTTGAGTTTTATTATTATAAAAGTTTATTTTACCGGTTATTTGCATCAGGGTATTGTTATTTTTTATTAGTTGACTAAGATTATTTTTGCTATTAAAAACTATATCTATCTCTGAAGTAGAGTCTTTTAATCCTAAGATATAAAAGTTTGGGCTCAGTTCTCTAAAATTTAATACTTGGCCTTCTAATTTGACTTTTTCATATTCCTCTAAACTAAGAGATTGGTTTATTGTTGTAAGTGGTGTTTGGAGTTTCGTTGAGAGAAATAATAAAAGAAGGATGCCTAAAAGGGAAATAGCCAAAGCTGTTTTCAAGAGCTTTTCCATAAAATGTATTCGTAAAAAGATTTATTAAGTATTTCTATACCGTATAATTATGGCAAAAGAAGCAAAGAGCAAAAAAATGACAAGTGGTTTGAGTTGGGAAGAAAGATTTAATTTAATTAAGAGAAACACAGAGGAAATTATAGGCGAAGAGGAGTTAAAAGAATTAATAAAAAAAGGCGAAAAGCTTAAGCATTATATTGGCTTTGAAATTTCTAATAAACCTCACATTGGACATGGTTTAGTTTGTATGGCTAAAGTAAAAGATTTTCAAGATGCGGGAGTAGATTGCAGTATCTTTCTGGCAGATTGGCATTCTTGGATAAATGATAAATTGGGCGGAAATATGGAAACAATTCAAAAAATAGGCGTTCCTTATTTTAAAGAGTGTATAAAGGCCGCATTTAAATGTGTTGGTGGCGATTCTGAAAAATTAAAATTTGTTTTAGGTAGCCAATTATACCATAATAATGATTTATATTGGTTAACCGTAATAGACATAAGTAAAAATACTTCTCTTTCGAGAATGTTAAGAAGTATAACTATTGCTGGCAGAAAAGAAGGGGAAACTGTGGATTTTGCTAAATTAATCTATCCCCCTATGCAGGTAGCAGATATTTTTATTCAAGATATTAATATGGCTCATGCAGGAATGGATCAAAGAAAAGCCCAGGTAATAGCAAGAGACGTTGCTGATAAATTGTCTTTTAAAATTGTTTGTGATGCAGAGGGAAACCAAATAAAGCCCTGTGCTGTGCATGGGCATTTGGTTTTGGGTTTACAAAAACCAACTACCTGGCCTGTTCCAAAAGAAAATCTTCAAGATTTTAGAGCAGAGATGAAAATGAGTAAAAGTATTCCAAGTTCTGCAGTTTATATGGATGATTCTCCTGAAGAAATTAAAACTAAAGTAAATAAGGCTTTTTGTTTAGAAGGCGAAATTGATTATAATCCCATTTTAGATTGGTGTAAATACATTGTTTTTGGAATAGGCAAAAATCCGAAACTAGATATCAGGAGACCGGAAAAGTTTGGTGGAAACAAGAGTTATTCTAGTTACGAAGAGCTTGAAAAGGATTTCGCAGAAAAAAAATTGCATCCGATGGATCTAAAGGCCGCTGTCGCAGAAAAAATTATTGAAATTTTAAAACCCGCCACAGAACATCTTAATCAACCAAAAATCAAAAAACTTAAGGAAGAGATGGAGAAACTGATTATTACAAGATAATAATATTTATAAATAATTGATACTATGCCTTATTATGAAAAAAGAATCAAAAAAGAAAAGAAAAGACCCTATAAGAATAAGAAAAAAAGAAACAGTAAGAGATCACTACGATTAGTTTCTAAAAAAATACAAAGGGTTTCTTTTGAAGTTACGGGAAAATGTAATCTTAAATGTTTTTATTGTTGTCGTGGTTATTTAAATTCTCCTCAAAAAATATCCCGTGAGTTAAAAAGCGAGAAAATCATCCAAGTTATTAAGGAAGCGAGAGCAGAAGGATGTAATAGTTTTTTGTTTACCGGCGGAGAAGCTTTTGTTAAAGAAGACTTAGATACGATTTTAAAAGAATGTAATGGATGTTTTGTAGAAATTTATTCTAATGGGACTTTAATTACAAATAAAAACAATCTCTCTTTAATTAAAGATTATGTCTCTAGGCTAACTGTTACTCTTGATGGTACGGCTTCCCATAATTTCTATAGGGTTGGAAGCGACTATCGTAAAATAATAAACAATCTTATTGTTTTAAGAAAGAAAGCCCCCGAAGTTAAAATAAAGATTAATACTTTGATTAATGGTAAATCTGTAAGAGAGCTCCCCAAACTCTATAATCTCCTTAAAAGAATAGGCATCGATGAGTGGCATATAGACTTTCCTCAGTTGAGGGGTAGATTGGCAGAAAAAAAAGAAAAATTCTCTGCAGATTATAATCTTATAGCTCTTAAATTAAAACAAGTCTTAAAAAAATATTTTTTGGATAAAAAGCCATTTTTCTTAAAGATTTATAAAGTTTTTAACTCCAAAATTAATTCTAAAAATGTTTTTACTCCTTCCTTAACAGAAAATCCTTGTGCATATAAAACTGATTATTCTCTATTTATTAATGCCGAGGGAAAATATATTCTTTGTCCCTCTATCCCTTGTCAAGATATTACTCTGGCTTCGGTAGATAATGCTGACTTTAACTCTGTAGTAAAAATAAAAAACTCTCTAAATTTTAAAAAATTAAGTTTTAGTGATTTAAAAGAATGCTTAAAATGTCGCTATTTTCCCTTATGTTTGGGTGGTTGTAGGGGCGAGGCTAAAATAATCTCTAATTCATTTATCAAACCCGATATAAACGCTTGTTCTTTAATGAATATAGCCGAAAAAATTATTTATCCTTCTCTACCTAGAAATGTTGCAAATCTTTATTTTTCTAAAATGAATAAAAATTTACCGGGGCCAAAGAAAATCTTAAAGAATTTAGATGAGGTAAAGGGCGTGCTTCAAAGAAAATATATTTCTTCTTAATATATTATCTGGTCTGAAACTCTAGAGTATCTTTATCTTTAAGCTCGTGTTTGATGCCAACTTCTTGTCCGCCGAACTTGCTACTCGGGCCCCAAATTCTTATTCTTTTTATTACATCTAGTCTGCCTTTAAAGATTATTTTGGCTGCATCTTCAACTATGGCGCCAGGATTCATGATAATTGGGTCTGGGTCTGCTTGCTTGCCTGGCTGTTTGGTGTAAACTCGGATTTTGCTAAAGCTCTTGAATATTTTTTCTTTTAATTCTTCTATTCCTTCTCGTGTTTTACAAGAGATTAATGCAAAATTATATCTTTTTGTCCTTAGAGTTTCTTGAATCTTTCTTTTAGTTTGTTCATCATATAAATCTATTTTATTAAAAATAATTATTCTTTTTCCTTTGGCTTTCTCGAGGACTTTTTCAATTTCTGAAATTTCATGAATTTTTTCTATAACTACTAAGATTGTATCTGCAGTATTAATAATTCCTGTTTCAAAAGTTTCGGCTCCTATCGCTGGCAAGTCTATAATCTGTATTGGGCAAGTTTGATAATAGAGAATACCTATTTCTGGCTCTTGGGTTGTAAATCCATAGCTTGCTATTTTGGGATTAGCATTTGTTAATATTTTTAAGATAGAAGACTTGCCTGCATTGGTTAAACCTACTAAAACTGCTTGCATATCTCCCTTTTTTATTGTCTGCCTATTGGTTTGCTTTCCTCTTTTCTTTTTTTCAACCATTTCAAGCTTTATTCTTTTATACCTTGATCTTAGATTGGCGCGAAGCGCTTCTGCAGACTTATGCCCGGGCATGGTTCTAATCATTTCTTCCAAAGCCTTCAGCTTTTCCTCATCTGTTTGGGCTTCATCATAATGCTTTTCTGCTTGTGTGAATTCGTATCCTGGATTTGTTGCCATTGTCTTTCTAATTTTAGTTTAATATAATTTTTAAACTCTCTCTTCTTTGGGATATCATGAGATTGGGTGTTTTATTTTCTGGTGGGAAGGACTCTATGTACTCTGCTTTTCTAGCTAAAAAAAGAGGATATAAGTTAAGTTGCTTGATAAGTATCTTCAGTAAAAATAAAGATAGTTTTATGTTTCATACGCCTGCTATTGAACTTACTAAAAAACAATCAAATCTAATGGGTTTGCCTTTAATAGTCTTTGAAACTCTTGGGAAAAAGGAATTAGAACTACAAGATTTAGAAAGAGCGATTGTTTCTGCTATTAAAAAGTATAAAATACGGGGGGTTGTTACTGGCGCCGTTGGGAGTGTCTATCAAGCTAGTAGGATACAAAATATTTGTAACAAGCTTGGTTTAGAGTGCTTTAATCCCCTTTGGCAGAAGAATCAAATTGAATTGCTAGAAGAACTCTTGAAAAATAAATTTCAGGTAATTCTTTCTGGAGTTGCGGCTTATCCTTTAGATAAAAAATGGGTTGGAAGAAAAATTGATAAATTTTTTATTGAAGAAATGAAAAAACTGCATGAGAAATATAAAATTAATCCTGCTGGCGAAGGAGGGGAATTTGAATCCCTTGTAATAGATTGTCCTCTTTTCAAAAATAAACTTGATTTTAAAATTAAGAATATAATTGGCGAAGGAAATGCTTGGAGGGCAGAGTTTGAGTAAAATGATAATAAAAAGGGTGCCTTATTTCAAACAAAAAAAAGAATATACTTGTGGGCCTGCCTCACTCAAGATGGTCTTTAAATTTTTAGGTAAGAAATATAGTGAAAATAAACTTACTAAAGAAGCAAGAACTAGTAAAAAAACAGGTACCTCGCATGGGGATTTAATTAAAGTAGTAAGTAAGCACGGATTTTTTTCTTATGTACAAGAGAATTCTACACTCGAACAATTAAAATATTTTATTGACAAAAAGTTCCCAATAATAATAAATTATATTGAACCTTGCTCAAATGAGGGGCATTATGCTGTTGTAGTCGGTTATAATAAAAGAGGCTTTTCTCTAAACGATCCCTGGAATGGTAAAAATTTTTTCATCTCTAACTCTGTACTTTTGAGGCGTTGGAAGGATAAAGAAGAAAAATTTGATTCTAATCGGTGGCTTCTAGTCCTTTCTAAATCAAAGTTTCGTGTAGGTAAACAATATCTCCCAATTAAAAAATAAATTTTAAGTACATTCTTCTTCTAAAATTCCTCAAGCAATTAAATTAATTAGCAAAGACGTGTTCGGAGTTTTATTTCATTCCGAAGTTAGACAGAAGGATTTAATAACTACTTTCTGTAATTTATAATATGACTGAGAATTTTTTCAAAAAAAAGTTAGATAATGGGGTTACTGTTATTTTTGAGCAACGATTGGGCTCAGGGGTTGTAAGTGTGGCTTTTGCTGTTCTCTATGGCGGGGTGCACGAAAGTCCGGCGGAAAAAGGTATTTCTCATTTTATAGAACATATGCTTTACAAGGGGACAAATAAGAGGAGTTCTAAACAAATTTCTGAAGAAATAGAAAAAAGAGGAGGGATATTAAATGGCTTTACTGAAGAAGAAATGACTGCATATTGGTGTAAGATGCCATCCAAACATTTGGGGGTTGCTCTAGATGTTCTTTCAGATATGGTTAAAAATCCAAAGTTTGAAGAAAAAGAGTTAAATAAAGAACGACTTGTAATTTTCGAAGAAATGAAAATGAGAAGAGATACTCCTCAAATTTATGTTTATGATAAAATTCAGCCTCTTCTTTTTACGGGGAATATGGCTTATGATTTAATTGGTACTGAGAAGACAATGAGTTCAATAACTCGGGACAAAATATTAAAGAAATTTAAGGAAATATATTCTCCAAATAATATTATTCTCTGTGTCGTAGGCGATGCAAGTTTCGAAGAATTATGTGGTTTTGTAGAAAAGAATTTTGATAGAAAAAAGAATAAAAAGATTCCAATTCCAAAAATCGGTTTAAAAAATAAAATCATTGTAGAAAAAAGAAAAGGAATAGACCAAGCTAATATGATACTTGCATATCATGTTCCTAAAGCTACTGAGCAAGAATATTATTCTGCTCAGGTTCTTAATGCTGTTTTGGCTGGAGGAATGAGCTCTAGATTGTTTCAAGAAATAAGGGAAAAAAGAAATCTGGCTTATGCAGTTAAGGGGAGCTGTCATTCTGCTAAATATTTTGGTTATAATACAATTTACATTGGAACCTCCCCTAAGAATATAGATAAAGTCAAAAAACTTATTTTAGAAGAAATAAAAAAATTAAAGAAACTTGGGGAAAAAGAAGTAGAAGACGCTAAAGAACAATTAATAGGTAATAGTAAAATAAGCCGAGAAGATAGTCAGGGACAAATGCTTGATTTATTGTATAATGAAGCTTATGGCGATGCTGCTAAATCTTATCAATATGAGCAAGAAATAAAGAAAGTTAGTCTTGCTGACGTAAAGAAATTAGCAGAGCTAAAGGATTATTCTATAATTGTTTTAATCCCGGAGTAAAACTTTATGAAGTCAAGGAATTTCTGTAATATTTGGTGCGGGGGAAGAGATATAGAATTAAAAGCCCCGCCTATAAATGAATCCGATTTATTAATTAAAACAGAGGGCGAAAGAAAAATTTATTTTAGTATAGTTGGTAACTGCCCCAAAAATCCTAGGGTTGCTTTAATAGGTTTATGCCCGGGCTTCACGCAACTTCATGCACTTGTGCAAGAATATAACAAAACAGGTAACTTCCTTGAATCTTCCGGGGTTTCAAGTTTCAGAAAATCTTCCAAGAACATAATAAAGATGTTAAGAAAAATTGAAGTTGACAAATTTTTAGGCATAGACCTTGATGACAACTTTGATTTTAATAATTCGGATTTATTCTTGACAAGTTCTTTAGTTAAGTGTGCTGCTCTGAAAGAAGGAAAAGGAAGGTCTGATGATTTTCAGCCTCTTGATTTTGATTTTGGAAGAAAATGTATGGCTCATAGATTTATCGAGGATATCAATTGTTATGCCTCTTTAAAAAAAATAATTTTTTTTGGAAAAAAAGCTGAATTTGCAGTAAGTTCGGAATTGGTTGATGGGAAGAGTATAAAACAGCTATTGGAAGAAAATGGTAAAGAAGTCATATTTTTACCTCACCCTTCTGGCAGTAATAATGGAGGGGTGGCCAGGTTTTTAGCTAGTTAATAAAATGAAGGTAATAAAGTTAATTCGGTGTTTTGTATGCTTGGAAATGCCACGAGAAGCTATTGATTATATTGAAGATTTACAAAACTTGATAAAAAAGAAGAACCTCTTTCAAGGCAAGCTCACAGAGCCCGAGAATTTACACCTAACCCTTAAGTTTTTAGGTGAAATACCTGAAGAAAAAATTGAAGAAATTATAAAAAAACTTGGGGAAATAAAAGCTAATTGTTTTTCTGCCAAGTTAGGCCCCTTTGGTTTGTTTTCTAAAAAATCTTTTAGAATTTTGTGGATAAAGATGCTTGGAGAAGGAGTTTATAGTCTACAGAAAGAAATAGATAAGGTACTTGGAGATTCCTTCCAACCAGAAGAAAGGTTCATGGGACATATTACTATTGCTAGAATAAAAAAAGTTTTCGATAGAAAAATATTCTTAGATTATATAAAAAATATAAAATCGAAAAAAATTAGCTTCAATGTTTGCGATTTTGTTCTAAAGAAGTCTGAATTAAAGCACGAAGGGCCAATTTATACTGACTTGGCTCGATATAATCTGAAAAACTGAATATTATTATATTTTAGAACAATAGTGTTTATAAAGTGAGAAAAATTTTAAACAACATGGATCAAAGGGGCGTGAATGGTCAAGTAGTACATCTGTCTACTTCTCAACATAGGTTATTTGATTTTTTAAGAAAAAGATCAGGAGATCATCATGTAGCCCCAACCTTGGCGGAAATCCAAGGAGAGATGGGATTTTCTAGTTTGGCAGAAACAAAAAGGGCTCTTACGAATTTAAAAAGCGTAGACGGTATTGATGTTTTTACCCATATTGAAAGAGAGGGGGTAAAAAAAGAGCCCCACTATTTTTTATCTCCTGAGACAATAGAAACTACTGTTAAGCCACGAGCAGAGGTTACTGGTTCTGAATCACAAAGGCCACAAAGGCAAACAAGATTTAGCGCATTATATGTTTCTGAACCTGGTTTTGGTACTAAAGCTTATGATCCGCATAGTATGCTTGGATTAAGATTATTTTTAGAAGCCAATGGTTTGAATAGAGAGGTACAAGAAGTTATTTTTCAAGGCGGAGTCATTCCTCACTTACCTCCTTATGCTTCAAAAGCTAATTTAACTGCTATGAAATTCTTGGGTTGGATTCCTAGAAGACCTGGTGAGGCAAAAACTATTTCAGAAACTATGCTTGAAGAAAGAGTAGCGCAAATTGATGATCCTTATTTAAACGATTTCTATCCTAAACACGTTAATAATCTTGAAAGAAGAAAAATTAGAGATTTAGCTGATGCCTTTGACGCTGCTGGAACAGAAGTTAGCACATTATTGAGATGCATACCTGAAGAGGCGCAAGTAAGAGTTCAACATGGTGAGGAAGATAGAAAAAATATTGATCATATTGTGGATGCAACTATCGCTACTTGGGCTGGTGAAAAAAAAGAAAAGCTAGTTAGCGATCAAAAAGTTTATGAAAGAAAAATTGCAGCTTTAGAATATGAGTCTGCGAGAAATAAATTTTTATCAGACATATATGGTAATATGGGTTTAATGCAAGAATTTGCTAGAAAACCAGAGGAAAAACTAAAAGCACATCAGGAAAGAGTTTCAGCTAGATTAAAGCAATTAGCAGGAGAGACATTTTGGGAAGAAGAGGAACATGGGCTTGTCTTGGGAAAAGAGGTTCCTAAATATCTCTCTTGGGCTTCTTCTGGCAAAAAAACTCCTGAGCAATATAGAGGGCTTGTTAAAGCTAAACTTGCAAAAGTTCAAGATCAATTACGCGAAGCTCAAAGATTAAGAGAAGATTCTAAAGCAAGACTTGAAGAACTTGCTAGATCAGTTACTTGGACAGATCAATTACTTGCAACAAACAGGGCTTCTGTAACGCGCTTTACTCGACAATATCCTGTTAATCCTGATGAAGTTGAAGTAGCTTGGAATAATGCTAAAAATCTTTATACAAGGCATTATTTCAGATGGGATGTTTTACAACAAATTCATCCACATCCATCGGCAAGAAAACTTGTGGAAGTAGATAGTGGAGTAATGGATATTTCTAGTGGAAGGACAATTAGAGCAGAAGCAGAGGTAGAAGAAATAAAGCGGGGCGGCAAAAATTTGCTTTTAATTCATAATATAAGAAGTACCTTTTCCGATGCAGTTGGGCCTAGGGCAATAAGAGATGCTAAACTTGAACAGAATGTTCAAAATATGGTTTTAAGAAAATTGTTTAATCCGACAGAGGGTTCGGGTAATGCTATAGATAATCGACCTGATATTATTTTACTTGGTGCGCACAACGGCGGTGGTTTTAGAGCGATGCCGTGGTTTAAAGATTCAGATATAATTGGTTCTGCAGAAGGTTCTGATGAACCGATGGCTGTCGAAGGACAGAAAATTTCTTACTTAGTTAATCTTCCTACAATGCAATCTATAGAGAGATTGGATTGGTTAGTTGGTCATGGATTTAGTAATTGGGATACAAAAAGATATTTAACAGGACCTTATGCTTCTGGGGCGGTTCTACATACTGAAGACGCAGAGGGAGTTAATAAATTCTTATTTATGGGGAATACTGATTTGATTAGATTTGGAAAAATAGCTAAAGAAATTGAGGCTTATAGGAAGGCTATGGGTGAAACAAAAAATGCTGCTGAAAAGAGAAGACTTGCGCAAATAATCAAAGAAAGAAAGGCAGCGGTTAAATTAGATTTTAAAAAAGTTGAAGCTGCAGGAGATTTCCATTTAGGTGCTCCAGACATAATGGGAAGATATTCTAAGGATCAATTTATTAGAGCTTATCAGCAATATCAAAGAGAACATGGGCTTCCTGATGTTGCAAGTTGGGATGAGCTGTTACACGGAGTTATGCAAGGCAAATTTGATAGCGGAACAAGATATTTAGGTTTACCTCCTGAAAAATTTAGACAATCTGTCGTTGAACCTATTTTAGCTGATAAGAATTTAAATGGAGATCAGAAAGCTTATCTTCTTGCGCAAAGAGCTATGGGCAACCTGCGGGCAATAACTGACCACAACTTGGCGGATCAAGAGAGGTTATTTGCACTCTTATGCAAACCTTATGCACAAGAAATTTTAAAGAAGAAAGGAACTCTTGTCCTTGCAAGTGGGAACCATGCAAATAATTCTGTTAGAAATTCTGACGAGGCTGCAAGTTTAGCTAGCCAGTTTGATGAAGCTTATAGAGATAATAGACAACTCCAAGTTTTTAGTGGAAAAGGAAGTAGTGTTGGTGTTGGTTGGACAACTCTTCCGGGAACAAAAGGAAGAAAATTATTTGTAATGCATAAGTTTCCGGTAAGGCAAGATGAGGGCTACGGTGTACTTTCTCATTTAAGAAGTATGAATAATGAATCAGACGTGGTTATTGCAGGAGATAGGCACCAACCAATTATCTTTTATGCAGATGGACATGCTGGAGCATTACATCCTGGAATGGAGCCTATAAACACCTATGTTCCTTTTGTTGGGAAGCAAGCAGGAGTTAGAGGAGTAGTTAATGTTCTTTATGATCCTTCTAAACGAGAAACTTATGGTTGGGAAATGGTATTAAACCCAACATTAGAAGCCATTGTTAAAAGGGATAAAATGTTATAAATTTTATTTTCTCTTGCAAAAAATATACTTTAGAAAGGCTTTGTGGGTTTAAATAATTATTGCAGACTATTAATTATATTCTAAAGGTGTATTTGTTTTTAAACTAAAAAATATTTTCTCTTAAAATGGACAGCCTCCAGAAGAGCAGAATTTTTGAAGTGGCTGCTTCTGTTTTTAGTACTTTGGGCAGGGCGGGAATCGATGCTTGGGTTTCTGGATTTCAGGGTAGTGAAGAGGAGAGGGCATATGTTGGTAGGATTTATCAAGCATTATTGGATAATAGCCGAGATTCAGGGAGGGTTCTTTGTTTATATGATTCTAGGATAACAAAAGGTCTGGGTTTAGAAGAGCGAGCAAGATTGCGAGCTTTAAGTGAAAAGTAATTTGCCAACTTAATCTTTAATTCTTAATAACTTTCGTCTAAGATATTAAAGGCTTGAGATTTTTTACCTAATTCTTTTTGTAGTTCTTCTTGAGCTAAATTGAAAATATTTTTTAGATTTTTATATTTCTTTAGAAGTTTTTTTGCGGTTGCAGGACCTATACCCTGAAAACTCTCTAAAATATACTGGATTTGCTGTTTTTTTGTTAAGCCTTTTCTTGAATGAAGGCTTAATTCTTTTTCTTGATTTTGTTTTTTTGCTAAAACTAATAAAAATTTTGCTGTATCCTCGCTATTTTTTGTTTGAATTATCGGAATATTAAAATCTAAAGATATAGAAAGAATCATTCCACGAATTGCATTTATATTAAAATTAATGTTCTCGCTAATTTCTCCTTCTAAAATTAGAATTTTGTTTTTATAAGGTTGCATTTCTCGAAGTTGTATAATTAATCTTTTAGATATCATGCTTGAGACAAAATCACTTGTGGTTTTTCTTTCTATTAAAGTATTTGAAATAATATAATCTCCTACTTTCAAGGATTTTATTTCTATATCTGCTTCTGATTGTTGGAGGTTGGCTAAAACTAAAGAATTTTTTTCATGAATATCTACTATTATTCTTGCCTGTTTGCTTTTCTTTATATTTAATTTGCTTTTTTTCTTGGAGAAGATATCAAATATCATAGTATATTGTGATAAATAAACTAATATTTTTAAGAATATAAAATTAACTATCCCTCTAACTTTTTTTACAATATCTTAAAATTCCTTCGGCAGCTCTTATACCTGAAGCCATTGCTCCGCCAATTCCTCGAGAAAAGCCTGTTCCGTCTCCTGCTAAAAATAAACCCGGCATTGATTCTGATTCAAGATAATCGTCAGTTGCTACTTTTATTCCATGCATTTTTATTTCAGGGCCATAAAGCAAAGTAGAATCTTGGTTTAAGCCTTCCATTAAACCCGGAACACTTAATCTCTCAATTCCATAGCGTAAATCATCCATTATTCTTGCAGGCATGCCTATTCTTACATCTCCGGGGAAATAAAATTCTTCGGGTAGGGTTGGTTTAACTCTCCATTCTAAAACTTTTCCTGGCTTGCTGCTTCTTTCAGATTTTAAATCAGCCATTCTTTGTAAAACAATCTTGTTTATACCTGCTTCTTTGTAAGTTCTAGCAATTTCTCTGCCCCAAGCTGCATTATCTCCATCGCCACGCAATGGCATTCTTACTAAAAGAGCAAAATTAGTATTATTTGATAATCTTGTTGAGGATGAAGCTCCATTTACTAAGCAAAAATCTAATCCTCCCATTTCGGGCCTTTTATCCTTGCCTTCTTGAGCTACTTCGCCATAAGGACATACACAGAAAGTTCTAATTAAATCGCCATTAGGATGTCTAAACTCGAGTTTAACATCTCTTTCAATATCTGTAAGATGTTTTAATACCGCTGAATCTGTTTCTATTCTTAAGCCCACATCAATTGCTCGAGTAGTGTGTTTGACTCCTCTTTTTTTAAGGGTTTCTTGCAACCATGCTGAACCATCTCTACCAGGAGCAACTAAAATATAATCTGCTTGATATTCTTGAGAACCCTGTTCATTTTGAGTGTAGACTTTTCCTTTTTCGAAATCAGTAACTCTTTCTCCTGTAACAATTTTTACTCCCTTTGCTTCAAGTTCTTCTTGAATTGCTCCAATTAGTTCTGGAAGTCTATCAGTACCGATATGGTAATCGTGTGCAACAATATAATCCATATCGTTTCTTCCTGCAAGAGCAGCTATTCTTTCTGCTTCTCTAAGTCTTTCTTGAGAAATTTCTTTAATAGGGCCGTGAATTGGTTCAAAAAATCTCCTAAATATTTCTTTTGCAGCAATCATATAATCTCTATCTCTTTCACCTATTAGCTCGCCAAGATTTGTTCCTATTTGTCTTTTCCCAACAATTGTATCAAAAATAAATTTTCCATCAGAATAAGCACCAACGCCGCCAACTCCACAGGCTCTATCAAAGTCACTTGCTCTTTGTCTTTGTTCAACTCGCTTACCTTGATCAATTAAGGTTATCTCAAGCTCACCTGGTTTAGTATTTTCTGCAAGAGTATAGGCTGCTGCCAATCCTGCCGGGCCCGCACCAAAGATAACGACTTTTTTTGCCATGTTTTTTAAATTTTTATTTTTTAATTTGCCCTGCTAATGTCCTCAATTCTAGGGCCGTGAGAAACTAAGGTTAATTTTGGTTTTCCTGCAGTTGCTCCGGATTCTGCTTGTAATCTTTCTAAAAATTCTTCTTCTCCTTTGAAACCAAGGGTTCTCCAGGCATGGGGGGATAAATCTAGATGGGAAATACATAAGTCTGTTGCTCCGCTTAAAAAAATAGATTTTCTTAAGCTTTTAAAATCGAATTTTCCTGCTCTTCTCACTCTTCCAGAGATGCTTCCAGATTCGCCTCCGGTGTGTAATAATTCGTCTAAAGTCTTCGAGTCTATAATTTCTTCTTTGAGTGGAGCATCTTTTGCTACAGCCGTAATATAGGGTTTGAGGATAAGATAAACTCTTCTAACTGCTTGAGGCGGCAAACCAACTTCACCCAAATAGGCCGAAGTATTAATTGTTCTTGCAGTATTGTAGGGAAAGTATCCTCCGAAGTGTTGGCATAATTCTATTCCATGGTCGGTTTCAAATAAAATATTTCTTCCTTCTGCTAGGGCTCTAAACATTTCTTCAAGAGTATTTGCAGCAAACTTCTTTAGTTCAGGGTCTTCTGCTACAAATTTTGCTTTCTTGTCAATTAAATCATGTTTAGCAGGATTAACTCCGCTTCCAATACTTCCTAATTTCATTAAATTGCTTTGTCTTTCTCTTTCCTTGTGTTCTTCTGTTACTAATTTGGCATTATAATCTATTCCTAATCTATCTGGAGTTAAACCTAATGTTGGTATTTCTGCTTGTAACTCAATTGTTTCACCTGTATGAGGTCTTGTTTCTTTTCCACCGTAGAATAATTTTCTTGCATCAATAAAACTTGAACCTCCTAACAAAAGTCTTAATTTGGGGTTAACTGCTGCACAAGGCAAATGTGCAATGCCCACTCTTTTTCCTTGAATATAAATGCTGTGTCCTGCTTGAGGAGAAGCACTTCGTAAACCTATAGAATAATCTCCATTTAATCCAAGCCAAGCACAGAAATTTCCTTTTCCCTCATCTCCTCGTTGTCCGCCGATAACAACGTCCACTGCTCCTTTATAATTTGCCATAACTTTAGTGGTTTTTTCCTTTTTATAAACAATTAGCTATTCTAAAATATGCTTTGGAGAATAATCGCTTTATTACTTTTTTACTTTTTTATGTAATCTTGAACAACCCTATCGGCGTTTAATGCATCTTCTTGTGCGCCCACCCAATAATCTAAAAAATCTTCTAATTCTGGAAAAGGGACGGGTTTTCTTTTTGCTCTAAATATCTCAAAAGCCATTAAAACCTGTTGAATTTTTAATATAAAAAGATATAGGTATTAGAATAGTGTTTTTTGAACTTTAGAGATGGGAAGCTCATTATCGAGTTTATTTTTTATATCTTGAATTGCATTATGCATCTTTTTTTCTTTGTTTATAGAGGCATAATAATAGGCTTCATCTCTTGTACCTTGAGTAATCAATATAAAAAGTTCCCCCTTCATTAATCTCGCGGTTCGTCCTGCTCGCTGTATTTTGCGAATTGCACTTGGAATAGGCTCATAAAAAATAACGGCATTTACTTCTGGAATATCCAAGCCCTCTTCTCCAATGGATGTTGAGCATAAAACATTTATCTCGCCTGATTTAAATTCATTTATTATTTGGCTTTGTTCTTTTTGATTTAAACCTGTTTTTACTCCTTTGGAATCTTTTTTTGAAGATTGTCCTACGAACATTTTGGATTTTATTCCTGAAGTTGCATTTAACTCTTCTGTGAGCTTTTGTGAGGTTAATCTAAATTGTGAGAAAATTATTACTTTTGCTTTAGAGTTGTTTTTCATTATACTTTCTATTAAGTCTTTTGCTACTTCTATTTTAGGGTGTTCGCGTTTTTTTATTAATAACTCATTTAATAGAATATAAGCTTGGTTAAACTCAGGAGCTCGGGCTAGATGTTGAACTGCTTTGGTTGTTTGCTGTCGGGCTTGTTCAAAAATACTTTTAAAATAATCATTAGCTGAAGTAAGGGTTTGAGTTTCAATTAGTTCTAATAAATGCTCGAGTTTAATTGCTTGACTTGCTGCACTAGCGCCAAGCATCATGTTAAGATTTCTATTTCCTGCATTAATTGATTTCATTATTCCTGCTTGACATTCTAAAATATATTTTTTCATAGGGGGTTTAAATAAGAGCTTTCTATTTTGCAGTTCGCTTATTTTTTTATTAAGCATGGTTTTTATTAAACTTCGTATATTCTCAAGTTCTTTTGGGAATTCTACTTTTATTGTTTTAAAATTAAGCTCTTGTAAGTAGGGTTTTACATCAGGGCTATCTCGGGTACGAAGCTCGATTTTTTCTATTCCTAAATTTTTTGCTATTTGTTGTATTATTGCTTTTTCTGTGCCAGGGCTTGCGGTTAATCCTAAGACTCGGGGATTTTTAGCTTGTTCTAAATATTTTTGAGCGACATAGGTATAGGCATAATTTTTTACACACCTATGGCACTCGTCTTCTATTAACAAACTTGCTTCTTCTAAGTTGTAAAGTCCTTTTTTTATGTCATTGCCTATGCATTGGGGGGTTGAAAAAATAATATCTGAAACTTCCCAAAGTTCTTGGCGTTTTTTTGCATCAACCTTTCCTGTAAATAAATTCATTTCTGCAAATAACTCTGGAAGATTTTTTTTAAAATACTCGAGGTGTTGTTGAGCTAGGGGGCGAGTTGGAGCAAGAAAAAGTGTTTTACTTCCTGGGAAGGTTTTTTGCCTGTTAATTGCAAGCATTAACGCAACCAGGGTTTTTCCTATACCTGTGGGTAAAATAACTAAGCAATTATTGTTTTTACAAGATTCATAAATCTCTTTTTGATATTCTCGGGGTTTAATATTGCTTAGAGTTTCAAATGGCATAGAATTACTCCTGTTGGTTTGTTAATAAATTTATTTATGGTAAAATGATCAAACTTATTATTGCTATTAGGATAGCTGAGAAAGCATATAGGGGTTTTGAGGCAAATAATAATTTGGTTCCATCTAAAGAACCTAGGGGCACTAGACTATAAGCTGCATAGTATAATGCCCACTTTGAAATTCCTTGGAGTAAACTATAATTGAAAAAATCAGTTACGATTGAAACTATTAAAAGACCTACAAGACTATAAAAAATTATTAGGGCTTCATCCCAATCATTTATATTGGTGAATCGGTGTTTGCCGTACTTTTTAGCTGCTTTGGCTGGAAGTGCTTTTATATTGAATTCTAAAATTGTTAAAAATTTTACAAATCCGCGCGATAAAAACGCTATAAGTAAGGGTAATATTAGCCCCATAGTAACTGGTCTTTTTAAGTAAGCTCTTCGGGTTATCCAAAATCTACTCAAAGCCCAAAATTTAAATTCTATTTCTGTATCTATTTTTTTCGCTACTAATTTTTTACAGATAATTGAGGTTAATATAACTACTATTGAAATGACTAAAGAATTCAGAAGAGTTGAAACAATTAATTGTCCTTTGTTAAAACTTAGTAACAAAGTCATCAAGATTATTGCCCCAATTATTACTCCAACTTCTCCTTTTTTAACCATTCTAAATTAAGGTTTAATTCCTATAAAAAGCTATCTGCGTTTCTTTATTTTTATTTTCCTCAAAAAGAGTATATATCAAAATATTTTTTCTAAAAGAGAAAAGTATATAAATACCCTTTTTTTAAAAGTGGTATGCTAAAAATAAAAAAGATCAGTTCAATGCTTGGAAAAAGAGTATTTACTGATAGCGGTGATTTTTTCGGAGAAATCGAAGAAGCTGTTCTTGCTGAAAACAAGATAGACAGCTGGAGAATTCGAGTATCTCGAGAGATGATTCGAAATTTGAATGGTGCAAGAGGAGTAATAGTGCCTCACCAATTCGTAAAGGCAATTGGAGATGTTTTTGTTGTTAACAAAGCAAGTCTTCCAATAGCTGATGTAGAAGAGGGCTTCTCTGAATCTGAAACAATGGATTTAAGCCAAGGAAACTCTGGTTTAAATTAAATTCAAATAAAAAATGGCGAATTTTCTAACGCTACCACTATTTAAAGAATTAATACTACCATTTGTCTTAATTTTTGTTTTAATCTTTGCTATTCTTCAAAAATCAAAACTTCTTGGAGACGGAAAAACACAAGTTGATGCTTTAATAGGGTTTGTTGTTGCCGCTTTACTTGTGGGTTTTAGCCAAGCAGTAGATTATATTGCGCAGTTTACTGTATTCCTTTCAGTTGGACTAGTAATCTTGTTTGTTTTCTTAATGTTATTTGGATTTGCAAGAGGAACCGGAGATGGAGACCCTTTAAAAGCTTTGAAATTGCAGTATTGGATTTTAGGGATTATTTTTGTTGCAGTAATTGTTGGCGCATTAATTATAACTAATACTTGGGGAACTGTATCTACGTTTTTTACAACTCAGGGAACAGGGCAAAATTTATTATTCCTTGTTTTAATTATTGCAGCGGTTATCGCGGTTGTTTTCAGCGGAAAAAGTGGTTCTAGCAAACCAAGTAATTCTTAATTGATTAGATAACAAAAGATATATAAAGACTTAAGTTTTAAAATAATTGAAGGTATAAAAAGAAAAATGGTGTTTGACGTAACTTATATATTAAATCAATGGGCGGCTTCAGGAGTATTTGCTTATGTGCTTCCTTTTTTAATTGTTTTCGCTGTTATTTATGGTGTTCTTAGTAAGACAAAAATCTTCGGTGAAGAAAACAGAGGAGTTAATATTGTTCTTGCTCTTGCAGTCGGTGCTTTATCTTTGGTTGGAGATTATGTCCCTATGTTTTTCCAAAGAATCTTTCCTAATTTAGGAATTGGAATCAGCTTTTTAGTTGCAGCTATTGTTCTAATAGGATTATTCATGACTAATGAAAATGAAACTATAAAGAAAACTGCCAATTGGATTATTGCTCTTGTTGCAATAACTATATTTATTGTTGTTGCTTATAGTTCTATGAGCGATTATGCTTTTGGCGGAATATATATTTGGCAAGAATATGGTAGTGCAATTGTTGTCTTGGGTATTTTAATTGGATTAATCTATTGGGTAACCAAGGCAAGATAACTCTCTTTTATTTTTTTAACTACTTTTTAACTTTGACTGCAATGCCCTTTACCATTACAAAACAAACTATCACTATAGATACTACAAAAACTAAAAAGTCCTGAAAATTTTGAGTATAAACTCGGTCTTTCAATTCTACTAATCCTGAATTTAGTCCACGATCAGAACTTCCGGGTAATAGATTACCTAGGGTTGGGAAGGTGTCAAAGGCTAGAGATAAAGTAATTAAAATAGCTACAGCAAAACCAATCCAGGCAAGTGTTTTTTTGAACGGAGAATTATCAAAGTTCACGAAAACTAAAGCAAGTGTAATAAAGAAAGTTATCACTGCAATTATAGTTATTAAAGGTAATAAGGCAATAGTGTATTCCACTAGAACATCAGAAGAGATTAATATAAAAGATAAAAGTAATGCAAGAATAGCTGTAGTCCAATTGCTGCCTCCAAATTCAAGTTTCTTTAAACCTGCAAATATAATTATGAAACTTGCAATTAAAACTAGTAAAGGTGCATAGTATTCTGCGAAACTGAATTGTATCATATTTACTTCAGTTTTGGTTTATTTATAAAGCTTTTGGTTTGTTGTAACTATAGAGTGGTTATTTGATTTAAAACAGGGGGGATTAATAGAATTTAAAAAGACAGAGCGATTATTTAAGTAAAAGAGCATGCCACAATCAGTTACTCATGTATTAATAGCAATTATCTTACTTAGTTTGTTTAGAGATATCTTTTTTAAGGGCAAGAAAAAGGAGAAATTTCCCTTACATTATGTTTTGATAGGAGGTATTGCTTCGCTTATACCGGATTTAGATGTACTTGCTTATTATATTCTTAATTTTTTTGGTTTTACTTTAGAACAGGTTCATAGAACCTTCTCGCATAATCTATTTATTGTTATTTTTTTCCTATTACTTGGTTTTTTATTTATGAGTTTTAAGAATAAAGAACTGGGAAGACACCATCTTAAATTATCTTGGGTTTTCTTTGTAATTAGTTTTGGAATTTTTACTCATCTTGTTTTGGATGCATTAATAGCTGGAGTGATAATGCCTTTTTATCCCATATCTGATTTGGCTATTGGACTTAATTTAATTAATTTTTTACCTTCTGCTTGGAGGGGTAGTTTTATTCCGGCTATAGACGCTGTTCTTTTAATTTTTTGGCTTATTTATTTGGAAATAAAACACAAAATTAGTGATTTTATTTAATTCGCCATTGTTAGAATTATCTAAAGTAGTCTTCTACACTTACTCTTGAATCGGCTTTTCTGTTTTTTGATTGTTGTGCTTGTGGTTTCTTTTTAAATTGTTTTTCTGGTGGGTTTGTTGTGGGCGCTGGTTCTTCATATTGTTCTTGAGATTCTTGGGCTTGATTTTTCAAATCTTCTTGATAGCCTCGTTTTTTATCCATTAATGGATTAATCATTTTAGAAAAACTATTCTGGGTTGCTTGAAGTTCTTCAGAAACACTAGAAATGGCTTCCCCATATTCACCCATCTTGCGAATTATTGCTGATTGTAGTTCTTGTATAATGTTCTCGATTCTTGCTAATCTTGAGTCTATTCCTTGAACTTGAAATTTCATTTCTGTTTTAATTTTACTTAAAGCATCCATATCTTGCTTAATCTTTTTCAAACTATCTTCAATTTCTTGTCTAGTTATGTCGCGGACAGTTTCCATATCAATTGCTTGTTGATAGTAAACTTGATCATATCCTTGCTGGGTTTGATCATAGCCGTCTTGCGCATAGGCTTGGGTTGGGTCTTGATAGAATCCTTGAGTATTATCTTGGCCAGGATAATAATTTTGATTTTGATATCCTTGACTTGGAAGTGGTGCTGCTGTACCTCCTTCGGATTGCTCCATTATGCTTGGTTGCATTGCTTGTTCTTCTCCTTGTGCTTGTTCATTAGGATAAATCGCGGATTTTATTTTTGATTGTCCTAGTGCATCATTAACTTCTCTAGGAGAAATGCCTTCTTGCATTAGGGTATCGGCTACCTGGCTATCGCTCATTCCTGTTTGTTTCATTTTTCCTATTCTATCAAGTAATGCCATCTTTTTTCTATAAGTAAAGGTTTATTGGGTTTTTAATTATTGTTGTTTAATTAAATTATTTTTTTAGTGCTTTATTTATCATTCTCTCTACATCTGATATCCTGGCTAATTCAAGAGGTTGAAACATTTCAAATTGTCTTTTTAATATATCAAACTCGTTTCTTCTCACGAGATTGTCGGAATTTTCAAGAATTCCTTGTAAGGTTAATCTTATCCTCTTTAGCTCAGATTCTATTTCCAGTATTTTGGCCTTTATTTCTAAGAATTCTTGATCTATATCATTTCTTTGATTTACTAAATTTTCTCCGATTAAGAGTACTCTGTCTTTCAATATGTTTTCTTTTTCTTCTATATCTCTGATTTTTACACTGATATCTGAAAGAAATGCACTATAATCGGGAATTTGTTCATTTTCAGCCATCTTTTCTATTTAAGTAGTATCTTGGGGTTTAAAATTCTTGTTATTTTTCTCCTTTATATTTATCCTAGCTAGTTTTTCTATTATTCTGTAACATGAAAAACTATTTAACCTACTTGAGTTTTATGTTTTTGTAAAAAAGAGAAATGTTATTTAAACCAGGCACACCGCTTTACGCATACGAAGTTGAAAAAGAAGCTGATGAAGATGTAATGTACATTAATTTCTTAGGAGCACCTTTGGTTCCTAATATTGCTGATTCCCAAGAGATTATGGCACAAGTAATAGATTATTTGATAAAGACACCAAATGTTTCAAGAATAGTTTTTGTTCAGCAAAGAAATTATAGTTATGATTATAGCCAATTGGTTTTTTTAAGGGAAATTGCTAACCTTTATACTCGATTGGTAAACGAAGAAAGGGTTTTATCACCCAATAAACTTTCTTATAATAATCCCAATGAGCTTGCGGTAAGATATAATTTTATTACTTATTTACTTGGACTTCTTAAATCAGACCCGCTTGCTTGTTTTTTTGAATTAAAGAATGCTGTTGCTAAAGAGAAATCTCTTTTGGCATCTCTTGGTTCTAATAAAAATACAGAATACGATAATTTACTTTATCTTAGACTTTTGGAAAATTTTATTCAGTTTCTTTTGAATTTGAGATTTTTTGGTGCTATTGAAAAATATCTCGAAGATTATAAGTTTGGGGATAGAAAAATTTATTCTTATATTTTCAGACCGGATATTATCCCTAATTTTACTTTTACAAGACTTGTTTCTCAATTACCTAGAGAAGCTAAGATAGTGGATCAATATCAGGTTGGAGAAGGATATGATATCTCAGTAGTCACGATACTAAAAAAATCTGAAGAAGTTAAATATTTTTATCATTTAATGCCTCCCGAATACTCGTTAAAAGAGGACCATCATTTACTCCTAAATCTTGCAAGAAATGTTTTAATTGAACATCAACCTAAAGCAGAAGAATTTACCGATCCTGAGAGAACCAGGCAAGTATTTTTTAATGTTTCGCGAGATTTAGTTCGCGAACTTGCGGACAATCAAGGAATAAAACTTAGTTATTCAGACATAAACAAATTAGCCATGATTTTAGTTAGACATACAATTGGATTTGGTTTAATTGAAGTATTATTAAAAGATAAAAATTTACAAGATATTGTTTTAAATGCACCAATAACTCAGAATCCTATTTTTTTAAGGCATAATGATTTTGATGAATGTTCTACTAATATAATTCCTAGTCAAGAAGATGCAGACTCTTGGGCAGCTAAATTTAGAATGATTTCAGGCAGGCCTTTAGATGAAGCTAATCCTATTTTAGACACAGACTTGTCTATTGGGGAGATAAGAGCAAGAATTGCGGTTGTTCAGCAACCTTTATCTCCAAGTGGTATTGCTTATGCTGTTAGACGTCATAGAGAATCGCCTTGGACATTACCTCTTTTTATAAAAAATAAAATGATTAATTCTTTTGGAGCAGGACTTATGAGTTTTTTAGTGGACGGTTCTAGAACAATGTTAGTTGCTGGAACAAGGAGCTCAGGTAAAACTTCGCTCTTAGGAAGTTTAATGCTCGAGATAATGCCAAAATATAGAATAATTACAATAGAGGATACTCCTGAACTTGCAGTAGATACAATGAGAAAGCTGAATTATGATATTTTAAGGATGAAGGTTAGGAGTGCTTTATTACAAACAACTAATGAGGTATCTGCTGATGAGGGAATTAGAACTTCACTTAGACTTGGGGATTCTTGCCTGATTATTGGTGAGGTTAGAAGTCAGGAAGCTCGAGCATTATATGAAGCAATGAGAATTGGGGCTTTGGCTAATGTTGTTGCAGGAACAATTCATGGTGCAAGCCCCTATGGTGTTTTTGATAGAGTGGTAAATGATTTAGGAGTTCCTGTAACTAGTTTTAAAGCAACAGATTGTATTATTGTTGCTAATCCTGTTAAAACTCCGGATGGAATGCATAGCGTAAGAAGAGTTTTACAATTAACAGAAGTAAGAAAACATTGGACTCGAGATCCTCTAGAAGAAAAAGGATTTGTAGATTTGTTGAAATATAATGTTGAGAAAGACGAGCTTGAGCCGAGTGAAGATTTAATTAATGGTGATAGCGAGATAATTAAGAATATTGCGGCAGGAGTTAAGAGCTGGGCTGGAAATTGGGATGCAGTTTATGATAATATTTTACTTAGGGCTAAGATTAAAGCAGAAATAGTTAATCTATCGGAAAAAATAGGCAAGCCAGAGATTCTTGAAGCAGGATTCAATGTTCTAAGTAATAGTATTTTTCATCAGGTTTCTGATAAGATTACTGAAGAAATAGGTTTGCCTCTCGGAGAAAAGGTTTTCCCTGAATGGCAAAAGTGGGCGATTAATGCTGCTAAGAAGATTTAGTTTTGTTATGTGTAATTCTTACTTTTTTATTATGTTTATTCTGCGTCAGTTTAATGGGTGGTGTTGGTTTCGAATAGTTAAATAGGTTAAGTAAGTCAAGTAGAAAAAACAAACCTACAATGCCTGCAAATCCAAACAGAAAGAATTAAAGATAATAAATAGTTTGGTATGTTTAATTAACTTATGCGCGGTGTTGTTAATAAGTTGCAGTTATTAATTGCCTAAGCGAGGCAGCAGCCGAGCGAGAATAAACATTTATATAGATTATTTATCTAATCTGGATGTAAAAAAGAGGGAGAAATGGCAAAAAGTACTGAAGATATTTTAAAAAAATACGGTGGAGTTTTAAGTAAAGGAACTAGCTCTTCTGTACTTAGTAATTATAGTCCTGCTTCAAGCGATATTTCTGCGGAATTTACACAATTTAAACAAGATATGCTTCCTAATTTTTCAAGGTATGAAAAATTATGTAAAAATATTGGCGGGAGTCTAAAGATTAAATTAGCTTCTAGCGATGAAAAAAGAATACAGACCGAGATTGAAGGGGCACATCTAGATATTACTCCAAGTAATGTTGTAAGCTTGGCTTTTTTATCTTCTATTTTGATTTTTTTAGGTGGCTTGATTTTGACAGTTGCTATTTATCTTTTTACTAGTTTTTTCAGCTTCTTACTTTTATTTTTAGCAATGCTGACTGCAGGATTTGTTTTTTATTATTTTTATGGTGCTCCAAAAAGATTGGGTAACGAATGGAGATTAAAAGCAGGTTCACAGATGGTTCCCTGTATACTTTATACTGTAGTTTATATGAAACACACCAGTAATTTAGAAAGGGCAATAAGATTTGCAAGCCAGCATCTCGAACCTCCTCTTGCTTTAGATTTAAGAAAAGTTTTTTGGGATGTTGAAATAGGTAGATTTTCTAGTATAAAACAGAGTTTAGATAATTATCTGGAAACTTGGAGGGGAACTAGCCCAGAATTTGTTGAGAGTTTTAATTTAATCGAGTCTAGTTTGTATGAACCAAGTGATGCTAGAAGGGTTGAAATTTTAGAAAGAGCATTGCAGGTAATTCTTGACGGGGTTTATGATAAAATGCTTAAATTCTCACACGATGTTAAAGCACCTTTAACTAATCTTTATATGTTGGGTATTGTTTTACCAACCCTTGGACTTGCTTTATTGCCCTTGGGTTCGGCTTTACTTGAAGGAGCAATTAAGTGGTATCATGTTTTTGTTATTTTTAATTTACTTATACCTTTTATGGTTTTTTATATGACTAATGATATTATGTCGCGCAGGCCAGGAGGTTATGGCGAGTCGAGTATATTAGAATTAAATCCCTTATATCCTAAATATAAATCTAGAAGACCCTATCTCAGGGCTGCTTTAATTAGTGTTCCAATTTTTATTTTGGGAATTCTACCTTTCCTTTTGCATTATACTGGTTTGGCTTCTCTTTTAGGATTACAGGAAGATTATACTTTTATGGAATTGGGAGTAGGATTTTTAGGTAACATAAAGGTTTTTGACTTTGTGAACGGAATGCCAATGGGCCCTCTGGCTTTGTTATTTAGTTTGTTTATTCCTGTTTCTGTATTTTTGTTTTTTTCTATAGCCTATTCTGGAAAAACTAAAGAAATAATAAAATCACGAGATTTTTCTAAGCAATTAGAGGACGAATTTAATAATTCCTTATTCCAACTTGCTAACAGAATTGGAGATGGAACTCCTGCTGAACTTGCTTTTGGCAGAGTTATTGAAAGTTCAAGAGGACAAGTTACTGAACAATTTTTTAAGCAAGTTAATTCTAATATTCAAAGTTTAGGTATGGGTCTTGAACGTGCTATTTTTGATCCAAAAAGAGGGGCGATTATTAATTATCCTTCAAATCTAATTTCGACTTCTATGCATATTTTAATTGAAGCGGTAAAAAAAGGATTAAAGGTTGCTGCGCAATCTCTGATGAGTATTGCAGATTATGTTAGAAATATTAAAAAGATTAACGATAGACTTAGGGATTTACTTGCTGATGTAGTAAGTGATATGAAGAGTAATATGACTTTCCTTGCTCCTTTACTTGCAGGAATTGTTGTTGGGCTTGGCGGGATGATAACTTTAATTTTAAGTAAACTCGATGCTGTTTTAAGTTCTGCTGAAATTTCTGGAGCAGATCTTTCAGGATTTGGAAATATTGTTAGGATTAAAGATTTGTTCCCGGTAGATGCTATGATCCCCCCTTATTTCTTACAAATTTCAGTTGGACTGTATATAATTGAAATAATTTTTATTCTCACTAAAGCTTTAGTTACAGTTGATGCTGGTGAAGATAAACTAAAAGTTACCTATGATATTTCTAAAAATCTTTTGAAGGGCGGATGGCTGTACTTGATTGTTTCCTTAATTGCAATAATCGCTTTGAGTTTACTTGCAGGGGTTGCCTTGAGTAATCTGACAATATAAATCACACATTGTTTTTGTTTATATAGAAATCCTTAAATAGTTGTTTTGATTATATCTTTTATGAGAAATAACTATGTTTTACCTTATCCTCCTTTCGAACCTTTTGATAGGGATGAACATGTTGTAAGAGGGCTTAAAGCGTTGGGGGATGTTCCTTGCAGAGCAAGAATGCCGACAGAAGCAGAAGTGCAACAGGCATTGCTTGAAGGCGCTGAAAGAGAAGCAGAAAGGTTAAGAAGATTGGGTATGGGCCGTTTTTTAGTGGGTGTTTTGAATAGGTCTCCAAAAGCTCTTTCTAAGGAACCTCTTTTTATTGAAGGAAGAGGCTATTGGCCGCCTGCTTCTGCTAGTTCATAATTTTTATTAGTTTTTAATTAACTTTTTTGTTTTAATCTTTTATTTTGGGGTTTATTCTACAATTGGGTTAAGAAGAGAAAGGGGGCTTATTATTACTTCCATTAATAACCTTTAAATAATTGGGTTTCTTGAGGAATTTATGAAAGGTAAAAAGGGAGTGGAGTTGGCTTTGAATACTATTATTTTAATTGTTTTAGCAATAATTGTACTTGTTGCTCTTGTGCTATTGTTTAATCGCTCTTCTGGTAGTTTTGGTGAGAAGATGGATTCATTTTTTACTTCAAGTAATGTTGATTCAGTTGTAAGCCAATGTGATACTCTTGGAGAGCAAGAACGAAAATATGAATTTTGTTGTGTTAATAGGACTGTCAAGCTATCCAAATCTGAGAAATTAGAGTTAACTTGTTCTTTAGCTAGTGAGAAATCTTGGGGTTCTAGTATAAATAAATTGGTTTGCACTGGTGCTTGTTAAGTCATGCTAAGTTTTTTTAGAAATAAAAAAGCTATGGAACTAAAAGTCCTTGGTTATTGGATAATCGGGGCAATTGCTCTTGCTATTTTAGTATTTGCTTATATAGCCGCAAAAAACCACGGAACATCGTTACTAGAATTTATAAGAAATTTTTTGAGGTTACACTAAAATGTTAAAAAATAAAAAAGCAGCTGAGAGCTTGGCAATTAGTAAAATTATTACTCTAATCTTGGTTTTATTAGTTATAGTAGCAGTCGTATTATTCTTTACCAAACCAGAAATATTTGGATGGATAAGAAATCTTCCAGGTTTTCAACAAAGTCCGGATAATGAAAATACGCTTACTCCTACACAAATAAAAGCTCTTAATTATGAATTAATAGGTAAGATTGAATTAAAACAAGAAAGTGTTAAAGATTTTTACATTATTTTTTTAGATAATGTTGGAACTTCTGAAAAACCAAGTTATAAGGAAATTCCTAGCAATCTTTATGTTGAATTGAATGAAGGACAAGGCGAGATTATTATAAATGTTCCGGGCGCTTGGAATGATAAGACTCTTGGAACAATTAAGAATTATTTCTTTGTAATTAATTCAATATATTATCATAAATATATTGGTTCGGTCGATGTAAATGAGATTTATGTTCGAAAATTAGAAGGCGCGAAAATAGTGGGGGCAGAAATATTTAAAAGCAAAAGTAAAGAGTTGTTGCCTGAAGATCCTATTGTAACTTTAATTTCACAACTTAATACTATTTATTTTAAATCTAAAAATATTGCGGATAAAAGTCTTCTCTTGGTTGCAAAAGAAGGCGAAGAAGGTAGGATTTTAATAGAGAACTCAAAAGAAAATAGCCTTCTTTATGTGGGTAATAGCAGGAAACTTTTGGCAATGGTAATGTCTGATGGGAAGGTTTATGTTCGTAAAAGTTATCTTGTAGACTCTTACTATACTTTTGATTCTAGAATAACTTTTGGTGAAGAACTAGGAGATACTGGTTTTTATTTAACCAATTTAGTCTATAAATCAGGTAAATTAGAAATAATTAAAAATAATTCTTAAAATGATAAACAAAAAAGCAATTGTTTTACCAGAAGTTTTGAAGTTAGTTATTGCAGTTTTCTGCATAATACTTCTTCTTTATTTAGCATTCGGACTTTATGGTATTTTTACAAGAGGTTCTGAAATAGAACAGGCTAAAGCAATATTAGAAGATATTGCTGGCAAAGGAAAGGCTTTAGCTAATGGTGCTCAAGCTCAATATCTTATTACTAATTTAAAAGATTGGTCTATTTTTTCTTTTAAAGAAGAAGAGAGTAAACCTTCTTCCTGCGGAGATTCTAATTGCCTTTGTCTTTGTAAGGAAGGTAGGCAAGATTGTTTTAAAACAGGTCAATGTAAATCAACTAAAGAAAAATTTTATTTTTATCAGCAAGGGTTTGAACAATATGATAATATTTATCCTTGCTTTGTTATTTTAAAAACACCCTTGAACCTTTTAATAAAGAATGATTCTGGAAATATCCTTATTTATTCAGAAGAGTATAAGTTGGTTGGTCAAAATATTAAGCTAATCGAGATTTTAAGTTCTTCTGCACAGTATAAACCCCAATATGATTCCAATGTTCATGATGCAGATATTTCTTATATACTCGGTCTTTATGTTGATGAGCCCGGCGGAGTTTATAGCAATTATCCTTTAAATGTTCTTAACGAATATTTTTCCGAAAAAACCAATTCTCTTGCTTTCAGAATGGAAATTTCTAATGTTGGTGGCTTTAATAGTAATAGCGTTATTACGAATACAGGCATGGCTTTTGGCTGGGATGGCTCTAGCAAGGTTTTAGATTTGGGTTCTGCTCAGCTTACTTCTCCAAATGGAAAAAGTTTTGAAGTAAAATTAAAAATCTGGGAATTGGGGGTTCCTGAATGTAAGTCTTAAATAAATCCTAATACAACTCTTAATACAATGGTAAATCTTTTTAAAAATAAAAAAGGCGAGGAAAATCCAGGAAGCCACTTTTTTTTATGGCTATTAAGAATTGCTCTTTTTGCCATACTTGCTTTTGGGGTTAAATTACTAGTTGATAATCTCACTGCATAGATTTTTAATGTTGAAATCTTTTGATTATTTAAAATGGGAAAGGATAAAAAAAGAAAAGGGGAAATAACGATAGCTTGGATAGTAACTATCGTGCTTCTTGTTCTTGGATTCATGATGGTTCTTATTTTTTTCTATAACCTTGGTGGAACTGGTGCAATGGATAGGGAAGTTTGTCATCAATCGGTAATATTCAGAGCTACTATTCCTGAATCGACTCAGGGGTTTCTTCCTTTAAAATGTAAAACTAATAAAATTTGTATTACTTCAGGATTACTGGGGGGAGAGTGCGCAGATTTTATTGGTGAAAAAGGTATAACTCGAGTGAGGGTTAGAAATGAAGAACAGATAGAACAAATTTACGCACAAGAAATTTTGGATTGCTGGAGCACCATGGGCGAAGGCAAATTAAATTTGTTCTCCCAAACTCTAGCTAAAAATTTTGGATTCGGAACCGTTTCTCCAAGTTGCATTATCTGTACAAGGATAGCCTTTGATAAATCTAGAATAAAAGAACCTGAATTTGATTTCTCAAAAATTGATGTTGGCAGTTATATGATAACGCATAAGGTTCCTGGCGAGGAGAAAACTTATATGGAATATATTTCTGGCGCTGGAGGATTATATAACTTTAAGGATTCATTAAATTCAGATATCTCTTTCGGAGATTTTAATTATCAAAAAGATGGAAATACTCTTAAGTCAGAAGGCTCCTCTATAAAACCTGAAGACTTAAAAGAACCGGTTTCAGATTATTCTGCATTTAATAAAGAGTCTGCAATAGTTTTTATGCAGATATCTGCTCCACAATACGGCACCAGTCTTAAAAATAGCGCAACTGCTCTTTTAGGAGGATATGGAGCAAGTAGAGTATTAGCTCCTACTTGGACTAAACAATTAGCTTCTGGGCTTTTTAAAAATCCATTGGTAGCGCTTATATCTGCTGCAGTTGGAATAGGGTTACAACAGTCAAATGTAGCTTATAATAGGCAGATAACCGCTAGTTATTGTGGGGATTCTAAAATTGGCGACGATACCTATGAGGGTTGTTCAGTTGTAAGAAGCGTAGATTATAATGTTAGTGAGATTGCGAAATATTGTTCTAATATAGAGAGTATCCCCTAATTTAAGATGAAAAACTTTATTAAAAATAAAAAAGGGGATGAAATAATCTCCAAACAATTAATTTTTCTTATTCTAAATCTGATTTTTTTACTTGCAATTATGTTTTTTATTGTTCGGGCTAGCACCGGTGCTGCTGTTTTAGAAGAAACAAGTGCTAAAACAGTTGCTATCTTAATAGATTCAATGAAACCAGGTACAGAAGCTAATTTTTCTCTAACAAAGTTATATGATTTCGCAGAAAAAAATAGATATAGTGGGCAAGTTATTTCTATAGATAGTAATACCAACACAATTCACATTCAGGTACTTGGATCAGGGGGATATAATTTTCAATTTTTATCTTCTTCAAAGTCTTTTAGTTACTATGTAGATAAATCTCAAGAGAATCAGGAGGTTCTTGTTCTAAAAAAAGTTTAAAATGCTATCTAAAAAAATTGGAAGAAAGGGTAATTTATTGTCTGTTTGGTGGTTTTTGGTACTTGCAGTTATTGGGGCAGGAATGATTGCAGGGACTTCAATATTTTATGCTAGCGACATTGATATTCGGGTTTTACAGTCTGAAATTATTACAAATAAAGTAGTTGATTGTTTAATAAATAATGGCCAAGTTAATCCTAGCGTATTTTCAGAAGACTTTAATTTTTTTGATACCTGTGATTTAAATAGAAATCTAATCGAAAATTCTGGCTTCTTTTATATAAAACTCTCTATTAGTGGAGTTAATTCTAAAAATTTAGTCTTCGGTAATCGTGCTTTTGAAGAGGATTGTTTATTTGCTTCACAATTAAATGCTAAGGCCTATCCTCTTTGTACTCAAAAAAAGATTTCTTCGTCTTATTTGGGTGAAAAAGTTAACATTGAAATGACTACGGGTTCAAACTATAAATTTGTTAAAAAATAAAAATGAAATCAAATAAAATAAAACTTAGAAAGGCACAAACTCCCTCTACTCTTACTTGGGTGGTGGGTTTTATTATTATATTTTTTATTATTTTTCTATTTGTAAGCTTTTCTGTTGGGATGGCTGCCCCAAGAAAAGCAGTTTCAAGTGTTTCTGGACTCTTTGGTAAAACTGAAAGGTCTTCAAGTCTTTTAGTGGAAGCAACTACCTCTGCTGCTTTTTCAAATTTTAATCAAATAATTTTATTTAAAGAAAGACAAACCTCTCTTAAACAAGAAATTTTAAGTTATGTAAAAGGCGAAGTATCTTATTCTGAACTAGGAAGCTTTATCGCTTCGTTGAATCAAGAGATATTCAAAGGTTCTAACTTTGTTTTTCATTCGGTTTCTATCAATGATAAATCCATTTTTAATAAAGAAGCAGACCCTACAATACAATCCAAATGTCTGTCTCCAAATAGCATAGTCTTTTTTTATCCAAGCGAGGATAAATTTATTAAAATAAAACTAGGTCTGGTTGATTGTGAGGGTTATGTTCAAAAAAGCTTAACAGAGTCGGCATTAGACAAGGCTGCTGAAAGAGCTGCAAGGGGGACTTCAATAACATGATGTTTAAAAGAAAGAAAGGAGATATTGCAATTACAATTTTAGTCATAATGACTGTTTTACTCGTAGGTTTTGCCTTATTTATGTTTATGACTTCGAAAGCTAGTAATCAAGAGAAGATACAGGGTTCTTCAGAGTTGTTGCATATTTATTCAGAACAACAAGGGATTGAATTCACCATGAGGGCTGTTGCAGAAAAAGTTTTAACAGAAAATCAAGGGGCAAAATTTGGGACTTCAGACTTTATAGTTCAGTTCAAGCAAGAATTCTCAAATCAAGCCGAAGGAATTAAAGAATTAGAAGAATATAATCTTCAAGTACAAGAAGGAAATTATGCTAAATCAAAAGTTGAGGGAAATAAACTATATTTTTATCTTTCTGGATTTAGGATTAGTAAGGTTATAGATGCCAATAAGGATTTCGGAATAGAGGCGGTTAATTTTAACACAGACGTTGTTTTTGAGATAGATTTTTAAACCCCAGAAACATATATGGTTAGATACAAAGAGGAACATGAGAAACTTATTGAATAAAAAAGCTCAGGAAATGAGTGTTGGTACAATAATTGTAATTATTATTGCTATTGTTGTATTGGTTTTCTTAATATTTAGTTTTACTAGAAGCGGCGGAAGTTTGATGGATAATATTAAAAATTTCTTTGGTTCAGGTACAAATGTAGATACTATTAAAAATGCTTGTACTGCGGCATGTTCTACTAGTCAGGTTTATGAGTTCTGTGGAAAATCAAGAACAATTAATTTAGACGATAAGCGTTCTTTTAGAGGAAGTTGTTCTACTCTGAGAACTAATGTGGGCGAGGCAGGACTTGAAAGTTGTCCAAATGTGGATTGTGCTGAAACTTCATTAAAAGATGATGGTGTCCTTAACTGTGACTGGAAGTCAAAGAACCCTGGATGCGGAACCGCAAAAGATTTTACTTCTCAAATACAAAATTCAGAAATGCATGATGTAAAGACTGAGGTTTGCTGTGAAAAGACAGTTGCTAATATTGAAGAAACAGGAACAGAATAAATTCAATTTTAATTAAACTTTTAAACCCTTTTTTCCTATTCTTATAATGGGTGATGATTTTTATTCTTCAGGTAGTGAAAGAAGAAATAAAGGTAAGGACAAGAAAAAAAGACGTAAACTTTTTCCTTATAAGCATGGCGGTAAGTTTAGAACATCTGAGGTTAATCAAATAAACTCTGGAAATAATAATTAATAATTTATATCTAATGGACTTATTTTTTATGCAATTCTTATTCAATCTCAACCTTAAAGAGATATTAACAAGTTATAATTGGTTTTTAATCATAGGGGTTTTGTTTTGGGTTTTAATTGCTGTTATCCAGGATTTTAGGAAGAGAGAGGTTGCTAATTGGTGGAACTTTAGTCTAATTGTCTTTATTTTGGCTTATAGGTTCTTTTTATCTATTGAACTAGCTAACTGGGGTTTTTTTGTTTGGGGTTTGATTGGAGTGGTTGTTGGTTTTATATTGGCTAATATTTTTTATTATGCTAGGGTTTTCGCCGGCGGGGATGCTAAACTCTTAATAGCCCTTGGCGCTTTTTTACCTTTAACAAATAATTTTAATCAAAATATTTGGATATTTTGCTTGTTTATTTTTTTCTTTATACTGGCCGGAAGTATTTATGGCTTGATTTATAGTTTAACTTTAATGTTTTTACATCTGGGGAAGTTTAAGAAAAGTTTTATAATTTCTTTCTCTAAGTATAAGATTCAGACACTATCTTCTATCTTGTTCTTTGCAATTGTTTTTGGAGTATTCTTTTTATTTAATCTAGCAATTGGTATGATTTTAGCAGGGGTGATGATTATTTTGCCTATTTTATTATTGGCTGCTAAGGCTATAGAGGAATCTTGCTTAACTAAATTTCCCCCGGTTTCTAACTTAACTATTGGAGACTGGTTAACTACTAAAGTAAAGATTGGAAAAAAAATAATAAAGCCTAATTGGGAAGGTTTAAGTGAAGAAGAACTTAAAATAATTACTAAAAGATTTGGAAAAAACAAGAAGGTTGAAATAAAATATGGTATTCCTTTTACTCCGGCTTTTCTATTTGCTATTCTTCTCTTAATCTTGCTTGCGATGTTATAATTAATAAAATAATATGATAAACAAAAATAAAAAAGGGATTAGTAAATGGCGAATAATACTTATAATTCTGGGAATTGCCATCGTTTTTTTAATAGCTGACTTTATTCTTGCAAGAGCCCTTTGGGCTAGACAGGTAGATGACTTCTCTCCACAAATATATTGCGAGAAAGAGATAATAGAAAAGAGCGAGATTCTAATGGTAATTCCACTTTATAATAATATTTCAATTGCCGAAAATAAAACTTGGTGTCAGGAAATATTAGCTTTGAATAAAACTCTTGGGATGCATGGGGTTTATCATACTTTCCAAGAATTTTTAGAGATTCGTGACGAAGATTATATTAAAAATGGTATGCGGGAGTTCAAGAAATGCTTTGGTTTTTATCATACTTTCCAAGAATTTTTAGAGATTCGTGACGAAAATTATATTAAAAATGGTATGCGGGAGTTCAAGAAATGCTTTGGTTTTTATCCTACTTTGTTTGAGGCTCCACAACTTGCTTTAAGCAAGGATAATGAAGTTAGATTGGGGTCTTTAAATATGAGTATTAATCATCACTCTTTCAATTTTTTCCATAAAGTTTATCATTGTTCAGATACCGGAAGTGTAAAAAATGGAATTATAGATATAATATAATTTTAATAGAAATTAGGGAATTCTTCTATTCATTGAAGGTAGACTCTTTTTACTTACTTCTTTTTCTTCCTTATTATTTTTCTCGCCTTTTGGTTTTTTCTCTCTTGGTTTGCTTATTCTTGGTTTTATTGTTCCTATCTTGCTTGCTATCTCAGTTAATTCCTCTTTTTTAGCGGGCTTTCTTTGATAATCTAGTTTCTCGCCTTTATATTTAGGGATTATATTTATTATTGCATGTTTTAGCTCTGCAGAAGTATTTATCTCATAACTTTCGGCTTCTAGTTTGCTTACTATATGTTTTCCTATTCTGTTTGCAAGAGTTAGGGCTTTGTTTTTTATTTGTTTGGTTTCTTCTAAATGCTGTTTTGGGATTAAGATAGTATGTCCTTTTGTGAAAGGATTGATTTCAAGTGCTGCCAGGTAATCTTTATCCTCGTAAATAGCCAGAGAACTTATCTTTTTATTAGCTAGAGCACACATAATACATTCTTTCCCTAGTCCTGAACTATTTTCTCCTGCGCTATCTTCTGAACTTTCGCTTTCTCCTTCTTGCCTAATCATTTTATTTTTTATTAAGAATTCTTCAAGCTCTTGATTAGACATCGGCTCAATATAACTTTTTATTTCTGCCCTTTTTTCTTCTGGGAGGTTTTCTACTTGCTTTAAAATTTGTTCCTTTATTTGCTTAGCTTGTTCATCATTTATTGGCATAAAATATATTAGAAAATCAGGTTAATAAAGGATTTGATTTATATTTTTTGATAATGCCTGTTTAATAGCTTCGGTTTCTTCTTGATTGCAGATTAAACCTGCTAGAACACAGGTATAATCTGGGGCTTTTTTATCTTTAAACCAGAGTAATGGGAGGTTAAAGAGGGTTTGCGAAAGAAAATTACAATCTATTCCTGTTGCTTCTAAAGAAAAACGCATTTCCTTGGGGTGTTTGCAAGGAAGATTTTTTTGAAGATTACAAGGTTTGCATAGTCTGCAACTGCCGCTGCTAAGAAATTTTGTATTAAACTCTTTTTCTAGAATTCGCATTAATTTATCAACTCGACTTTTAAGTATAGAATTTGCTAATTGAACTTTGTTATATTCGGTAGATTTAATATTCTCTAGATTTATTTTTAAAAGAACAATAAATAATCCTTCTTTATTGCAAATATTATAAAAGTCGGGGGATTTTGGAGGGCAAGAATACTTTTTATTATAATTCCTGCATTTTTTGCATAATTCGATAAACTCTTGTCTTTGTAATTTTATTTCTTGTTTTTTAATAAACTTGGAATATAATTCAATAGTCAAATCATTTTTGGGTGTTTTTATTTTAAACTCCATAAAAAATCTAGAATGGGGGAGTATAAATATTTTTGACTTTTTTATTTATATTAAGATAAAAATTATCCGAAAGCTTTTCTTATATCAAGAACTTCAACACTTGAAACTTGGGGTATTTTTTGGAACTCTGCTTCTAGTTTTTCAAGTTCTATCTCATCGTTCCAAGCAAAACTAAGAATTATTGCCTTTAATCCGAAGGCAATCGGTTGTTCTTCAACTCTGACTTGGGTTTTATGCATTGAATTAATAATCTGCTCTGCACTTACTTCTATGGCCTTTAAGTCTACGCTAGGAGACTCTGGCATTAATTTCATTTGTACTGCTGTAAATCCCATAATCTTCTTGGTTTTTTTAGGTTTATAAAGATTTGTTTTATACTTTTGTTTTCATCATTTTTTGTTATTATGCTTTAATTAACAATAGTCTTTAAAAACTCAAAAAATCTGTTTGTAAAAGGAGAACAATATAAAAAAGGGAAGATGATAAACGGAAATTACGAACAAATACTAAAGATGCTCTCGGAAAGCTCGCAATTACCTATAGATGAGATTGAGAGAAGGATAGAGGCTAAGAGAGCCAAGTTATCTGGGCTTATTAGTAAAGAAGGGGCTGCGCAGATTATAGCCTCTGAGCTAGGAATAAGTTTTGATAAGCAAAAGATGAAAATTTCTGGATTACTCAGCGGAATGAGAAGAATTAATCTTGTTGGTAAGATTATAAGATTGAATAAAGTAGCTGAGTATAATAAAAATGGGAGAAGCGGTAAAATTGGAAGTTTTTTAGTTGCAGACGATTCGAGTAATATTAGAGTAGTTTTATGGGATGTTAATCATATTGGTTTAATAGAAAGGGGGGAAGTAAAAGAAGGGGATGTTGTTGAAATTTCTAATGGAGATATAAGAAACGGAGAGATGCACCTCTCAAGTTTTGGAGACATTAAGTTGAGTAATGTTATCCTTGAGAATGTTCAAACTAAGCAAGTATTGCAACAAAAAACTATAGAGAAAATGCAAATGAATGATAATGTAATTTCAAGAGCCTTTATTGTTCAAATTTTCGGGCCAACCTTTTATAGTGTATGTTCTGAATGTAATAAAAAAGTGAATGAAATGGGAGAGTGCGAAATTCATGGAAAGATTATACCTAAAAAAAATGCTATACTCACTTTGATTATAGATGATGGTACTTCAAGTATAAGGGCGGTTCTTTTTTCAGAACAAATAAAAAAATTGACAAATACTCCAGAAATCCCTAGTTCTGAAGAATTTATGCTTCAGAGAGAAAGTCTTTTAGGGAAAGAGGTTTTTATCGGTGGCGGAGTTAGAAAGAACAAGCTTTCCGAGAACCTGGAGATTTTTGTTAATGACATTCATGAAGTAGATTTGGATAAATTAATAGAAGAATTAGAAAAACCCTAATTTGAAAAAACAATAATATAGTTTGTAATAAAATGTTTCACAAGATATATAAATTAAAATATCTCCTTCTTTAAATGGAAACAATTGAAATAAAAGGGTTAGAACTTCTTAACGAATCTGAAAGACAAGTAGTTAATGAAAAAATCAGCAAATACTCTCATAAAATAAAAAACTGGATTAACAATGACTTTTATCTAAGAATTCTAGTAAAAGAGCATAATAAAATTGAAGAAAATAAAAATAAGAGAAAAAAGTATAGTATTGATTTAGAAATCTCTGGGCAAATACCACGAATGAACGCAAGTGCTTTTGATTGGGATTTAAATAAAGCCCTAAATAGTGCTTTCCAAGCTCTGTTGAACGAGATTGAGCACAGGCTTCATGTTAGTGAGAAGAGCTAACTAGGGATATTAAAATAATAAGAGTAGCAAAAATTAAATAATTGTTCTTTTTTAGCCTTTTATGCCTGTATAGCTCAGTTGGTAGAGCATCGCATTCGTAATGCGGGGGTCGCCGGTTCAATCCCGGCTACAGGCTTAATTCGAGAATATTCCTTCAAGAGTCCTTGTAAATATCTCTGAGTGTTCTAAGTCTGCTATTTGTAAATCATTTAGATTATGTTTTTCTTTTTCTAGGGTGGTTATCTTGACTCTTAGCCTTTTAAAAATCTCCTTGGTTCTTCTTCTGCATCTTTCGACAAAAGCATACCTTCTTGCGAGTCTATTCTCGAGTTCAAATTCAATTGTGCTTTTTTGGAAAACCAACTTAAGAATTCTTTTGTAGTTTTCTACACCTAGTTTATCAAAAACATGGGCTTGATCTAGGGTACATCGGCCATATCCTTGCGAAGCCATTAATTCTTTAACTTCTTGATAATAGGTGCTTCCCACTTTTTTTTAAGGGAGGACATATATATAAATTTTTTCCAAGTATCTTTGATATATATAACACAAGAAAATAAACCTTATAAATAAAGAAAGTCCTGTTTTTCTATGGTAACTTTAAAAGAGATAAAAGAAGAGGTTATAGAGGAAAAAGAAGAATCTAAGAAAAAATCCAAAAAAGAAAAAGAAGAAAAAAAAGAAAACAAAATCTCAGATTTGCCTGGAATTGGGCCGGGAACTGTCCAAAAGCTTGAGGATGCGGGTATTTATGATTTAATGGGTGTTGCAGTATTATCGCCTGCCGAACTTGGAGAAATGGCTGGGCTTGGAGAAGCGGTTGCTAGAAAAGCAATCCAAGCAGCAAGAAAAATGATGGACTTGGGTTTTCAAACAGGTTCAGAGTTTTCAGAAAAGAGAAAAGAAATATTTTTTATTGGTACAGGAAGCAAAAATTTAGATAATCTTCTAGGGGGCAAGGGTGTTGAAACTAAATCAATTACAGAGGCTTATGGTGCTTTTGGAAGTGGAAAATCTCAGCTTGGATTTACTTTAGCCATCAGAACTCAATTACCTGTGGAAATGGGTGGAGCTAATGGAAAAGCAGTATTTATTGACACTGAAGGAACCTTCAGACCTGAAAGAATAAGACAAATTGCAACAGGGCTTGGGCTAAATCCGGAAAATGTTTTAAAAAATATATTTGTTGCAAGAGCTTTTAATTCAGACCATCAAATATTATTATTGGATAAGGTTCAAGAGATGATTAAAAATAATGAGCCTATCAAGTTAATTGTAGTCGATTCGCTTACTGCTCATTTTAGAGCTGAATTCTCAGGAAGAGGACAATTAGCAGATAGACAACAAAAATTGAATAAGTATTTACATAATTTAATGAAAATTGCAGAGCAAAATAATCTTGCGATTTATGTTACTAATCAGGTTATGAGTAATCCCGGAATGTTGTTTGGAGATCCTACAACTGCTATTGGCGGGAATATAGTTGGACATGCTTCAACTTATAGAATTTATCTTAGAAAAGGCAAGAAAGGTTCAAGAGTAGCTAAGTTAATTGATTCCCCAAACTTGCCTGATAATGAAACTATTTTCTTTGTAGCTAGCAAGGGCGTTACTGATGAAGAAAGTGGAGAAGATTAACGCCCCTGATATGTAATCTTATTTTAAATTTTGGGATAATTTTTATCCTTTAATTTTTTAATATTGTTGTATTTAGATAGCTTTATATAACCTAAATAAGTTATAATAGTTATGCTTAGCGACAGGGAAAAAGAGGTTCTTAAGTTGAAAAAACAAGGGCTTACTCAGCTAGAAATAGCTAAAAAACTTAATATCTCGCAGCCTGCTGTTTCTAATTTTTATAATAATGCTCTCTGGAAGATAAAAGATGCAGAAGAGATAATTAAATTTAAGAGGGAGATGAAGATAAAATGAAAAAAAGTCTACTTGTTTTTACTATTGTAATTTTGTTTTTTATATTTGCAATAAACTTTGTAAGTGCTGGTTGCGTCGCGGGAATGTCGGGTGGTAACACAACATTAGATCCTTGTTTAATAACAAATTGTACTCAGCTTCAAAACTTGAGCCTAGACTTATTAGGAAATTTTGGCCTTGCAAATAATATAAACTGTTCTGAAACGACATCTTGGAACTCTGCATTAGGATTTTCTCCGATTGGAACTTCTTCAAGTAGCTTTAGAGGAAGCTTGAATGGCCAATATTATAACATTACGGATTTATACATAAAAAGAACTTCTACAAGTTATATTGGATTAATAGGGTATTCAGAATTATCAAGTAATATCTCTAATCTTGGATTGATAAATGTAAATATAAGTGGAGCTTCTTATACTGGAGGGTTAATAGGTTACAATAAGGGAAATATTTCAAATTCTTTTGTTAGTGGCAGAATCGCAGGTCAGAGTTATACTGGTGGATTTGCCGGATTAAGCTTGGGATACATAAAAAATTCTTATTCAATTATAAATGTAACTTCATGGGATTCTGGAGGGGGTTTTGTCGGTTCTCATGGCGGTAATATAAATAATTCTTATTCTACTGGAAGTGTTAACTGCGGTACAAGCGATGACTGCGGGGGTTTTATTGGAGGTAACGGGGGTTCTGTTTTCGATTCTTATTCTACTGCCTCTGCCTTGGCCTCAACATCTTATAGTTATCAAGATTCGGTCGGTGGTTTTGTAGGCTCTCATAATACCGGAACAATAACTAGATGTTATTCTACGGGAAATGCTACCGGATATGAAAGTGTTGGTGGTTTTGTAGGAGACTTAGAATACGATGGAAAAATCAAGGAATCATATGCTACAGGTAATGTTTATTGTGTTAGCAGGGGTTGTGGGGGTTTTGTCGGTTTAGCATATTTAGGAACGAATTTTATTAATAACTCCTTTGCAAGAGGTAATGTTACTGGTGGAGGTAGCTCTGGCTACACAGCTGCTTTTGGAGGAGAGATGCAAGACGTTTATCTTTTTGCATGCTATGCCACTGGAAGAGTTTCTGGAGACTCTGGCGGGGGAGGGTTTAGCGATTATCAAGATTATGCTTGTGCAAATTGCTTCTGGGATAATCAAACAACAAGCAAAACAACTTCCTCTGGAGGAATAGGAAAAACAACCGCACAAATGAAAAATGTTTCAACATATACAAATATATCTAATTCATGGGATTTTGCTTTTAATCCTTACAATGATACTTTAAACAATAATTATTGGGATATCAGTTCAAATGTAAATGATGGTTATCCTGCATTAGTGGGGGTTGGAATGGGTATAGGTATGGGTTTGGTTCCGCCTACAATAAATATAACTTACCCTGTTAATTGGACGAGTTATTTAGATATCACAGAATTAAACTATACTGTTACAGATACAAATGCGATTGATAGTTGTTGGTGGAGTAATTCTTCAGGAATCTGGAATTCTTCAATTGTTTCAGCAGGAACAAACTGGACAGGATTGACAAGTAATGACGGTTGGAATAATTGGAGTGTTTATTGCAATGATACTACCGGGGCAATAGGTAGTAAGTCTGCTACATTTAATAAAGATGTACTAAATCCTAATTTCACAGCAATTGAAAACAAAACATCGGAATATGGTTCTTCATTTAACTATCAAATAAATGCTACAGACGACGGGGCTATTAATTGTTTTACAGTTAATGACACAACTAATTACAATATTAATTGTTCAGGTTACTTGACAAACAACACAAATCTTGCAATTGGTTTATATTGGGTAAACATAACTGTTAATGACACTGTCAATCATCTTATATCGGCTGAAATATTTGTCAATGTTTCAGATACAACCCCTCCTTTATTCAATAACTTAGCAAACCAAACAATCGGACAGTATGATTCATTAGCTTATCAGATAAATGCTACAGACCTTTCAGAAATATCTTGCTATACTGTTAATGATACAACAAATTTTAATATTAATTGTTCGGGTTACTTGACAAATAAAACTGCTTTGGAAGATTATTATTATACGTTTAATATAACTGTAAATGATAGCTATAATAATCTGAACTCGCGGGTTATATCTCTTACAAGAAGCTCAATTCCAAGAATTACACTCGAGATGGTTTATCCTACTGAAAATATTGGAGCTAACTATAGCGAATTGTTTAATATTTCTGTTAATGTTTCATGTTTCGATGGTTATTGCGGAGAGATAAATATAAGTTTGGATCCTATATCTGGGGGAACAATGGTGGAGATTCATGCAGGAAATGCTACTTCAACTTTGGGTTGGGGCTCGTCATCAAATCCAGATCCATTAAATACTTATTTTCATGATGCAAGAATGCAGTCTGTTTATCTTGCTTCTGATTTAAGGGCAGCAGGGCTTTCAACGGGTTCTGTAATTAAACAATTATATATTAATGTTTCTCAAGTTCCAGGACAAGCATTAGGGAATTTTAGAATAAGAATGAATCATACAAACTTAAATACTACATCGAGTGCAATTACTTCTTGGAATACTACAGCATATGGCCCAACAAGTATAGCAACCTCTTCATTTTCAGTAAGTCGTTTGTTCGAATTTAATTTTACGAATAATTTCACATGGGATGGTACAAGTAATATTATTATAGACTTCTCAAGGGATAATAGTGGCTGGACTTCTAATGGTGGTTTGTATGTTGTAACAGGGTTGGCTAACGGGAGATCTCTTGGTGGGCAAAGTGACTCTGGTTATATTTGGCCTTTTGATAGCATGGCTTCAACTCCATATACTCTTGTTCCAAAAATATGGCTTACTTATACGGGCGGCACGGGAGTAAAATCTGGGCTAGTTTCCATGAATACAAGTGCAACCCCATTTTATACAACAACACAAAATCCATATAATGTTACATTGAGCCATGCCCAGACTTCAACAATAACTTGGATTGTTAATGCAACTGGAACAAGTTTATCTCCTAATACTTTTTTTGTATATGCTAATATGACTTCTAATATGACTATAAGTAATATAACTACAAAATGGAATGTTACAATAAGAGATATAGTCTCCCCAACTTTCACAAACCTCTCTAATAAGTCTATAGAATACGGCTCGGCTTTATCTCATACAATAAGCGCATCAGATACATTTGGGGTTTCTTGCTATACGGTTAATGACACAACTAATTTTGCAATGTCTTGTGCTGGTATTTTAACGAATAAAACTTTGCTTAATGTAGGATTACATAACTTAAATATAACAATTAATGATACTTCTAATAACCTTGCTTCTGGTTTAATGTGGGTGAATGTTTCAGATTCTCTTGCTCCGGCGATTAACATAATCTATCCTGCAAACAACACTAATTATATTGTTAATATTTCAACTCTAAATTATACTGTTGCGGATAACTCGAGTATTAGTGGATGTTGGTGGAGTAATTCTTCAGGAATCTGGAATTCTTCAATTGTTTCAGCAGGAATAAACTGGACAGGATTGACAAGCAATGAAGGCTGGAATAATTGGAGTGTTTATTGCAATGATAGTTATAATAATTTGGGAAGTAGAATAAACAGATTCTTTAAGGATACTATTTTACCCGTGTTCAATAATCTCGCAAATCAAACAACAACAGAAGTTTTAGGGTTGGGGTATCAGATAAATGCTACAGATTCTAATAACATAAGTTGTTTTACTGTAAATGACACAACTAATTTCAATGTAAATTGTTCAGGATATTTAAAAAATAATACTCTTCTCGCAGGTAGGACTTATTGGATCAATATTACAATTAATGATACACTAAATAATAGAGTTTCAAATATTATTTTTGTAAATGTTTCTGATAGTAATTTCCCAACTTTTAACAATTTGACAAATCAAACAGTTTTATATGGGAATGCATTTACATATCAGATAAATGCTACAGATGCTTCTGGAATATCTTGCTATACGGTTAATGACACAACTAATTTCAATGTAAATTGTTCAGGATATTTAAAAAATAATACGCTTTTAGCTGTTGGTTTATATAATTTAAATATAACTGTAAATGATACCTTGAATAATCTTGCCTCTAGAACAATTTTTGTTAATGCAACTCCAAGAAACTATCCTCAATTAAGTTTTATATCCCCCACACCAATAGACGGAACAAGTACAACAAATACATCTATTCAAATAAATACCTCAATTGTAGGGTCGCATGGGCTTACAAATATAATTTATAATTGGAATGGGGTAAATTATACTTTCTATGAAAACTCTCTGGTTTTGATGTATAATTTTGATAATATTTCCTCTCTTGGAGAGAATGTAACTCATGTGAAGGATGCAAGTATTAATGGAAATAATGGAACTTTAAGTGGGGCAGTAATAAACTCCACCTCTGGAAAATATGGAATGGGTGCTTTTTTCGATGGAATCAACGACGTCATTAGTGTTGCAGATTCAAATTCTCTAGATTTAACTACAAGAGGCACTATTTCTTTATGGGCAAAGAGAAACTCACTCAAGAGTTATCAGATGTATGTTACAAAGGCAACTCCTGGTTCGACAAGTACAGGTTATCAATTAATGGATTATGCGACAACAGGAAGAATTACTTTTAGATGGTCAACAGACCTTGCAGAAACCATAATATCAAAAAATAACCTTTCCGTAGGTAATTGGAGCCATTTGGCTGTAACTTATAATGGAAGCCAATTAAGGATTTATATTGATGGTGTTTTGGATAATAGCACGGCCTATTCTACGAATGCAGTTGCCAACACCGAATTATTGAGGGTTGGGGCGAGAAGCGACGGTTATTATTTTAACGGTTCAATTGATGAAGTAAGAATTTGGAATAGAAGTTTAAGCGCTGAAGAAATTTATGAGCAGTATGTTTCTAATTTGCAAAAATTTAATTCTACTCAATGGTATTTTTATGCAAATCAGAGCAAAAATTCAACTGCTGGATTAGATTTGGGGACATATTCTTATCAGCTTTTTGCATCTGATTCAATTGGATTTTCAAATTCAACAGAACAAAGAACAATTATTATAAGAAATGCCAATCCGGCTATAAGTATTGTTTATCCTTTAAATGGCACAAGTTATGCAACCAATATTTCTGTTTTGAATTATAGTGTTTCTTCAAATGAGAATATTAGTGCCTGTTGGTATTCAGTTAATAATGCAGAAACAAATTCATCTATTTTTTCTGCAGGAATAAACTGGACCGGATTAACAAGTAATGAGGGCTGGAATAATTGGACAGTTTATTGTAATGATAGTCTTAATAATATTGGAAATGGTGTTTCTTCATTTTATAAAGATACTTTTACACCAAATGTAACTTTGAATTCGCCGTCCGATGCATATAGTTTGGGAACTTCAAATTCGGTTAATGTTTCCTTTAACTGCTCTTCTGCAGATAATTTGGCTTTGAAAAATATTAGTTTATACCTAACTAATAATTCTAATGGCAATTTTACCTTTAATAGAACTACCAACATAAATGGAACAATAAACACAACAAACTGGACTTTAACTTTGGGAATAGGGACTTATACTTGGAATTGTTTTGTCTCGGATAGCTTAGGAAATTCAAATTTTTCGATTAACAGAACAATAACAATAGGCTTTTCAGATTCTACTCTTCCTGTAGTAAACATAACTTATCCTATTAATGGAACGGGCTATGGTAGTATAACTACACTTAATTATAGCGTTAGTGACGATGTTGCCTTGAGTGCTTGTTGGTATTCAAATAATTCTGGTATAAATAATTATTCGATACAATCGGCAGGACAAAATTTTACCGGATTAACTAGTATATCGGGCTGGAATAATTGGATAGTTTATTGCAATGACACCAGTAATAATATAGGAAGTAACTTGATTAGTTTTAACATGGATAACGTTGCTCCAAATTTAACTTTAAACTCACCGGCTTTAAATTATGCTGCTACAATAACAAGCTCGACAACTAATGTTTCCTTTAACTGCTCTTCTGCAGATAATTTTGCCTTAAAGAATATCAGCCTATATATAACTAATAGCTCTAATGGCAATTTTATACTTAATAAAACAACAAATATAACTGGAACACTTAATTCAACTAATTGGACATTAGCCTTGGGGGTTGGAAATTATACTTGGAATTGTCTTGCTTTTGATAGTCTAGGAAATTCAAATTGGAGTACAAATAGAACAATAATATTACAATCGAATATTGCCCCTAACATAACTTTAAATTATCCTACAAACAATTCTCATCTGAACAATAGAATATCAATATTGCTTAATGCAACTGCTTCAGACAATAATGGCAATTTAGATAATTTCACTGTCTGGTTTTATGGGGGATATCCAAATGGAACTTATTCTTTGATTAATATAACTTATAATATCACAAATGGCACTCAAGTAACTTACAACTGGAGTTTAGGAAGTTCTGGAAGATATAATTGGACGGTTATTGCAAGCGATGGAAAAGCAAATTCTACAAATTATTTCTTTTATTTTAACTTGACTAATTTTTCCATTTCTTGTGAAGCCGGAGGTTCGTATCAACAAGGGGCTCTTGTCTTGGTTCAAGGAACAATTTTAAATGAAAGTGTTGTTGTTCCAAATTATGCTGTTAATTTAAGCATCTATGATTCAAATAATAATTTAGACGCTAATCAAAATTTAACAACTGCAAGTGATGGTGGATTTGAAACAAGCTTTGCGAATCTTTCTGTGGGAAGTTATGTTTTAAATGCAACTTCAACATATAAGGGATATAATGAGACTTGCCAAGATACTTTTTCCATAGGAGGGCCTGCTTCTTTTGTTTTGGATAAAATATTGAGTATCCATAATATGACAAATACCTCGATAATTTATAATTTTACTTTAAGAGTAATAAATAAGGGTTTAAGTGATGCAACTTCAACAATTTTAACTGACTCAGACTCAACAGATTCTCCTTACAATTTAGAAAATATTTCTGCAAATTCTTCCTCTACTAGAAGTTATATTAAGTTGTATGAGAGAAATTCATCTACGTATAATATTAGCATTGCGATTGCAAGAGTGAATGCAACTAATTCTTACTCTGGAAATCAAGTTTCTGCAAATTCTTCTGAGATTATTTTAATTATTCCTGCTGCTGAAACAGAACAGCAGTTGACTTTAACTAAAAATGCATATTATAATTCTGAAAATTCAACTTCTGTTAATTATACAATATCTCTAGAAATTGTAAATTCCGGTGGAGAAGATTTAACAAATATAACTTTAATAGATTCTGATTTAGAATTAACTACAACGACTAACCTAAACAGAACCCAAAATTATACTTATTTAAGTTCTATTATTATAGATAAAGCGGCTTCAAATGCAAATAAATTATTCGTAAAGGCAACAGCGACAGTTAATTCTATTACTTATTCTTCAAACCAAATCAATGTAAGAATTCCCGGATATGGGGGGCCTGCCGATGCTATTGTAAATGCGCCTGCATCTGTAACCGCCTCAACAAGTTTTAATACAATAATTACTATTGAGAATAAAAATTCAGACGTAGGGCAAGATTTTGTCATTGATTATTGGATTACTAATGAAAATGAGAATACAAATTATACTTCTGGGCAACAAACAATATATGTATCTGCTAATGGGAACTCTTATTTAACGGCTACTTTAACTTCTCCAAGTTCTTCTGGAAATTATAGATTTAGAGGATTAGTCTCTTGGGCAGGAGGTACAGCTACAGCTTATGATAGTTTTGTGGTTAGTTCTTCTGTTACAGATAACACGGGAGGATCAAGCGGTTCTACAGGAGGTTCTGGTGGAAGCAATCTTCTTGGAAATGTTATTAAGGATAATATTGTTTGCAACCCCCCTTATATAAGATATGGGGCCGAATGCTGTTTAGATAAGAACAATAATAGCATATGCGATAGTGATGAAGATATTAGCACAAATATAAAAGATGAAAGCAAAAATCAAAATGTAGAATTAAAAGATAATTCTAGCGTTATAACCAAAACAAAGGATATCTTTGGGAATACTTTCAACCATATTTTTAGGGGGGTTAAGGGAATCTCTTCTAAAGGAGAGAATTTAGCAATACTTTTAATTTTATTATTAATTATTCTTATTTATAAGATGAGAATTAAAGTTTACTCTTTAATTAAAAATATAATTTTTGAAGTTAGAAGAATTTTCAATAAAGGTTCTAAAAATAGATTAAGTCGTCTAACTGGCACAAAAGTCTATTCTGAAGATGGCAACTTTATTGGAAAAGTCGAGGAAATTTACTTGGAAGATAAGATTCCAAAAATTTATGGTTGGCTTATTAGAGTTGATAAAAGAATAAGCAAGAAGATAGGAAAGAAACTTATCTTGATAAAGCAAGATGCAGTTTATTCTATAAAAGATGTTATTATTCTTAAAAGTAGTATAGAAAACTATTTAGACGATTTTAGCAAGGGCCTTCAAAATTTAGATAAACCTAAGATTTCCTGAGCAGAAATTTTCTACTGAACGCCCCCACGAGGATTTGAACCTCGGTCACAACCTCCGCAAGGTCGTATTCTATCCGGGCTGAACTATAAGGGCTTACTTATTTATTATTATTCTTGACTTTATAAAAGTTTAAAAGCTTAAGCTATCTTTGAAAATTGAGGTAAGAGATGTTAAGTTTGATAAAAGAGGCAATTGTTAATCTTGATAATAGTTCTAATAGTGAGAAAATAAAACCTGTTAAACTTGAAGAGAAGGATATTATTGCGGATTTGCATATTCACTCAAGATTCTCGCGAGCAACTAGTAAAAATCTTAGTATTGATAATTTGGCTAAGTGGGCGAGAATTAAAGGGATAAATTTGTTAGGTACAGGAGATATCTCTCATGAAGAATGGCTTGCAGAGATTAAAACTAAACTTGTTGAGAATAAAGAAACAGGAATATTGTGGTATGAGTTTGAAGATAAAACTAAGTTTCCTTTTATTTTAACAGGCGAGATAAGTTTGGTGTTCACAAGTCTTGGAAAAGGCAGACGCGTCCACTTAGTTTATCTTGTTCCAAGTCTAGAAACGAATTCTAAAATAAATAAGTATTTGGATAGCTTGGGAAGGCGCGATTACGATGGCAGGCCTATTTTTTCAGTATCTTGCGAGGAATTTACTCGAGTTTTAAAAGAAATAGATTCAAGAATAGAAATAATTCCTGCTCATGTTTGGACTCCGTGGTTTGGGGTTTTTGGAAGCGAGAGCGGGTTTAATAGTCTTAAGGATGCATTTGCAAGCCAATTTGGAAATATTCATGCGATTGAAACAGGAATGTCTAGTGATCCTGAGATGAATTGGAAATTAAAAGAACTTGGAGACAAAGCCATTATAAGTTTTTCAGATTCGCATAGCTTTTGGCCTTGGAGACTGGGAAGGGAAGCAACTATTTTCAAGTCTGATGGATTAGAAAACTTTAGTTACAACGAACTTATTAAACAAATCAGAGAAAAAACTTTTAAATCAACTATTGAAACAGAGCCCGGCTATGGAAAATATCATTTTGATGGGCACAGAAATTGTGGTTTCTCTTGTGCTCCTGCTAAAACTCGCGAGTTGAAAGGTATTTGTCCTGTCTGTAGCAAGCCTCTTGTTATAGGGGTTGAAAATAGAGTAGAAGAGCTTGCAAACAATACCGGAATTCCTAATAATGCCCGGGCCTTTTTCAAAATTTTGCCTTTACACGAATTAATTGCTTTTTTTATTAAGAGTAAAGTAGAAAACAAGAAAACCTGGGAGATTTATAATAAACTTATTGAAAAATTTGGTAATGAATTTAATATTTTGCTTAAAGTAGATAAAAATGTTTTGGCTTCTGAACTGGCCAAGGATAAACTAGAGAAACTCGCGGATTTAATTATTGATAATAGGATAGCAAATCTTAAAGTCAAACCAGGTTTTGACGGAGAGTATGGGGTTTTGGTTGAAAAGAATTCAGAGAACCAAAAGACATTGATTTAGATAATTACTTCTTTTGATAGACGAAATTACAGCTTGAACAATATTTTTTCTTTGACAAATCCTCGATTTTATCTATTACCTGATTAAGCGTAAACTCATCTTTCTTTGGATCTTTACTTTTTACTTTTGCCAAATATTTGCCTGCAGCTATGTATGAAAAATTAATGTTTGTGCCTTTTGAAGCTTCAAGAATTATGTTTTTTATTATATTTATTCCAGCCGGGTCTTTGCTTGTCAAAGAGAATTCTCGATTGATAATAGTTTCTTTAGTTTTATTTTCTTTTTCTCTTAATATCTTACATATCTTCTCTGCATTTTCTTTTGCAAAATATTTTTCTACATTTTTGGGATTTTCTTTACAGCTATCAAAAACATCTACAATAGAATTTTCCTTTTCTTTTATTTCATTAATAACTGCTTCAGCTTTATCTCCTAAAAGGGTTCTAACAAGTGCAGAATAGCTTTTTTCTTTTTTGTAGTATTCATTAAATTCATTTCTTTCTGTGGTTTTTACTCTTCTTAAGGATAACTCTATAGAATTTTGATGAATTTTAAGAACTTTACAAACTATTTTCTTGCCCGGAAATACAAAATCTCTTATATTCCTGATTCTTCCGGGAGCTATTTCTGGAAAAGTAATTGCACCATCTATGTTGTAGCCTTCTATCTTAACAAATACGCTTGTGCCTAGAATTTTTTCTACATTACAAAGAACTAATTGTCCTTCTTCAATATTATTTTTTACCATGTTTATAGGGGGTTTAGAAGACTTTTAAATATTAGTATTTTAAGATTTTATTAAAAGAATTAATTAAGAACTTCTATTCTGCTTGCCTTAAGTTCTGCTTTTCCGGCTTTTGGCTCTGCTATAACAGCATTGCAAATCAAACATTTTACTTTTGTAGTTGCTCCTTCGAACATTACCTGTTCGTTTTTGCATGCTTGACATCTAACCTTTATGAATCTTAATTTTGCCATAAAAACAAGGGGTTTAGGGGGTTTTTAAAACTTCTGATTAAGAGAATTAACACTTAATAACTTCAATATCAAGTTTCTTTTTAACTAAGTCTATGAAGGCTTCTTCTTTATCTTTGCCAATAATGCAGCCGGCTGCAAGTTTATGCCCGCCTGATTCTCCACCAATTAACTCAGTAATAGAATCCATAATTTCTTTTAGATTTTTGCTGTCATCTATCTTCTCACGGCCGCAAATTCTTGAAGAGACTTTTATTTTATCTTGATTATAAGCCATAGTAATTATTATTGTTCCTTCTTCATACAATGCAGACATGGATAAAATGCTGGCTACTGTGCCTATAATTGTGTCTTGAATTTTATCTTTGGCATTAATAATCATGTATTGCTTGCCCTGTATTTTTGGATTAGTATTAACATGATTTAGAGCTTCTATCAGGCTTTGTTTGTATTTTATATAAACGGTTTCTGCTTGCTTTCTTGCATTTTCATTTCCCATGCAAAATAATAATGCAACATTAGACTCGCCCATTCTTGAACAAGCATTTACTAACGCAGACATTTCTCGCGCATCCTCAAGCCTGTTAAAGAATTTTATTAAGAATAGGTTGCCTATGAACTCAGACATTTTTTCATGATTAGGCATTTTAAGAGCAATTGCAGTAACAAGTCTTTGCATTTCATCCTCATTTAATTCCATTAAAGACTTATATCCTTTTGCTGTAAATTCTATTCCTGCTTCTCTTAATAAGGCACAAGCTCCTGTACAATCGCCTGTAACTCCCGGGATATAGGGATTAGAGCAATATTCTAGGGCTTTGTTTAAGGGTCTTGTAGAAGGATATAGAAGAATTCCTTTTTTTATGGTTAAGTCTGCATCTTTCAAGATGGTATTTACTAGGGGGCCTACTTTTTTATCCATTAAATCTCCAACCATGCCTATTATTGCTAAATTGGCGAGGCTTGAATCTTTTTTTACTAATTCTCGACAAACCAAATAAGTTAAGCAAGCTCCTGACATTTCTTCGCCATCAGCATATAAATGAGGGTTAATTACTTGTAGGTTCCAAGGCATTGTGTAACGGAGATCTATTTCATGATGATCTATTATAAAAACAAGAGTTTCGAGCTTGGATAACTCTTCCAGATGACTGGAAGCTAAGTCTGTAAATACAATAACCCTATTTTTAGGTAATTGAGAAATAAATTCTGAATCGAGACTTTTAATTATTTTTATTGAAAAATTTTTATCAAGTTTTTTAAGTGCTTTTCCCAATATTGCTGCAGAAGTAATTCCGTCTGCATCAAAATGACTTACTAGAAGTATTTCTTTGTTCCTTGTCTTCTCTAAAAAGTCATTAGCGAATAATTTTATTTTTTCTAACATCGTTCCTCTTTACTTAAACGATAACTTTTAGAAAATTGTGTTAATAAATATTGTTGTTTTATTTTTGCTACATTAAAGTTAATATAAAAATTTTCAGAATTAACTATTTCTTTGAATAATCTTCTACTTTTTTTAGCTTTGCTTTGCTTAAAATTACTGATCTTCCTGCTCTTTTATCGCCATGATTCTTTCCTAAATGCTTTTCCAAGTTTTCTACTTTGTTTGTAAGATTTTTTAAGTCGGGATTTTCATATTTTCCTGCTTCTTTTAATACTTCACCTATACTAAATCCATAAATTTTTGTTTTTGGAATACCATAATTGTCTCTTAAGATTAAACCTATCTTCTCTGCTGTTAATTCTGGTTGTTTTTCAACTAGTTTTAGGATTATTTCTTTTATTTCTTGTTCAGTATATTTCAACCATATTGGTTTTTTCAATGTATTTTTTGCTGTCATGTTATGTAATAGCTTAAATTTGGGGGTTTTTAAGGGTTTTGTTTTTGAGATTTCTTTATAATTTGGAGGGTAGGAAACTTTTATAAATCACTCGATCGCTATTTTATTAGCTTTGGCTATTTTAGCCCCATCGTCCAGCGGTCAAGGATACGAGCCTTTGGAGCTTGTGACCCCGGTTCGAATCCGGGTGGGGCTATTTAGAATGAAAGATAAAATTACACCTCAATGTTTTGTAGATACTCAAAGAAGAGTTCTCGAACCTAGAATTGAAGAAATTTGTGAATTAATCGAAGCCAGCCCATTTAGAGATAAGATAAAATATCTTTTAGAACATCAAAATTTGGCTACCGAAGCTTTAAAGACAGCTCAATCTTTTTCAGGTTATTCTAATTGCGGGGGTACTTGTTTATTTCTTATTGGAGAAGTTTCTCAACCAACACAAGCTACTTACGAAGAGGTTCAAGCTATAGATTCGGGTTCTGAAATTTTTCTTCCTTATTCAAATATTCCCTTGGTAATTAGAGAAGAGATTGCCCTTTTCGATAAGCAAGAGGCTAGAAAGGTTCCTGGAATGGTGGCTCTTAAAATTAGAATTGATTCTCCTAGAGACTATCACGCAGGGGTTTATCTTGGTAGCCTTGGAGATTTAGATTTGTTTTTTACTAAACATGGTTGCGATGGTAGATTTGGTCCTGAAACTGGAGAAGAATTGGGACATGGTCGTTTTTTATTGCCTAAATTTTTAAGAGCTAGAGCGAGTTAATTTTCTAGCTCTTTTTATTAGATAATTTTATTCGCCCTTTTTGTATCTTCCACGAGACTCAACTTTCTTTAGTTGAGC
>Ga0194127_10000330_pt1 | contig 76840 bp, 79 predicted proteins | sample TA2KigC100mmetaG_FD_148624 | JGI IMG/M metagenome (GOLD analysis project Ga0194127, IMG submission 148624) | Freshwater microbial communities from Lake Tanganyika, Tanzania - TA2015036 Kigoma Deep Cast 100m | ecosystem: Environmental > Aquatic > Freshwater > Lake | place: Tanzania: Lake... | reverse complement strand
CCTACCTGAGGATGTCGAAACTCAAGCACTTGCCGGACAACCCCCTTGTGCCTGCCGTGCCCCGTTCCCTTGGCTGCTATGTCCATCGCATATGACCGTCAAATTCCACACAGATCGGCATAGAGCCGGTGGCTCGCCGTTCTCGCAGGTTTTCATTGGCGACCTTGAAACGCAGCGCCGTGATGCCGCCGCCACCCGACTACGCCAATTAGGCGCGCCTGTAGTTGAAATCGACGGTGCCGCAATACAGTCCGTGCAGCAGGTTGTGACGCAGTTGAATCCGTACGGATTGCACTTCGCGTTTCTCGATCCCTTCGACTTGGCCGCATTGAATTTCGACATCATCGTGGCGCTGTCGCGCCTTACACGCATCGACATGCTCGTTCACATCAGCCAGATGGATTTACAGCGCAACGCAGTGAGTTACGCGACCTCGGAGGAGTCGGCATTCGATACATTCGCACCAGGTTGGCGGGAGAAAGTTGCTGTGGTCCAAGCGCAGCAGACGCTTCGGCAGCAGGTCTTCCAATATTGGCGCGACAAGGTAGTGGACCTTGGCGTGTGGCCATCTACCGACATGCGCCTTCTGACTGGTGGAAAGAACCAACCACTTTATTGGCTGTTGATGGCGGCCAAGCATCCATTGCCGCATAAGTTCTGGTCTACGGCCTCCAACATCGAAGGCCAAGGCAAGTTCGAGTTTTAGGGATGTACGACAGCTTCCGGGTAAGCATCCCAAGTGCGTCCACGGAAAATCCGCCCGTTCGCTTTCTTGTGGCGCTTGACCCCGTCAGCACCCCAGCCGCCCCACTGCTTGAAAAAGAACGCTGCCCCAGCCGCTTCGGCTTGCCTCTGAATATTCGCCACCCACTCCTCGCGCATAGGACGGGCTCTGTGGCCCGACTCGCCACCGACAATTACCCAGTGGATGTCACGCAGGTTGATGCGTCCTAGGTCCTCAAGCAATGGTTCGACCGAGAGAAATCGTATGTGAGCATTAACCCTGCGCAGATGGTCGATGCGCGGCACACCATACTCTTTGTCCTCCACAGAGACGCCCAGCCACACATTGTTCGGGCAACCACGATTCCGGAAGTAGTCCGGCAGGCGTTCGGCACGCTTGGTCAGAATTTGATATGTGTGCTGCGGCGTCTGTCGGATAACTGAGAAGACCTGATCGAGAAACTGATCGGGGATGTCCTCGTGAAACAGGTCACTCATCGAGTTCACGAAGTACACAGTCGGTTTCTTGCGCAGCAGAGGCTGGACAAGACGTTCTGGCAGGATAGCCAGCTTGAAGCCGTTCTCATACCCTGGCGCGCCCATGGCATGCAGGCGACGCGCCATCACCTCCGCGTAGCAGTGCTTACAGCCCGGAGATATTTTGGTGCAGCCAGTGGTTGGGTTCCACGTCTGCTCGGTCCATTCAATGCTGGTCTGGGTCGTCATCTCACCCTCCATCCTATTTGATCCGGTGACTCATGCCGTGAGCCACACCTAACCCGCTGCCAGTCCATCAATCAGCTTGGATAGAGCCACGCGCAAAGGTGCCTGATCCACACGGCCGAGTCTGTTGCGGACTTTATCCGCCAATTCATCTACCGACAGCTCTCGTTCTTGATCGCCCCAATGCACGAGGCGCATACAGCGTTCGATATGTTCAGCCTTGGGATTCATAAATGGGGACGTACCACGGAGTAATAGACCAGATGTTCAGTCACCCAGCATGATGATCCGGCGCAGTTCAGGCCGTAGTGTTGCTTCCCAGGTCCGAGAAATTGCTGATCTTCACCGCACCGTCAGGAAAGCGCGCCACCACCTCCAGTTGGCCGCCCATGGCCTCGATGTGGCTACGCAGCGTGGAGAGGTACATATCCGTGCGTTTCTCCAGCTTGGCGATGGAAGGTTGCTGGACGTGCAAGACTTCGGCCAGCATCTTTTGCGATAGTCCACGTGCTTGACGCAGTTCGTTGAGCGGCATTTCGGCCAGCATGGCTTCAGCCTGGGCATCGGCCCGTGCCTGAGATCCGAGCGACATGCGCGAGCGCAGTTCTGAAAATTTCTTAGCCATCGATCAACCCCTCCTTTCGAAGTTGCTCCAGATGTTCGTCGTACCGTCGGTCAGCCATGGGAACGTGGATGTCGTACCAACGGTCGTCCCCGGTCTTGTCCCCACCAATCAGCAGGATGGCGGTGCGTTTCGGGTCGAAGGCGTACAGGGTACGCAACGGCCTGCCGCCACGTTGCGTGCGAAGTTCCCGCATGTGACTGTGCTTCGATCCTTTGATGCCACTGCTGTGCGGGAAACCCAACGCCGGGCCATGCACTTCGAGCAAACGCACTGAGGCGGCCAGCGCTTCCTGCTCCTCTTCGGACAGGCTGCTCCACCAGTCGCCGAACTCATCGGTGTATTCGACTTCCCATGTCATGGCGTCACTGTAACCAAGGCAGAACATTCCATCAATGGAATATGTGCTCAACCCCTCGACAAACCGCGCTCCGCGCGGATACACCTTGGCCGGGTCGCCGCGTCCCAACTTCACCCACATGCACGACTTGATCCTGGCGCTGGCGAAGCCCAGGGCTCGTTCGGTCATGATGAAGCAGCCGGCTTGCAGGCAGGCGGGCGGGGATAAGCTCCGGGACATCGACGTGCCGGGGGATTTTGTCCAGGCTGGCCCGATTCCTGGAAGTACGATTGAATGCGGGCTTTGAACCCGCGCCCGCGCCATGCCCGATGCCCCCACCCTGGTCCTGTTCAATTACGACTGGGACCTCGTCGGATTCGCCCGCTGGCGGGAGCACTTTCCCCTGGACAGCGCCGGCTTCGACCTGTTCAGCTTTCCCAGCAACGTGCGCCTGGCGGGTTTCGACCTGGAGCGCTTCGTCGATGGCCTGGCGCATCGGGCTCGGCATCGGGGCTGGCGGGGGGTGACCTCCAACCACGAGCAGTTCGGCGCCCTGGCGGCGGCTCTGCTGGCCGAACGCATGGGCTGGCCGGGCACGCCGGTGGCGGCGGTGCTGGCCTGCCAGCACAAGCTGCATGCCCGGCGGGTGCTGGAAACGGTGGCGCCGGAGGCCAGCGTGCCCTGCCAGCCGCTGCCCGCCCGCTACGGCGAGCCCATCCCCGACGGCCTGGCTTACCCCTGCTTCGCCAAGCCGGTGAAGGCGGCTTTCTCAGTGCTGGCGCGCACGGTCCATAACCGCGAGGAACTGGCCGCCCTGACGCGCTTCCGTCCCTGGGAGCTGTGGGTGATCCGGCATCTGGTGGAGCCCTTCGAGCGGGTGGCGCGGCAGCGCCTGCCCGAGGCGAGCAGCGCCCATCGCATGCTTCTCGAACACCCCGCCGGGGGGCGCCAGTACAACCTGGATGGCTACGTGTTCAACGGCGAGCTGCGGCCCCTGGGGGTGGTGGAATCGGTGATGTATCCGGGCACCCAGGCCTTCATGCGCTTCGTCTATCCCTGCGCCCTGCCGGACGCCGCGCGGGCGCGGGCCATCGACGTGGCGCGCCGATTCCTGGCCGCCGTGGGCTTCGACCACGGCCTGTTCAACATGGAGTTCTTCCATGACCCGGCCAGCGACCGGCTGACGGTGATCGAGTTCAACCCGCGCATGGCGTCCCAGTTCTCCGACCTCTACCTGCGGGTGGACGGCCTGGACCTGCACCGGGTGGCCCTGGAACTGGCGCACGGCCGGGACCCCGCCATCCTGCCCCGGGCCGTGCCCGGCGCCGGGGTGGCGGCCAGCTTCGTCTATCGCAGCTTCGACCCGGCGGCGCGGCCGCCCATGCCGGGGCCGACCCGGCGCCGGGGCCTGGCGCGGGATTTTCCCGACGCCCTGCTGTTCCACTTCCCCAAGACGCCGGGCCAGATCGCGCGGGATTTCAAATGGCTGGGCAGCTACCGCTACGGCATCCTGCACCTGGGCGGGCGCGACGCCGGCGACCTGGCGGCCCGCTGCGTCACCGCCAGCGAATTGCTGGGCTGGGCGCCGACCTGCGGAACGGCCGCGACTGAACCGCTGGGGGGTATGTCGACATGCCGCGCCTGATCCAGATCAGCGCCGAGGACCCGGCGGCGATCCGGGCCGAACTCGTCGCCGGCCTGCAAGCGCACTGTCCCGCGCTGTCGCCCAAGTTTCTCTACGACGCCCTGGGTTCCCGCCTGTTCTCGGCCATCACCGAACTGCCGGAGTACTACCCCACCCGCACCGAGGCGGCCATCTTCGACACCCACCTGGAGGCCATGGCCACCGCCCTGGGCCCGGCGTCCAACCTGGTGGAACTGGGCGCCGGCAACTGCGAGAAGGCCGCGCGCCTGTTCGCCGCCCTGGCGGTGCGGCGCTACGTGGCGGTGGACATCTCCGCCGACTATCTGCTGGCCGCCCTGGACCGCCTGCAATACGAGCATCCGGGCATGGAGATGTTCGGCGTCGGCCTGGATTTTTCGGATTCCCTGGCGTTGCCGGCCGAGGTGGGCGACGGCCCGCGATTGCTGTTCTACCCCGGCTCCAGCATCGGCAACTTCGCCCCGGACCAGGCCCTGGCCTTCCTGCGGCGCATGCACGCCGCCTGCGCCGGCGGCCGGCTGCTGATCGGCGTGGACCTGGTGAAGCCCAGCGCGGTGCTGGAATCCGCCTACGACGACGCCCTGGGGGTGACGGCGGCCTTCAACCGCAATCTGCTGCTGCACCTCAACCGCCTGATCGGCAGCGACTTCGCCCTGGCGGACTGGCGCCACGTGGCCTTCTTCAACCGTGCTGAATCGCGCATCGAGATGCACCTGGAGGCGGCGCGGGCCGTCACCGTGCGTTGGCCTGGGGGGGAACGCCGCTTCGCCGCCGGCGAGCGCATCCACACCGAAAACTCCTACAAGTGGCGCCCGGCGGATTTCGCCGACCTGCTGACGGCGGCGGGCTTCCGCAATCCCCGCGCCTGGCGCGATGAGCGCGACTGGTTCGCGGTGTTCGCGGCGAAGGCGTGAATGGGACAGACGCCCCCCGTGCGCCTAAACCGCGCAACTGCGAAACCCGGCGTGGAGGTCGTTGCGCTCCGGCGTGAAGTAGTTGCGGTAGCGCGGATGCGCCATGCGCGGCGCGGTGGCGCTGCTGGCGCCGCGCAGCACGTAGCGGTCGCCGAACCAGGGCGCGGAATAGTCGCGGTAGGGGTGGGGCACAAAGCCGGGGTAGGGCTGGAAGCGGCTGGCGGTCCATTCCCACACCTCGCCCCAGGCGAATTCCGGCCGGGTGACGGCGGCCAGTTCCCATTCCGCCTCGCTGGGCAGGCGCCGGCCCGCCCAACGGCAGCAGGCGTCGGCCTCGTGCCAGGTCAGGTGCACGGCGGCGGTGTCCAGGTCCAGGGCCTGCCAGTCGCCGAAGCGGCGAGCTTCCCAGGTCTTGCCGGCCCGGCGCAGGTAGCGCGGCGGCGCGGCCTCGGCGGCCTCGACATAGGCCAGGTAGCGGCGCCAGCTCACCGGCTGGCGGTCGATCTCGAAGGCGTCCAGTGTCACCGGGTGGGCGGCCAGTTCGTTGTCGAAGGCGAAACCCGCGCCATGCCAGCCCAGGGTCCAGTCCTGTCCGGAAATGCGCAGCGGGGCGACTTCCGGCAGACGCGCCACTTGCGGGCGCAGGTTCTCCGGCAGCGGAATATCCAGGGCCTGGGCCATGTAGACGCCCGCCTCGCCGTGCATGTCCTCGTGGAACAGGGCCAGGCGGAAGAAGTACAGGCCCGCGTCGGTTTCCGGCGCCGCCCTCAGCAGGGCCAGGGTCTCTTCCAGGCCGGCGGCCAGGTAGGCGCGGGTGGCGGCGAGATCGGGCAAGGGCAGATGCCAGCGGCGGCTGTGGGCCACCCGGCTGGAGTCGTAGAGGGCGTCGGCCCCCGCCAGGCGTCCTTCCGGCCGGGCATGCTCCGGCTCGCAGGCCAGGCCCCGGTCGCGCTGGCGGTTGCGGGCGATCCACCAGTCCTGGAACCAGCCCACATGGCCCGCTTCCCACAGGGGCGGATTGAGCTGGGGCGAGTAGGGCACGGGCAAGGTGTCGCCCAGGGCGGTGGCATAGGCCTCCAGCAGGGCCAGGGTGCGGGCGCGGCTGTCGCTGAGGGCGGCGGCGAGCGGGTCGCGGCCACCCCGACGCGTGGCTTCGGCTTGGGTGGGCTGCATGATGCGGGGATGAGCGATGGCTGACCGGTCCAGTATGCCCCAAGTGGTCATCGTCAGCCCTTACCTGCGCGCCGCCAACAACGGCAACTGGCGCACCGCCGAGCGCTGGCGCCGCTATCTGGCGGGCGTGTGCGACGCGCGCATCGTCGATGCCTGGCCGGATGCCCAGGCGGCTGGAGACCAGGCCATGATCGCCCTGCACGCCCGACGTTCCGCCGCGGCCATCAGCGCCTGGCACGCGGCCCATCCCGGCCGCGGCCTGGCCGTGGTGCTCACCGGCACCGACCTCTACCGCGACATCCACACCGACGCCCAGGCGCGCCGTTCCCTGGATCTGGCTCAGGCGCTGGTGACCTTGCAGGAACAGGCGCCCCGGGCTCTGCCCGCCGAGGTGCGCGGCAAGGCCCGCGTCATCTACCAGTCGGTGTCGGCCCGCCCGGCCCTGGCGAAGACGACGCGCCACCTGCGCGCCCTGGCGGTGGGCCACCTGCGCGAGGAAAAGTCGCCCGATACCCTGTTCGCCGCCGCCTGCCTGCTCTCAAGACGTTCGCCGGGCCGCCCCAAGAACGACTTGGCCCCCTCGGGGGCCGGCTCGGACGTTTTTTCCGAGCCGGGGGCACAGCTAACCGGGCGCCAGGACATCCGCATCGATCACATTGGCGCCGTCCTGGACCCGGCCCTGGCCAAGGCGGCCCGCGCCACCATGCGGGCGGTCCCCCATTACCGCTGGCTGGGCGGCCTGCCCCACGAGGCCACGCGGCGCCGCATCCAGCGCGCCCACCTGCTGGTCCACCCCAGCCGCATGGAAGGCGGCGCCCACGTCATCATCGAGGCGGTGGTGAGCGGCACGCCGGTGCTGGCCTCGCGCATCGACGGCAACGTGGGCATGCTGGGCGAGGACTACGCCGGCTATTTCGAATGGGGCGACGCCCAATCCCTGGCCGCCTTGCTGCTGCGCTGCCGCGCGGACGCGGCCTTCCTGGACCGTCTGCGCCGGCAATGCCAGGCGCGCGCGCCCCTGTTCGAACCCGCCACCGAGGCGGCGGCCCTGGGCCGTCTGGTGGAAGATTTGTTGGAGAAAGCCCCGTAGGGTGGATACGCGCAGCGCATCCACCCTACTGCTGAAAGGAAACTGAACCATGCGCGTCCCGGAATCCCCCATCCTGCGGGACATCGTCCTCATCGGCGGCGGCCACAGCCACGCCGTGGCGCTGCGCATGTGGGCCATGCGGCCGCTGCCCGGCGCGCGCCTGACGCTGATCTGCACCGACACCGAAACCCCCTATTCCGGCATGTTGCCCGGCTTCATCGCCGGCCATTACGACTGCGAGGACATCCACATCGACGTGCGCCGCCTGGCCGAGTTCGCCGGCGCCCGTTACTACCGGGACGAGGTGGTGGGCATCGACCGGACGGAACGGCGGGTGATCTGCCGACAGCGTCCGCCGGTGGCCTACGACCTGCTGTCCATCAACATCGGCTCCACCCCGCGCCTGAGCCATGTCGCCGGGGCCGACGCCCACGCCGTGCCGGTGAAGCCCATCCGCCAGTTCGGCGAGCGCTGGCGCGCCCTGCTGGAACGGGTGCGCGAACACGCGGGCCGCACCACGGTGGCGGTGGTGGGGGCCGGCGCCGGCGGCGTGGAACTGGCCCTGGCCATGCACTACCGCCTGGGCCGGGAACTCCAGGCCCAGGGGCGCGACCCGGCCGAACTGGCCGTGCACCTGTTCAGTGCAGGCGCCGAGATCCTGCCCACCCACAACCGGGCCGTGCGCCGCGCCTTCGAAGGCGTGCTGGCCGAGCGCGGCATCGCCGTGCACCGGGACGCGGAAGTGGTGGAAGTGGCCCCCGGCCGGCTCCAGACCCGGCGTGGCGACACCCTGGCGGCGGACGAGGTGGTCTGGGTCACCCAGGCCGGCGGCGCCGCCTGGCTGGCGGCCACCGGCCTGGCCCTCGACGAGGCGGGCTTCATCCGCGTCAGCGACACCCTGCAAACCGAGACCGACCCGCGCATCTTCGCCACCGGCGACTGCGCGTCCATGATCAGCCGCCCCCTGGAAAAGGCCGGCGTGTTCGCCGTGCGCATGGGGCCGGTGCTGGCGGAAAACCTGCGCCGGTCGCTGCTCAACCAAGCACTGAAGGCGTACCGGCCGCAGCGCCGCTGGCTGGCCCTCATCAGCACCGGCGACCGCCATGCCATCGCCTCGCGCGGCGCCCTGTTCGCCCGCGGCGACTGGGTCTGGCGCTGGAAGGACCGCATCGACCGGCGCTTCATGCAGCGCTTCAGCGACCTGCCCGGCATGGATGAAATGCAGGGCCAGGCCAAACCCGTGGCGGAGTCGATCCCCCTGGAGACCGCCGAGCAGACCCAGGCCATCTCCGCCCTGGCCATGCGCTGCGGCGGCTGCGGCGCCAAGGTCGGCGCCAGCGTGCTGTCGCGGGCCCTGGCGCGGCTCTCAAGTCGTTCGCCGGGCAGTCCCAAGAACGACTTGGCCCCCTCGGGGGGCGGCTCGGACGGTTTTTCCGAGCCGGGGGCACCGTACTCGCCGATCCAGCGGGACGACGTGCTCATCGGCCTGGCCGACCCGGACGACGCCGCCGTGCTGCGCGTGCCGCCGGGCAAGGCCGTGGTGCAGACGGTGGACTTCTTCCGCGCCTTCATCGACGACCCCTGGGTGTTCGGCCGCATCGCCGCCAGCCATGCCCTGGGCGACGTCTTCGCCATGGGCGCCGAGGCCCAGTCCGCCACCGCCATCGCCACCGTGCCACCCGGCCTGGAAGCCAAGGTGGAAGACACCCTGTTCCAGATGATGTCCGGCGCCGTTTCGGTGCTCAACGAAGCCGGCTGCGCCCTGGTCGGCGGCCACACCGGCGAGGGCCGGGAGCTGGCCCTGGGCTTCGCCGTCAACGGCCTGATCGACGAAAGCCTGGCCGGGGTGATGACCAAGGGCGGCCTCTCCCCCGGCGACATGCTCCTCCTCACCAAGCCCATCGGCACCGGCACCCTGCTCGCCGCGCACGCCCGCTTGGCCGCCAAAGGCCGCTGGATCGACGCCGCCCTGGATTCCATGCAGGTCTCCAACCGGGCCGCCGCCGCCTGCCTCCTGGCCCACGGCGCCCGGGCCTGCACCGATCTCACCGGCTTCGGCCTGCTGGGTCATCTGGTGGAAATGACCAAGCCCTCCGGCGTGGATGCGGAACTGGAACTGGACGCCCTGCCCTTGCTGGAAGGCGCCCGGGAAACCGCCGCCGCCGGCATCCTGAGTTCCCTGCAACCCGCCAACGTGCGCCTGCGCCGCGCGCTGCGCAACCAGGAAGCGGCCGTCAACCACCCGGCCTACCCCCTGCTCTTCGACCCGCAAACCGCCGGCGGCCTGCTCGCCGGCGTGCCGGCCGACCGGGCCGAAGCCTGTCTGGCCGAACTGCGCCGCCTGGGCTATGCCCACGCCGCCGCCATCGGCCGCGTGCTGCCCCAGGGCGAGGCGGTGGAGCCTATCACGTTGAGGATTTGAGGCGTAGGGTGGATAAGCGCAGCGCATCCACCTTGTGGCGTGAAATGGTGGATGCGCTGCGCTTATCCACCCTACCTCTCCACCCTACCTCTCCACCCTACCTCTCCACCCTACCTCTCCACCCTACGGTTCAGCCAACAGTCGCCTCAAAAGCGGGTGGTCAGGTCTATCCAGCCCTGCGGCAGGATGTGCACCAGTTGGGCTTCCAGCCATTTGTCGCCGCCGCTGAGTATGGCCACGCCGACCAGCAGCACGAACAGGCCGAACGCCTTCTTCACGTTGTTCATGTGGGCGAGCACCCAGCCTCTCACCTTGCCGAAGCCGCTGCGCGAGGCATAGGCCACGGCCACCAGCACCGAGGCGGCGCCGAGGCCGAAGGTGCCCAGGATCAGGGTGCCGCGCGCCGCGCCGCCCTCGCTGGCGACCAGGGTGAGCGCGCTGGCCAGCATGGGACCCGAACAGGGGCTCCACACCATGCCGAGCAGGGCGCCGGTGGCGAACGCGCCGCCCAGCGATCCGCTGTCCAGGCGGGTGGTGGCGGCGTTGGCGCCACTGGCCAGGGGAGTGACCAGGCGGGTGAATCGCTCGTTCAGCACCGGCACCAGCATGACCAGCCCGAAGCCTATGAGCAGCCAGGCGCCCACCACCCGGATCAGGTCGGGGTCGATGCCCAAGGCGTCGCCGGCGACGCCGACCACCAATCCCAGGCCGGCAAACATGGCGACCATGCCCGCCCCCATGGCCACCGGCGCCCAGCGGTTGGCTTGCAGCGCGCCGCCAAGAACCAGCGGCAGCAGGGGAAAGACACAGGGGTTGAGCGTGGTCAGGCTGCCCGCCAGCCAGGCCAGGCCGAGTTCGGTGGGGCTGGTCATGGCGTCAGGCAGGCAGGGTGAGTCGAGGCTTGCGCGATGCGAGCGCGATGAGGTCGCCGCGACCGATCACGGCGCGCGCGGCCGATAGCGTGAAGATCACGCTGGCGGCAATCAGCATGCCCCATTCGGCATGGATGACATGGGTTGCCATGGCGCCGACCATCATCGCCGCCAGCCCCGCGCCAGCCAGCGCCGAGAGGCGACCGACGAGCAGGCCGATGCCTCCGGCCACCTCAACCGCGCCGATGAAGTACATGAACCACAACGGATATCCCCAGCGTTCGAATGCCGCGATTTCAAATTCCAGGCCCGCCAGTTTTGCCCCGCCGGATGCGAGGAAAACGAGGGATAGCAAGATGCTCAGCGCCTTGGTTTTCATCGGATGCTCCTTCCTCCGTTGCGATGGACGATGCGGCTCACAGCGCCCGGATGAATGCGGCCTTGATGTCATTGGCCCGGGTCTGCCCGTTGACGCGGGCGACTTCCTGCGCGCCCTTGAACACCACCATCACCGACTGCGAGCGCACTTTCATGCTCTTGCGCAGGTCTTTTTCCTGGTCGTAGTTGGCCACCAGCACCGTCATGCCTTGCAGTTGCGGGTCGGCTTTGAGGGTTTCCAGCGACTTGGCCTGATTCACGCAGGTTGAACACCAGTCGGCGTGGAAATGCACGGCGACGGGTTTGCCTTGCTGCTGCAGGGCGCTCAGTTGCGCCGTGCTGAACGGCAGCAATTCCAGGGCGCTGGCCCAGGTGCTCAGCGTCAGCAGCGATGCGGCGACGGTCAGTTTGAGGGTTTGCATGAGGCTCGGGCGGTTCATGGGGCGCTCCTGTAGGGGTGGGTGAAGGTGCCAGCCCGATGGCTGGTGTTTGGCAAGACACTTGGCAATTCGCTGAAATCGGCAAATGGGTTACAGGCGTGTTCAAATCCCGAAAATTTTTTTCAGCCTGGCGCCCGCCGCTGTAACCCCAATCCGTCCTCGCGCGAAATGAATGAAGAGCACGCGTCATCCGATGTCGAAAACCGCCTGCGCCCGTTGTGGATGGCCGCGCAGTCGGGCGACGAGCGCGCCTACCGGCAAACCCTGGCGCTCATGGCGACGCGGCTGAGAAGCTTTTTTCGCCGGCGCATGCCGACCTTGCTCGACGATGTGGAGGACCTGGTGCAGGAAACCTTGCTGGCGGTGCATTTGCAGCGCGGCACCTACGACCCGGCCTTTCCGGTGAGCGCCTGGCTGACGGCGATCGCCCGCCACAAGTTGGTCGATCTGTTCCGCCGGCGGGATCGCAAGGAAGGCTTGCACGACGAATACGACGATGTGGATGAGGCGGAACTGGCCGGCGAGCCGGCCGAACCGCATGCGAGACGCGATCTGGCGGTGCTCCTGCGCGCGTTGCCGGAGACGCAGCGGCGGGCGATCGAGCTGACCAAGCTGGAAGGCCTGTCGGTGGCCGAGGCCGCCGCCAGGACGGGCGCCTCGGTGGCCTCGATCAAGGTACTGGTGCACAGGGGCCTGAAGCGTCTGGTGGAACAGGTGAAGAAAGCCCCCCCCGAAACGCTCGCTCCGCTCGCGTCTCCCCCCAGGGGGCCAAGAAACGCTCGGGGCGGCCCTTCGTGTTTCTTGTGAGGTAAAGCCATGCATACCGAACAACTCATCGATATGTTGGCCCGCGATGCGGGCCCCGCGCCGCGCGCCGTGGTGGCGCGCAGGCTGCTGCCGGTCATGCTGATGGGCGTGCTGTGCAGCGTCGTGCTGGCCCTGTGGTTGATCGGCCCGTTGCCCGCCGAGAGCTTTCAGACGCCGGCCCCATGGGTCAAGCTGGCCTACGCCGCCGCGCTGGCGGTGGGCGCGGGCTTGCTCACCAGCCGCCTCGCCCGGCCCGTTGCCGAATTGTTCACGCCGCGCCTGCTGGTGGGGCTCGCGGTCGGCGCGATGGCGCTGATCGGCGCCGCGACCCTGTTCCTGACGCCCGCCCAGGAGCGAGTCGACGCGGTGTTCGGGCAGACCTGGCTGACCTGCCCGTGGACCTTGCTGGGCTTCTCGCTGCCGGCGCTGGCCGGAATACTGTGGGCCATGCGCGGCCTGGCGCCCACCCGGCCAAGGCAAGCGGGCTGGGCCGGCGGGTTGCTGGCGGGCGCGCTCGGCGCCATGGGCTACGCCCTGAGCTGCCCGGAGTCGTCCCCCACCTTTGTCGCCATCTGGCACACCGCGGGCATGGCCATGACCGCCTACATCGGCCGTCTGCTGGGGCCCATCGTGCTGCGCTGGTGAGGCGCGCGGCGTTGCCGCGCCCGGCATGGATCAGTCGTAGGGTGGATAAGCGAAGCGCATCCAACATGTCAGATGTGGAAGGTGGATGCGCTTCGCTTATCCACCCTACCTCTCCACCCTACTTCTCCACCCTACCTCTCCACCCTACTTCTCCACCCTACGGCTCGCCTTGGATACTGGTCAGCAGCAACCCGCGCCGGAGTCCGATTTCTCCGCGTCGAACGGCAGCCCGCCCCCGCAGCCCGCGAAGATGCCGTGGTGGCGGGAGAAGTCGCCGATGAACTCGAAGTACGGCGCGAAGCGGGTGTCGGCGAGCATGCGCCAGGTGTTGCCGCACACGGGGAAGACGCGGCCCGCTTCGATGGCGTGGTGCTTGTCGAGGTTGAAGCGGGCTTCCTGGTTGGGCACCCCGCCCTTGTAGACCACCGCCTGGCCGTAGTCCTCGCACTCGGGTTCCAGGCCGTCCAGCTTGAACAGGCGGTAGGTGGCGGAGAAGAAGCGGGTGTTGCCGACCCGCGCCGCCATGGCCGGATCGGTGAGGGCGATGGGCCGGTCTTCCACCAGGCGCGGGTCGGCGAAGCCGCAGCGGCGGGCGAGGTGCAGGAAGTCGTTCCAGTACAGCGCGCCGCCCAGGCACTCGCCGTACAGCACCGGGTCGTTGCGCAGTTCGGACGGGACGCGGCGGTCGGCGTAGATGTCGGAGAAGTAGAACTCGCCGCCGGTCTTGAGCAGGCGGCGGACCTGGCGCAGTACGGCTTCCTTGTCCGGGGAGAGATTCACCACGCAATTGGAGACGACCACGTCGAAGCTGGCATCAGCCAGGCCCAGTTGGTCCAGACGTTCGATGTAGCCGAGTTTGAAGTCCACGTTGTCGCGGGCGAAGCCGAAGGCATGGCGGTGATGTTCGCGGTGCGCCTCGGCCACGGCCAGTTGTTCCTCGGTCATGTCCACGCCCACCACCTTGCCCGCCTCTCCCACCAGTTGCGCCAGGGCGTAGACGTCGCGGCCCGAACCGCAGCCCAGGTCGAGTACGGAGAGGTCGTCGAGCAGGGTCGGGCAGACCAGGCCGCAGCCGTAATAGCGCGACATGACTTCCGGATGGATGCGCGCCAGCAGGGGCTTCATCCATTCCGGCATCAGGCTGGCATCGCAACAGGCGGAGGTGCGCAGGTCGGCGCTGCTTTTGAGTTGGTTGCCGTAGTAGTCCTTGACGAGTTCGTGCATGGGTTTCCTCAATGGGGCGGGGTGGCGGCCTTGGCGCGCAGACGCTTGAGCAGCCGGGGGATGAAGGCCACGGCCGCGAGCAGGGCCAGGGCGATGAGGATGTTGCGGATCATGCCCTCGCCACCCGTCAGGGCTTCGCGTCCGGCATGGCCGAGCCAGGTGTAGGCCAGTGCGCCGGGCAGCATGAACACCCAGGAAGCCAGCACGTAGGCGAGGAAGGGGATGCGCGTCAGGCCCAGGGCGTAGTTGAGCAGGTTGAAGGGAAACAACGGCACCAGGCGCACGAAGGCGACGAATCGCCAGCCTTCGGCGCTCACTCCGTCGTTGAGGCCTTGCAGGCGCGGACCGGCCTTGCGCGTGACCCAGTCCGAGCCGAGGTAGCGGGCGATGAGGAAGGCGAGGGAGGCGCCTAGCGTCGCCCCGGTCAGGTTCCACAGGGTGCCCCACAGCGGCCCGAACAGGGCGCCGCCGGCCAGGGTCAGCACCGAGCCGGGCAGGAACAGCACCGTGGCGAGGGCATAGGCGGCCATGAACAACAGCGGGCCCGCCGCCCCGGCGCCTTCGACCCAGGCTTGCAGGGCGGCGGCGTCGAAGCGGTCGCGATGCAGGATGGCGGCGGTGATGGCGGCGAGCAGAACCAGGCCGATGAGGATGCGCGGCAGGGCCTTGTTCATTTCGCCACCTCTTCGAAGTTGCGCCGGTTGATGGCGTAGTCGGTGATCTCGCCCCGGAACGGCAGGATCAGCATGCCGTCGAGGCGATCCACCTCGCGCGGGTTGTCGTAACCGCGGATACCGATGCTCATGCCCTCATGCCCGGCGCGCGGCTGGTCGCGGTAGGTGCCGAACAGGCGATCCCACCAGGGCAGGTTGAAGCCGAAGTTGGAATTGCATTCGTCGTCCTCCACCGAGTGATGCACCCGGTGCATGTCCGGCGTCACCACGAACCAGCGCAGCACCCGGTCAATCCCTGCCGGCAGACGGATGTTGCCGTGGTTGAACATGGCGGTGGCATTGAGCAGCACCTCGAAGATCACCACGGCCACCACCGGCGGGCCCAGTACCACGATGGTGGCGAACTTGATGAGCATGGAAAGGAGGATCTCGATGGGATGAAAACGCGCCCCGGTGGTGACGTCGTAATCCAGGTCGGCGTGGTGCACCCGGTGCAGCCGCCACAAGGCCGGCACGGCGTGGACCATGACGTGCTGCAGCCAGATGACGAAGTCCATGGCGATGACCGCCAGGGGAATGGCCAGGACGGCGGGAACCTGGAAGTGGTTCAGCAGACCCCAGCCGTGTTCCGCCGCGAAGGCCGCCACGCCCACCGCCGCCAGGGGGAAGAGCAGGCGTAGCAGGAGGGTATTCAGCGCCACCAGGGTCAGGTTGCTCGACCAGCGCAGGGCCTTCGAGACCGTGAGCGCCCGGCGGGGCGCGGCCAACTCCCATAGAGCCACCAGGGCGAAGATCCCAAGAAAGAACGAAAGCCGTATGGCGGGTTCGTGGCCGAGCACGAATTCTTCGAAGTTCATGGGAGTCTCCTCATGGGCGCCGGGCCGTCTATTTGCCGCCGCTCTTGATCATGCCGCGCAGGTCCTCGTACTCCTTGCGCACCTTCTCGTTGAAGAGCAGGCCGGGCTTGGGTTGCTTGGCCACGCCTTCCATCTCCAGCACGTCGGCGACCAGTTGGAAGCTGGACAGGCCGTTATGGTCCTTGCCGTCGGCGGCGATCATCTGGGTGCCGTAGAACACGCTGGGCGCGGGCAGGCCGGGCACCAGGCTGGTGGGCAGCAACTGGATGGGCAGGCGGTAGACGTTGGCGATCTCCGAGGCCACCTGCAGGTTGTTGTTGCAGCGCTGGCCGGGCGGGTCCTTGTTGACGAAGGTGAGCACCTTGCGCCCGGCGGCGTCCACCGCGCCGGGCACGGCATGGCTCTGCTGGGCCACCGCGGGCAGGGCGAGTGTCAGAAGAAGCAGGGAAGTGAGCAGTGGTTGCATGGCGATCTCCTCGTGTTGCTTGAGCGTTCGCGGGTCGCAAAACCCGCGCCTGGGTGGCCGGCCTCCGGTAGGCCCGGCGTGGCGCGCCGGGCCTTCATTCCTGATCCGTCAAATCGTCTCCATCACCACCGGCAGGCCGTGGGCACGCCACTCCGCCACCCCGTCCTCGAAGCGGAAGGCCTGATAGCCGTGCTTGCGCAGGAATTCCGCCGCCTCCACCGCCATCAGGCAGAAGGGCCCCCGGCAATAGGCCACCACCGGCTTGTCGCGGGGCAATTCGGCGATGCGCCGCTGCAATTCCTCCAGGGGCAGGGAACGGGCATAGGGCAGGTGGCCGGCGGCATATTCGTTGCCCGGCCGCACGTCCAGCACCACCACCTCGCCCTGTTCCGCCCGCGCCAGCAGGTCTTCGCGCGAGACCGGCATCAGCTCGTGGGCGTGTTCCCGCAGTCCGGCCAGGGCCGCCCGCAAGCCCAACAGGCGGTCATCCGCCAGGGAGCGGATGGCGACCCAGAAATCCGCCACCGCCTCGCTGGACAGCCGGTAGAAAACGTTCTTGCCGTCCTTGCGCGTCTCCACCAGATGCGCCAGGCGCAACTCCTTCAGATGGGCGCTGGCCAGCTTGAGGGAGATCTCCGCTTCCGTCGCCAGGCGCTCCACCGGCTTCTCGCCCTGGGCCAGCAACTCGATCAGTTCCAGCCGCTTCGGGCTGCACACCGCCTTGCCGATGCGCGCGACCTGCGCATAGAGCACGTCCTTGACTTGTCTTTCGGAGGTTTCCATCGATTACTCCAATGTTCATTAGAACGTTAGTCAGTAACCCGACCATTTTCAATCTCTATTTCCTCAAGCGCTTTGCGCTCCTTCGCCTTTGTCCAGGTTGGTCAGACCCTGTCCGACCTGGACTGTGCCCCTCGGCACGTCCAGGAAGGACAAGGCGGCAGCCAGGGGTGGTCACGCGGAGTCCACAAGGCCTGAAACCCGAGTGAGCTAGAATTGACCCACCTTTACTCCGAACCGCGCACCCCAGGGTGATGGGCGGTTGACCATGGACATAGCCTTACTGTTGTTTCTCATCCTGCTCAACGGCGTCTTCGCCATGGCGGAAATCGCCGTGGTCTCCTCCCGCAAGGCCAGGCTGCAGCGCCTGGCGGAAGACGGCAGTCCCGGCGCCGGCTCGGCCCTGGAATTGCACGCCGAGCCCTCCAACTTCCTTTCCACGATCCAGGTCGGCATCACCTCCATCGGCATCCTCAGCGGCGCCATCGGCGAGACGGCGCTGGCCGATCCGCTGGCGGCCTGGCTCAGCGGCTGGGATCTGCTGGCGCCCTACGCTTATGCGATTGCCCTTGCCGTGGTGGTGGTGGTGCTGACCTATTTCGCCGTGGTGGTCGGCGAACTGGTGCCCAAGCGCCTGGCCCTGATGGCCCCGGAAGGTATCGCCTCGCTGGTGGCGCGGCCGATGAATCTGCTGACGCGCGCCACGCGGCCTCTGGTGTGGCTGCTGTCCACCTCCTCCAGCCTGGTGCTGCGTGTCCTCGGCGCGAAACGCAAGGAGGAGCCGCCGGTCACCGACGACGAGATCAACGTCCTCATGGAGCAGGGCGCCGAGGCCGGCGTCTTCCACGAGAGCGAGCAGGAGATCGTCTCCAACGTGCTGCGCCTGGACGAACAGCGCATCGCCGCGATCATGACCCACCGCAGCGACATCTATCTGATCGACCTGGACGAGCCGGAGGAGGAAATCCGCCAGCGCCTGGCCGAGAGCCCCTTCGAGCGCATCGTGGTCTGCCGCGACGGACTCGAGCACATCGCCGGCATCCTGCGCACCTCCGACCTGCTGCAACCCATGCTCGGCGGCGCCCCCCTGGACATCGAGAGCCGCCTGCGCGAGCCGCTCTACGTGCCGGACAGCGTCACCACCACCCAGTTGCTGGAGAGCTTCCGCCAGTCCCGCATGCAGATCGCCCTGATCGTCGACGAGTACGGCGAGCTGGAGGGCCTGGTGACCCTCACCGACGTGCTCACCGCCATCGTCGGCGACCTGCCCTCCGCCGAGGGGCCGGACGAAATGGACGTGGTGCAAAGGGAGGATGGCTCCTGGCTGGTGGACGGCAGCGTCACCGCGGAACGCCTGAAGTCGGCGCTCGACATCGAGGCCGATCTGCCGGGCGAGGAGGAGAACGCCTACAACACTCTGGGCGGCTTCGTCATGCACATGCTTGGCCGCGTGCCCACCGTCGCCGACCACTTCGAATGGGAAGGCCTGCGCTTCGAGGTGGTGGACATGGACCGCAACCGCGTCGACAAGGTGCTGGTATCCCGCCTGCCGGAAGCCCCGGCCAAGGCCGGCGAAGACTGATCCGCGCCGGCGGAACCGCGGCTGCGCTCAGAACGGCGGCGGACTCTCCAGGGTCAGCGGCCTCGCGCTGACGGGGTGGACGAAGCTCAGGCGCCAGGCGTGCAGCAGCAGGCGTCCGGCCCGCGCGCGCGAGCTTTCATCACCATACAGGCTGTCCCCCAGGATGGGATGGCCGATGGCCTCCAGGTGCACGCGGAGCTGGTGCGAGCGGCCGGTGAACGGCTCCAGTTCCAGGCGCGTGCAACCCGCCGGCGCCTCGCCCGGCAGCACGCGCCAGCGCGTCAGGCTGGGCTGGCCGCGAGAGTCGATGACGCGCCTTGGCCGCAAGGGCCAGTCCAGGAAGATGGGTAAATCGATCTCGCCCCAGCCGTCGGCGCTGTCCGGCGGCGCGACGATGCCTTGCACCACCGCGACGTAGCGCTTGTCCACGGCGCGGGCGATGAAGGCGCGGCTGAGCGCGCTCTGCATGGCCTTGCCGCGCGCCATCAACATGAGACCGGAAGTGTCGCGGTCCAGGCGGTGCACGACCAGCGCGTCGGCGTAATGCGCCTGGGCGCGCGCGCTCAGGCAGTCCTGCTTGTCCTCGCCGCGACCCGGCACGGCGTGCAGGCCGGCGGGCTTGTCGAGCACCAGCAGGAAGTCGTCGGCGTAGATCGTGGTGAGTGGGGGCAGGGCCACGCGCGGGGTACGGGGTAGTGAGCGGGCCGAGGAAATTACCACGCGCATCGTTGGCCGGGGATGAATCCTGCCGTCCGGGAGTGGGAAAATGGAGGCCCGCATGTTCGCATTCTCCCCATCATGACCTGGCTACGTTCCCTCGCTCTGCTGCTGCTGCTCGCCGCCTTGCCGGCGCGCGCCGACTTCACCCTGGATGCCGGCGCCGGCCAGCACCTGGAGGTGAAGACCTGGGGCCGCTACGCCGACGGTCCGCTGTTCATCTGGCTGCTCAACCAGTACGGCGAACGCCAGCGCGCCGACGCCCTGGCCTCCCAGCTCGCCCGGCGCGGCGCGGCGGTATGGCGGGTGGATCTGCTCGACTCCCTGCTGCTGGAACGCACCGGCGAGGCCATCCGCAACATCGACGGTGAGCCCGTGGCCGCGCTGTTGCGCGAGGCGGTGCGCGGTGGCAAGCGGCCCATCGTCCTGGTCGCCTGCGACCGCATGGCCGCGCCGCTGCTGCGCGGCCTGCGCGCCTGGCAGGAGGGCGGCGGCGACAACGCCGCGGTGGCCGGCGCCGTGCTGTTCTTCCCCAATCTCTATCGCGGCACGCCGGTGGCCGGCGAGGCGCCGGAACTGCTCGGCATCGTCGGCGCCACCAACCTGCCGGTGATGGTCATGCAGCCCGAACTCGGCGCCCACCGCGGCCGCCTCGACGGCCTGCTGCGCACGCTGCGCGGGGGCGGCAGCCCGGCCTATGCCTGGTTCGTGCCGGGGGTGCGCGATTACTACCTGATGCACGTGGAGAAACCGAAGAGCGAAAGCCTGGATGCGATGGGCCCGGTGCCGGCCGAGGTGGAGCGCGCGCTGCGGGCCACGCCGGAGCGGCTCATGCGCGCCGCCCGCCTGCTCGCCGCGACGCCGCGCGCGAGCGGCCCCGCCGGCGTGGCCCTGGCGCAGGACCGTGCCAGCGCGCCGGCCTACGGCCTCATCGAGCGGCCGCGCCGGCCGGCGCCGGAACTGGCGCTGCTTGACGCGCGCGGCAAGCGTTTCGCCGCCGGCGACCTGCGCGGCCGCGTCACCCTGGTGAACTTCTGGGCGACCTGGTGCCCGCCCTGCGTGCACGAGATCCCTTCCATGAACCGCCTGGCGGCCGCCTACGATCCAGGTGAATTCGCCCTGGTCTCGGTCAACTTCCGCGAATCCCCCGCCCACGTGCGCGACTTCATGCGCCGGGTGGCAGTGGATTTCCCGGTGCTGCTCGACGAGAACGGCGCCGCCTCCACGCGCTGGGGCGTGGTTGCCTTCCCCAGTTCCTTCCTGCTCGACCGCGAGGGGCACATCCGCTATTCGGTGAATACCGCCATCGAATGGGACAGCGCCGAAGTCAAGGCGGTCATCGACCGTTTGCGCGCGGAGGGCCGGCGATGAAAGAGAGTAGATGGATGAGAATATTGCATTGCCTTAGGCTGACCATCAGCGTTGGGCATTGGGGCTCACAAACCGACTGATACACCCAGGTAGGGCGGAAAAGCGCAGCGCCTTCCGCCGTATGCACCCAGACCGCACAATGCCGTCATGCCGGACTATCGTCGCAACCGCATTCCGGGTGGCACCTATTTCTTCACCGTCAACCTGCTCGAGCGCGGCAGTTCCCTGCTCTTCACGCATATACAGGATCTGCGCGATGCCGTGCGGACGGTACGCGCCCGCCGCCCCTTCCACATCGACGCCTGGGTGGTGTTGCCTGATCACATGCACGCGGTCTGGACACTGCCAGACGACGACACGGACTATTCGGGTCGCTGGAAGGCGATCAAGATCGCCTTCGCCAAGTCCTTGCCCAAGGCCGAACGCCTGTCGGCGGTACGTGCGGCCAAGGGTGAGCGAGGGATCTGGCAGCGTCGGTTCTGGGAACACACCATTCGTGACGAACAGGATTATGCGGCGCATGTGGATTACGTCCACATCAATCCTTTGAAGCATGGCCTGGTGACCCGCTTGAAAGACTGGCCGCATTCGTCCTTCCATCGCTGTGTGGCGCGTGGCATCTATGCGCCGGATTGGGCTGGTCAGGGTGTGGAGGATGTGTTCGCGGGGGAGCGGGGAGTGTGATGGCGCCTGCTTCATTCGGCGGAAGGCGCTGCGCTTTTCCGCCCTACTCTTTGGTCTGGCGCTGGCCGTCTCCTGAAGCCGAGGGCTTCCCGGTCGCGTCCTGCCTGACTTACGACAGCAAGTACATTGCGGTCGTCGGATAGACCAGGAAGAGCCTCCAGCCCGCGGCTGTATCGGCTGTTCTCCGGCACGCGTTGCGCATACCCCGCAAGACCGGGACGGGATCGAGAGCCGGGCCATGCGGCGCTTCCCGAATATATTAGAAAAATCTAATATATTCACATCCCCGGTTGCCTCGCGCGGCCGCCTTGATTTCCCTTACCCATGCAGGAGGTTTTTATGCGCACCCTATTCACTACCGGCGCCGTGTTCGCGCTTGCCCTGTCCGTCACAGGTTGCTCGTCCATGATGCGTTCGGCCATGGTGGATGAAAGGGCCAGCCCCTATGGTCTGGAGGAGACCGTCAAGACCATCACCGCCCAGGGCCGCCAGAAGGGCTGGAACGTGAGCGAGCCGAAGCGGCTGGACCAGATCATCCGTAAACACGGCGGGCCGACGGTGCCGCCGGTCGTCCTGCTCGACCTGTGCGAGCCGCACCATGCCGGCAAGCTGCTGGCCAACGACGAGGACCGCTGGGTGTCGGTGATGATGCCCTGCACTATCAGCGTCTACGAGAAATCCGACGGCAAGGTGTACGTGACCAACATCAAGGCCGCCAATGTCGGCAGCATGATGGGTGGCACCGTAGCCGAAGTGATGGGTGGCTCGGTGGCCGAAGCCCAGGAGGAAATTCTCTCCTTCCTGCGCAAATAAGCGCGGGGCGCCCCGGCTTGGCGCCGGGGTGCGGCGTCAGGACTGCCCGACCAGGATGGGCATGCCCAGCAGCGGCCACAGCAGTGTCACCGCCAGGGCCAGCACCACCAGCAGGACCAGGCTCAGCAGCAGGCCGTGGCGGAAGAATTCGCCGGTGGAGAACTGCTTGGAGTCGTAGGCGATGGCGTTGGGCGCGGCACCGATCAGCAGCACGAAGGGCATGCCGGCGGTGACCAGGGAGGCGTACATCACCACGTCCGGGGCCACGCCCATGTACTTGGCGATGACCAGGGCCACCGGCAGGACGATGGCGATGGCGGCTACGTTCATGATGAAGTTGGTCAGCACCAGGACGAAGGCGGAGATGCCCATGACGAACACGAACCAGTGGGCCTCCTTGAGCAGGGCCAGCCACTGCACCGCCATCCACTCCGCCGCCCCGGTCTGCCACAAACAAAAGCCGATGCTCATGGCCCCGGAGAACAGCAGGATGATGTTCCAGGGAATCTCCTCCAGGTTCTTCACGCTGAGGATGCCGACGATGAAGAACAGCAGGGTGGAACACAGCATCAGCGCCGCCCGGTCGATGGGCTGCAGGAAGGGCACCACGCCCTTCAACGACATCAGCAGGACCACGCCGAAGACGATGCCCAGCACGGTCTTTTCCTGTGACGTCATCGGCCCCAGGCCGTCGGCCAGGCGCTTGACCGTGTTCTTGAGGCCGGGAATGGCGTCCTTCTCCGGCTTCAGGAAAGTGATCAGGTAGAACCAGATGGCGAACACCATGAGCCAGCCGATGACAAACATGTAGCTGGTCAGCTCGAAGAAGCCGATCTCGTTGCCGGTGAATTCCTTGTACATGCCCGCTGCCGCCGGCCCCCGCGCGGCGCCCAGGAAGGTGATGATGGAACCGGCGCCGGCGGCGTAGGCCATGCCGATGAACAGGCTCTTGCCGAAGTTGGTCTGCTTGTCGCCCTCGCCGTACAGCGCGTAGATGGCGAGCAGGATGGGGAACATGGTGGCGGCCACGGCGGTGTGCGCCATCAGATGGGCCAGGGCGGCGGTGACCACCAGGCAGCCGAGCAGGATCATGCGCGTGTTCTCTCCCGCCACCGCCAGCATCTTGTAGGCGATGCGCCGGGTCAGGCCCGATTGGGTGAAGGCCAGGCCGATGACGATGGAACCGAAGATGAACAGCACCGAGGGGTCCATGAAGTCGCGGAAGGCGTCCTTGGCCGGGCGGATCATGAACAGGGCCTGGAACACGCCTATGGCGATGGCGGTGACGCCGATGGGAATCACCTCCCAGATCCACCAGATGCCGGCCAGCAGGAACAGGCCGATGGCGGCCTTGCCCTGCGGGCTCAGCGTGAAGCTCTTGCCGCCGGGATCGATGGCGTCCGGCCAGGCCGGCATGAAATAGACCGCCAGGAACACGCCCAGGCCGGCCAGCAGGATGAACAGCTTCTTCCAGTCGTAGGCCGGGCCCGCCGACTCGATGCGGGGAGAGGTGGATTCAGCCACGCAGCACCTCCGTCGCGGCCTGGTTGAAGACGTCGACGATGCGCACCACGCCGACTACCACGCCGTCCTCCAGCACCGGCAGCATGTGCACGTGGTGGGCGATCATCAGGTAGGCGGCACGCGTGATGGGATCGTCGGTGCGCACGCTGTGCCGTACCGGAGCCATGTGGTTGGCGACCGAGACCTCGGCCAGCTGCCGGCACTGGGCGGGGAAGGATTCCTGCCAGAGCAGGGACAGGGAGGCGTCGGCCACCATGGCGCCGCTAAACGCGTGTTGCGACAGGGTCGCCCGGATGTAATCGGGCATCAGGGCGCGCAGCAGATCGACCAGGCCGATGATGCCCACCACCTTGCTCTCGCCGTCGAACACCAGCATGTGCCGATAGCGCCAGCCACCGGAGGTGTGCTGGCGATGCAGCAGGGCGTACGCATCCTTGAGCGAAGCGTCGTGGGCAATGCGGGGGAATTCGGCGACGGGTACCAGGATGTCGCGCACGGTGCCGGTGATCATGACGGGGTCTCCTTGCGGAATTGATTAGCGCGCCGGGCGAACCGGGGCCGGCACGCGCCGGCGCAGGATATCACCATGCAAGCGGTGTGGGCAGCCTCTCCGCACGTCGGCCTGAAGCCCGCGCGCGGGTTCGGTGGTAACGTTCAGGCTCCTGTTGCCGGAGGATGGAACTCTATGCAAGACCTGCGCGCACTCGTGGTGGACGATTCCAAGGTCGGACGCCTCACCATGCAGAGAAAACTGGAAGCTATGGGCATCCGGGTGGAACTCGCCGAATCGGGGCCGCAGGCCCTGGACATGCTGGCGCGGCAGCCGCCCGACCTGGTTTTCATGGACCACATGATGCCGGACATGGACGGCTTCGAGGTGACCCGCCGCATCAAGGCCAGCCCGGCCATGCGCGACATTCCCGTCATCATCGTCAGCGGCAACGACGAGGCGAGTTTCGTCGAGGAGGCGCGGCAGGCCGGCGCCCTCGACGCCATGACCAAGCCGCCCGCCACCGAGGCGCTGGAATCGCTGCTCGCCTCGCTGCCGTCGCGCGCCGAAATCGCCGTCGCCGCGGCGCCGCCGCCGGCGGAACCCCGCGTCGAGGTCGGCGCCCTGGTGGAGAGCGCCGTGGCCGCGCTGCGGACGGAGGTCGACGAACGCCTGGCGGCGCAGGCCGCGAACCTCGACGAACTGAACCTGCGACTGACGGACCTGGCGGCGCGACCCGCGCCGGACCTGGCCGCGCTGACGACCGACCTGGAACAGCGTCTCGCCGCCGGCCTGGCCGGCCAGCAGGCACGCGGCGACAGCCAGGCCGCCGAGTTCGCCACCTTGCGCGAGGCCCTGCTGGCCAGGCTGGACGCACAGGCCGCGGAACTGGCGGCGGAGACCGCGTCCGTCCGGCGGGAGCTGGCCCGCGTCGGCGAGCAAGTCGGCCGGCTGGGCGAAGAACTGCGCGGCGTTCGCGTCGATTTCGAAACGCGCTTCGCCGGATTGGAAGCGGCCCCGCAGCCGGCCTCACGGACCGACGCCGAGGCGAGTGCGGAGGCGGCTGCGCGCGAGGTGGCGGCCGACCTGGCGGCCCTGCGCGCGGAGTGGGCCACCCTGGAAGCGCGCCTGGACGAATCCCGGCCGGAAGAATCCCGCCTGCGTCAGTGGGTGGCGGATGCGCTGGCCGCGAGCGGCCCGGCTCCGGCCACAGCGGAGCACGAGTCCGTCCCGCCTGGCGAGCTGGACCGCTTGCGCACCGGCTTCAAGCGCCTGGCCGGCATGACGCTGCTGGGCGGCGGCGTGCTGCTGGTCATCGCGCTGTTTGCCCTGATGCGGGGATAAGCCAGCCGGCGAGCATTCATGCCTGCGCCGCTTCCCGGTTCCCGCGTGGATCGGATTGTCTTCCTGCTGGCCTGCGCCGCCTTCGCCAGTTCCGCCGCCCTGCGCCTGGTCGACCCCATGCTGCCGGCGCTGGCGGCGGACTTCCGCACCACCGTCGGCGGTGCGGCCATCGTCGTCACCGCCACCGGCCTGGCCTACGGTTTGTTGCAACTGCTGTTCGGCCCGCTCGGCGACCACTACGGCAAGCTGCGTGTGGTCACCTTCGCCTGCCTGGCCTCCACCGTCGGCGCCGTCGCCTGCGCCGCCAGTCCCAGCCTGGACCTGCTGGCCCTGGCGCGGGCGTTGAACGGCGCCACCACCGCCGCGCTGATTCCCCTGTCGCTGGCCTGGATCGGCGACGCGGTGAGCATGGAGCACCGCCAGGCCACGCTGGCCCGCTTCATGACCGGCCAGATCATCGGCCTGGTCAGCGGCCACGCCATCGGCGGCTTTTTCGCGGAACACCTGGGCTGGCGCTGGGGCTTCGTGTTCCTCGCCGGCCTCTACCTGGTGGTCGGCCTGCTGCTGCTCGCCGCCCTGCGCGGGCAGCATGCCACCTCGGCCGCGCCGGCGCGGGTGCCCGGCCGCTATCGCCTGGTGCTGGGCCAGGCGCACGGCCGCTTCGTGCTCGCCCTGATCTTCGTCGAGGCCATCGCCACCTTCGGCATCATGACTTTCATTCCCGCCTACCTGCACCAGCGCTTCGGCATCTCCCTGTTCCACGCCGGCCTGGTGGTGGCGGCGATGGGCCTGGGCGGGCTCGGCTATACCCTGTTCGCGGCGCACTGGGTGCGGGCCCTGGGACCGCGTCGCCTGGCCCGGCTGGGTGGCCTGCTGCTGGGCCTGGCTTTCCTGATCCTTGCACTTGCCGCCGACTGGGGCTGGGGCGTGCTGGCCTGCGGCCTGCTCGGCCTGGGCTTCTACCAGTTGCACAACACCCTGCAGACCCTGGCCAGCCAGATGGCGCCGCAGGCCCGCGGCACCGCCCTGTCCCTGTTCGCCTTCTGTTTCTTCCTGGGTCAGGCCGCGGGCGCCGGCCTGGGCGCGCCGGTGGTCGACCATCTCGGCGCGCACTGGCTGTTCCTCGCCGCCGCCATGACGCTGCCCCTGGTGGGGTTCGTGCTGGCGCAGCACATCAAGGCCCGGCATCGCGCCTTGAAGCGAGCGGCGCGGGGCGCGGCGGCATGAATCCGGAGCAGCCGCTCGAGGTGGACTACGCGCGCCGCTTCCAGTGCCTGGGCGCGCTGCTGAATGCCCACGCCGATCTGTGGCGGCCCGCGCCCTTCCACGTGCCCCGGCCGGCCTGGTGCGCGGCGCATGCCGACTATGCGGCGCATCTGTTGGCCCTGGCGGACGCGGAGGTGGAGACTCTGGCCGGCGACAACCGCGCCCTCATCGACCTCGCCGGCCGCTTCCTGCCGGAACTCCTGCAACTCCACCCACTGATCGAACTGTCGCGTCTGGACGAAACGGCGGAGGCCGTGGACGAAGACACGGCGCGCCACGTGCCCGGTCGCAAGCGCGCCCAGATCGGCGCCTTCGCCGCCGGTGTGGGGCGGCTCGACCACCCCGTGCTGGAATGGTGCGCCGGCAAGGGCCATCTGGGCCGCCATCTGGCCCGGCGCTGGGGGGTTCCCGTCACCAGCCTGGAATGGGACGGCGAACTCTGCGCCGAGGGCGAGCGGCTCGCCGGGGACGTCGAGCAGGTCTTCGTGCACGCCGACGCCCTGGCGCCCGCCAGCGTCGATCACCTTGCCGGCCGCCACGCCCTCGCCCTGCACGCCTGCGGCGACCTGCACCTGGCCCTGCTGCGCGGCGCGGTGGAGCATAGAGCGCCGGCCCTCGACCTGGCGCCCTGTTGCTACTACCGCATCGCCACGCCCGACTATCGGCCCCTCAACGCGGACGCGAACCTGCGTCTGTCGCGCGACGAACTGCACCTGGCGGTGACCGAGACCGTCACCGCCGGCGCCCGCGAGCGTCGCCAGCGCGACCGCGCCCAGGCCTGGAAGCTGGCTTTCCTGGAATGGCGGGCGGCGCGCGGCGTGGCACGGGACAAGACCTTCAAGCCGGTGCCCGCCGCCTGGATGGCGGCCGGCTTCGCCGCCTGGATCGGCCGCCTGGCGGCACGGGAGGGATGCGCCGCGGCCGGGGGAGAAGACTGGTCCGCCTGGGAAGCGACAGGTTGGCATCGTCTGGGAGAGGTACGCCGCCTGGAACTCGCCCGCCTCGTCTTCCGCCGGCCCCTGGAAATCTGGCTGGCGCTCGATCGCGCCCTCTACCTCGCGCGCCACGGCTACCGCGTGCGTCTGGCCGAGTTCTGCGGACGCGAACTGACGCCGCGCAACCTGCTGATCACCGCGCGGCGCCCGGCGGCCCCTATCATGGACGTTCCCACGGAGCCCGTGCCATGACCTTGCCACTGAACACCACTCTGCTGCAGACCGTCGTCCTGCTGGCCCTGTCCAACCTGTTCATGACGGTGGCCTGGTACGCCCACCTCAAGCACCTCAACGACAAGCCCTGGTGGATCGCCGCCCTGCTGAGCTGGGGCGTGGCCCTGTTCGAGTACCTGCTGCAGGTACCCGCCAACCGCATCGGCTACACCCAGCTCACCCTGCCCCAGCTCAAGATCCTGCAGGAAGTCATCACCCTCAGCGTGTTCGTGCCCTTCGCCCTGCTCTATATGAAGGAACCGCTGAGCTGGAATTACCTGTGGGCGGGGCTGTGCTTGCTGGGGGCGGTGTATTTCATCTTCAGGGGGCCTTGAAGAGCTCAAACTTGGACATAGGGCAGTAATTTCCGCTGTCCCGTCGCTCACTTGCGCGTACGGGATGCTCTTACGGAAATGCACCGATTTGGCCGCACTCCCACCCGCCTAGACTGAGCCGTCCTGCCGCGGAGTCGGCGCCAGTCGAGGCCACTGCCATGAAATACATCAGCCGGATCGACCATATCCCGCAACTCACCGAATCGGACAAGGCCGCCATGCGCCTGGTGGAGGAACGCTACGTGTTCCGCGCCACCGACTACTACCTCAAGCTGATCGACTGGGATGATCCCCGCGATCCCATCCGCCAGCTCATCCTGCCCCGCATCGAGGAGCTCAACGACTGGGGACGCCTGGATGCCAGCGACGAGTCCGCCAACACGGTGGGCCAGGGCATCCAGCACAAGTACCCGGATACCGCCCTGCTGCTTTGCAACGAGGTGTGCGGCGGCTATTGCCGCTATTGCTTCCGCAAGCGCCTGTTCATGGACGGCAACGACGAGGTGAGCAAGGACGTGAGCGCCGGCATCGCCTACATCGCCGCCCACCCGGAAATCAGCAACGTGCTGCTCACCGGCGGCGATCCGCTGATCATGAGCACGCGCCGGCTGAGCGAGATCATCGCCGCGCTTCGGCGGATCCCGCACGTGCGGGTGATCCGCCTGGGCAGCAAGATGCCCGCCTTCAATCCGGCCCGCATCCTCGACGACGACGCGCTGCTGGAGATGCTGGCGCTCCATTCGACGGCCGACAAACGCATCTACCTGATGGCCCACTTCGACCATCCGCGCGAACTCACCGACACCGCGCTGCGCGCGCTGGACCGGCTGACGCGCAGCGGCGTCATCCTCACCAACCAGTGCCCCATCATCCGCGGCGTCAACGACGACGCGGCGGTGCTGTCCGAGCTGTTCCGCCGGCTGTCGTGGATCGGCTGCACGCCCTACTACCTGTTCCAGGGCCGCCCCACCTCCGGCAACGATCCCTACCGGGTGCCCATCGTCGAGGGCTGGTATCTGTTCCAGGCGGCGCTGAGTTGGGGCGCCGGCCTGGCGCGGCGAGCCCGCTTCGTCATGTCGCACGCCAGCGGCAAGATCGAAATCCTGATGGTCGACGACGCGCACATCCACCTGCGCTATCACCGCGCCAAGAATCCCGCGCACAGCGGTCGTTTGCTGGTCTGCGAGCGGGACGACGAGGCGTGCTGGCTGGACGAGCTCAAGGTGCTGAAGACCCTGCCCATGCGCGGGCCGGCGCCGTCCGCTTCGCCGCGCTACCAGCGTCCGGCCGGGCGCGGCGCGCCGCTCCGACCGGCGGCATGAGCGAAACCCCCGCGCTCGACCTCGCCCATGTGGAGGATGAGGATTTCACCAGCCGCCTGGCCCGTCTGACGGAACGCGAACGTCAGGTGCTGGAACTCGTGGCGGCGGGCGTGCGCAATCGGGAAATCGCCTCCACCCTGGGCATCAGCCCGCGCACGGTGGAGGTGTTCAAGTCGCGCATGCGCGAAAAGATGCGCGCCCGCGACCTGCCGGAACTACTGCGCATGCTGGGGTCGGCGCTCGGGTCCGGATAAACCTTGATAAACCGCCGCCCGGCGGCGCTCAGCGCCCGCCGAGATGGGCGACCAGATGCTGCAAGTCGCTGCGCTGGGCGTCATGCACCAGGCGCTTCGCGGTCTGCGGCTCGTAGTCCACCAGATGGCGGATGACGGCCTCCACCTTGTCCGGCTGGTTGTTGTGGTAGCGGGCCATGCCCAGGGCATACCAGGCCACCCCGTTCATCGGCTGCAAGGTCGCGGCCTGTTCCAGCGCCTCGGCGGCAGCGACGTGATCGCCCCGATGGGCGTGCATCATGCCGATGCCGTACCAGGCCAGGTCGTGCTTGGGGTTCAGCTCGACGGCGCGGCGCAGGGCGGCCAGCCCGCCCTCGGGGTTGCCGAGTTGCTCGAGCGCGTAACCCAGGTTGTACCAGGTGTTGGCATCCTCCGGCTCCAGCGCCAGGGCCTTGTCGAACCACTCCGCCGCCGCCGACCAGCGCTTCTTCTGCGCGTGGATCCAGCCGATGCTGCGGGCCGCGCGGACGTCGCGCGGATTGGCGCGGAAGCTTTCGACATAGGCTTCCGCGGACTTGTCCGGCATGCGCAGCCAGTCGAAAACGATGGCGCGCAGGGTGTAACGAAAATGGTCGAAGTTCATGGTGGCGGTCGGCGGATGGAAGCGCGATTTTCCCGGCGTCGGCAGCGCTCGGCAAGATAAAATGCGCACTTCCATCGATCCCATCCGCCACCTCCATGCCCCTCGATCTCCTGCTGGTGTCCATCCTGCGCGTCCTCGTGGAGGTCGCCGGCTTCGCACTCCTGGGCCAGGGCGTGCTCGCCCTGCTGGCGGGCAAGTACCGCCACCAGAACATCTTCTACAAGGTCCTGCAGGCGGTCACCGCGCCAGTGGTCAAGGCGACGCGCTTCGTCCTGCCCCGCTTCATCATCGACGCGCACGTGCCCTTGATCGCCTTCTTCCTGCTGTTCTGGCTGTGGATCGTGCTGGCCGTGGCCAAACGCCATCTGTGCGGGCTGCATGGACTCGCCTGCTGAATCAGGCTCCAAGCGCAGCGCCCCTCCGGATACCTCGTTCGCGATCTCCTGGAAGGTCCTGCTCGCCTATGGCATCGGCAGCATGGCGCTGGATGCGCTCAGCAACCCGCAGACCATCCTGCCCCTGGCCCTGGCGCCGTGGACGCCGCCACCCGGCCTGACCCTGGCCTTTCTGCTGCTGTACGGGCTGCATTACGCGCCCTTCCTGATCGTCGTCACCTTCCTCGCGGGGATCCCACTCTATGGCCTGCCTGCCGAATGGCTGCCGGCGCTGTGGGCCGCCACCCTGCTCATGCTCGGCCTGATGGCCCTGGCAGCCTGGCTGCTGCGCGGTTTGCGCTTTGATCCGCAGCTCTCCAGCCAGCGCGATCTGTCCTGGTTCCTGCTGGTGGCGGTACTGGCGGCCTGGCTCGATTCCGGCGTGCACGTGTTCTCGCGCAGCCCGGAGGCGGCCCCCGATGTGTGGGCCTGGCTCGCCGATCTGGTCAACTACTGGGTGGGCGCACTCATCCGCCTGCTGGTCATCTCTCCGCTGGTGCTGGTGCACGCGCGCGACGACTGGAACGCCTTCCGCCCGGAACGCGAGATGGTGTTGCAGGCCCTGGCCATCGCTCTCGCCCTGTGGGTGATCTTCGCCCTCAAGTACACCGACGAGTTCAAGTTCTTCTATCTGCTGTTCCTGCCCCTGATCTGGACCGCCATGCGCTACGGCATCCAGGGCGCCACCGTGGCGCTCGCCGCCTGCCACATCGGCATCAACGCCATCCTCGAATGGCGCGGCCTGCAAGTGGTGACGGTGGTGGAATTCCAGATGCTCATGCTCGGCCTGGCGGTGACCGGCCTGTTCCTGGGGCTGGCGGTGAGCACCCGGCGCACCGCCGAGGAACGCCTGCTGCAACGCGAGGCCGAGCTCAACCAGGCCATGCGCCTGGCGGCGGCCGGCGAAATGGCGCAGGCCATCGCGCACGAACTGAACCAGCCGCTGGTGGCGGTGGCCAACTACGCGCGCGCCGGCCGCAGCATGCTGCAGGACCCCGCGCGCCACGCCGAACTGCTCGCCGACACCCTGGACAAGATCGACCGCGAAGCCAATCGCGCCGGTCGCGTCATGCGCCGGCTGCGCGAGTTCTTCCGTGGCGGCGGCCTGCGCCCCGAGAGCTTCACCGCCCAGGCCCTGGTGGAGGAGAGCCTGGCGCACGTGCGCCGACGTACCGAGCGCCAGGGCATCGCCGTGCAGACCCTGTTCGAACCCGGGCTGCCGCGCCTCCACGCCGACCGCGTGCAGATGGGCACCGTGCTGCACAACCTGCTGGCCAACGCGGTGGAGTCCCTCGGCGAACAGCCCAGCCTGTGGCGCGACATCAAGATCGAGGTGACGCGGCAGGGCGCCGACCAGGTCTGCGTCTGCGTCGCCGACAACGGCCCCGGCGTGCGCGCGGACATGGAGGACAAGCTGTTCGAATCCTTCGCCACCAGCAAGGCCGACGGCATGGGTCTCGGCCTGGCCATCAGCCGCACCCTGGTGGAAGCCCACGGCGGCCGGCTGTGGCTGGACCGCGTCCGCCCCGCCCGCTTTTGCTTCACCCTGCCGACGGAAGCCGCCGAGGTTTCCAGCGCCGATTCCTGACCCTCTCCCGGAGCACGTCATGCCCGTCAATTTGTCCGCCCCCGATCCCCACTCCCTGTTGCCCGTTCCCGGTGTCGAACTGGGCATCGCCAGCGCCGGCATCAAGAAGCCCGGCCGCCGCGACGTGCTGGTGATGCGCCTCGCCGCCGACTCGGAAGTCGTCGGCGTGTTCACGCAGAACCGCTTCCGCGCCGCCCCGGTCACCGTCTGCCAGGAGCATCTGCACAACGAGAAAGGCATCCGCGCCCTGGTGGTCAACACCGGCAACGCCAACGCCGGCACCGGCGCCGACGGCCTCGCCCGCGCCCGCGAGACCTGCGCCGCCGTCGCCGCCGAGCTGGGCATGCTGCCGGAACAGGTGCTGCCCTTCTCCACCGGCGTCATCCTGGAACCCCTGCCGGTGGGCAAGCTGATCAACGCCCTGCCCGCCGCCGTCGCCGACCTCAAGCCCGCCAACTGGGCCGCCGCCGCCGAGGCCATCATGACCACCGACCTCGTCGCCAAGGCGGCCAGCCGCAAGGTGGCTCTGGACGGCGTGGAGTTCGCGGTGACCGGCATCGCCAAGGGCTCCGGCATGATCCACCCGAACATGGCCACCATGCTGTCCTTCCTCGCCACCGACGCGCCGGTGTCCTGCGAGGCCCTGGAAGCCATCCTGCGCCACGCCGTCAACCAGTCCTTCAACTGCATCACCGTCGACGGTGACACCTCCACCAACGATTCCTGCATCCTCATCGCCACCGGCACCACCCCGGCGCCGGTGATCATGTATGACGGCGATCCCCGCTTCGCCAGCCTGCAGGCCGCCGTCACCGAGGTCATGGTGCAGCTCGCCCAGGCCATCGTGCGCGACGGCGAGGGCGCCACCAAGTTCATGGAAGTGCGCGTCGAAGGCGGCAAGGACGAGGCCGAGTGCAAGCAGGTGGCCTACGCCATCGCCCGCTCGCCCCTGGTGAAGACCGCCTTCTTCGCCTCCGACCCCAACCTCGGCCGCATCCTCGCCGCCGTCGGCTACGCCGGCATCGAGGACCTGGACGTGGGCCGCATCCGCCTCTGGCTGGGCAACGTGCTGGTCGCGGAAAACGGCGGCCGCGCCGCCTCCTACCAGGAAGCCGAGGGCGCCCGCGTCATGGCCGCCCCGGAGATCGCCGTGCGCGTCGACCTGGCCCGGGGCAACACCGTCGCCACCGTGTGGACCTGCGACTTCTCCTACGACTACGTGAAGATCAACGCGGAATACCGCACCTGAGGCGCGGCCGCGCCGCCCGGCCTAGGAGATTTCCGCCTGCCGGTCGGCGTGATAGCTGGAACGCACCAGGGGGCCGCTGGCGACGTTCCTGAAGCCCATCTCCCGAGCGACGCGCGCGAACTCGGCGAACTGTTCCGGCGGCACGAAGCGCTCCACCGGCAGATGGTGGGACGAGGGTTGCAGGTATTGGCCGAGGGTCAGCATGTCGACATCGTGCGCGCGTAGGTCGCGCAGCGCGTCCAGCACCTCCGCATCCGTCTCGCCCAGGCCCAGCATGAGGCCGGACTTGGTGGGCGCGTCCGGGCAACGTTGCTTGAAATCCCGCAACAAGCGCAGGGAATGCGCGTAGTCGGCCCCCGGCCGGCAGGCCTTGTACAGCCGCGGCACGGTTTCCAGGTTGTGGTTCATCACGTCCGGCGGATCGGCGGCGAGGAGGTCGAGCGCGAGTTCCAGGCGGCCGCGGAAATCGGGGGTGAGGACCTCGATGCGCGTCGCCGGCGTGGCGGCGCGCGCGGCGCGAATGCAGGCGGCGAAGTGGGCGGCGCCGCCGTCCCGGAGATCGTCGCGGTCGACGCTGGTGATGACCACGTACTTCAGTCCCATCGCCGCCAGGGTTCGCGCCAAGTGGGCGGGCTCGTCGGGGTCGGGCGGCAGCGGCTGGCCGTGGCCGACGTCGCAGAACGGGCAGCGGCGGGTGCAGAGGTCGCCCAGGATCATGAAAGTGGCGGTGCCATGGCGAAAGCACTCGCCGAGATTGGGGCAGGACGCCTCCTCGCAGACGCTGTGCAAGCGGGCTTCGCGCAGCAGGGTCTTGATGCGCGCCACCTCCGGCCCGGCCGGCGCCTGCGCCTTGATCCAGGCGGGCAGTTTCAGGCGCGGCTTGGACACGACCTTGATGGGAATGCGGGCGGTTTTCGCGGCGCCCTTGTGCAGAGTGGAATCGGCCATGGCGGTGGGGTGTGGCGGTGCGCTGCATTGTATCCGGCCCTGTCCGACGGCGGTCCCGCCGCCGCAAGGGGCGGGTCGAGTGCCCCTATCAGGCCCATGGAAATAATGCTTGACCTTGGTCAATCATAAAGGGGATATTTATATCTGTTCTAATCCTTCGATTGGAACAATTCCCGCTGTCTTCGATTGCCCCTCACGCATAGGAGAGCTTCATGAAACTGCGCAGTCTATTCGTGGCCCTCGTGGCCTCCACCACGGCATTCGCCTGGCATGCCGCTTCCGCCGATGAGCCCATCCAGCCCATCCAGGCCCACAAACCCAAAAATCCCGCCATGGTGGAACTGGGCAAGAAGCTGTATTTCGATCCCCGCCTGTCCAGGTCCGGCATCATGTCCTGCAACACCTGCCACAACCTGTCGATGGGGGGTACGGACAACATCCCGACCTCGGTGGGCGACAGGTGGCAGCAAGGCCCGATCAACGCCCCCACCGTGCTGAATTCCAGCCTGAACCTGGCCCAATTCTGGGATGGCCGCGCCAAGGACCTGAAGGCGCAGGCCGGCGGCCCCATCGCCAACCCCGGCGAGATGGCCTTCACGCATGAACTGGCGGTGGACGTGCTCAACTCGATTCCCGCCTACAAGGCCGAGTTCAAGAAGGCATTCGGCAAGGACAAGGTCAACATCGACATGGTCACTGATGCCATCGCCGCCTTCGAGGAGACCCTGGTCACCCCCGATTCCCGCTTCGACAAGTGGCTGAAGGGTGACAAGAAGGCGCTGACGGCGCAGGAGAAAGCGGGCTACGAGCTGTTCAAGAACAGCGGCTGCACCGCCTGCCACTACGGTCCCGCGATGGGTGGCCAGTCCTTCCAGAAAATGGGCCTGGTCAAGGAGTACGACACCAAGAACAAGGCCCAGGGCGTCGCCGGCCTCACCGGCAAGGACGCCGACCGCATGAAGTTCAAGGTGCCCACCCTGCGCAACGTGGAAATGACCTATCCCTACTTCCACGACGGCGCCGTCTGGACCCTGGAAGAGGCGGTGGACATCATGGGCAAGCTGCAACTGGGCCGCACCTACAGCAAGGATGAGATCGCCCAGATCGTCGCCTTCCTGAAGACCCTCACCGGCAAGCAGCCCGACTTCAAGCTGCCCATCCTGCCGCCCTCCACCAACGACACGCCGAAGCCGAAGCCCTTCGGCTAACCGGTTTTCTTCGGGTGTCCGCGACGCCCGCCTCCTCCGGGAGACGGGCGTTTTTCATGGATGACCTATTTCACCGGCAAGGTATGCGGCGGCAGGCTGGCGGCCAGGGTCTCCGCCAGGCGCTCCATGCTGTAGGCCAGGGGCGAGCGGCGGCGCCAGACCAGTCCGATGCTGCGCGAAGCGCCCGGCTTGGCCAGGGGCTTGAGCTTCACCGACGCCGTGACCGGCGATGAATCCGCGCAGGCCAGGGCGGGCATCAGGGTCACGCCCAGGCCCATGGCGACCATCTGGCGCAGGGTCTCCAGGCTGGTGGCGCGTATCTCCTCGCTCTTCAAACCTTGCAGGTGGCAGGCGTCGAGGGCCTGGTCGCGCAGGCAGTGACCCTCCTCCAGCAACAGCAGGCCGGCCTTCGCCAGGGCATCGATGTCCACCGATTTCGCCCTGGCCAGGGCATGCCCGGCGGGCATGGCGGCGAGGAAGGGTTCCTTGAACAGGGCTTTCACCTCCAGGGTGGGATCCTGGATGGGCAGGGCCAGCAGGCCGGCATCCAGCTTGCCCTCGGCCAGGTGCGCCAGCATGTGCGGCGTCATCTCCTCGCGCAGCAGCAGGCGCAGACCGGGATGCGCCTCGCGCACCCGGGTCAGCACGTGGGGCAGGTAATAGGGCCCCAGGGTGGGGATCACGCCCAGGTGCACGGTGCGCTCCATGGGGTCCCTGGCGTAGCTGGCCACCTCGCGGATATGGGCCGCCTCCTCGACGATGCGGCGGGCCGACTCGACGATCTCCCGGCCGATGGGGGTGGGGACCACCCGCTTGAGGGAACGGTCGAACAGGATCACTCCCAGGTAATCCTCCAGCTTCTTGAGGCCGGTCGACAGGGTGGACTGGCTGACGAAGCAGGTCTCGGCGGCCTGGCCGAAGTGGCCGCTGTCGGCGAGGGCGACGAGATAGCGCAGTTCTTGCAGGGTCATGGCGGTTGCGATCTACATCATTGATTGATGCGAAAGATTATATTCATTTCACCAACGCCTCCGCCTGGTCTTAAATGAAGGCGTGAAGCGATTCAACCTCCCTCTCAGCCGAGAGGCTCAACTACAAGGAGCACAGCATGGCCATCGATATCGGTATCGGCGACAAGGACCGCGCCCGCATCGCGGAGTCCCTCTCCAGGATGCTCGCGGACAGCTACATCCTGTATCTCAAGACCCACAACTTCCACTGGAACGTGACCGGGCCCATGTTCAACACCCTGCACATCATGTTCATGCAGCAGTACACGGAACTGTGGAACGCCCTCGACCTGATCGCCGAGCGCATCCGCGCCCTGGGCCATCCGGCGCCGGGTTCCTACAAGCGCTACGTGGAACTGTCCTCCATCAAGGAAGAGGAAGGCGTGCCCTCGGCGCACGACATGATCCGGCAACTGGTGGCCGGCCAGGAAGCGGTGACGCGCACCGCCCGCGCCGCCTTCAAGGTGGCCGATGCGGCCGACGACCAGCCCACCGCCGACCTGCTCACGCAGCGCATGGAAGTACATGAGAAGAACGCCTGGATGCTGCGTTCGCTGCTGGAGGACGGCGCGGCGGCGGCGAAGCCGGCCAAGGCGCGGCGCAATTAGTCGCCGGCGTGGCGCGGTCGGCGGGAGATAGAATCGGCGGCCTGACCCGCCGCCTGCCGACCGCCCGATGACCACCGCCGACCTCCTCCCCGTCACCCTGCTCACCGGCTTCCTGGGCAGCGGTAAGACCACCCTGCTCAATCAACTGCTGCGCCGGGAGCCGCTCACCGCCGTGGTGATGAACGAATTCGGCGAGATCGGCCTGGACCATCAACTGCTGGAGGACACGCGCGGCCCCCTGGCGCTGCTTTCAGGCGGCTGCGTCTGCTGCCAGGTGCAGGGCTCGCTCGGCCCCACCCTGAAGAACCTGTATATGGCGCGCGGCGGCACGCTGCCGGCCTACCGCCGGGTGATCATCGAGACCACCGGCATCGCCGACCCCGCCCCCATTCTCGACGTGCTGCTCAACGACCGCTGGATCGCCGCGCGCCATCGCATGGACGGCGTCATCACCACGGTGGACTGCGCGCACGCTCGGCAACAGCTCGACGCCTACTCGGAGGCGCGGCGCCAGGTGGCGGTGGCCGACCGCCTGCTGCTCACCAAGACCGACCAGGCCACGCCCGAGGCGCGCGCCGCGCTGGAGAATCGCCTGGCCTCGCTCAATCCCGCCGCGCCCCGACATATCGTCACGCACGGCGCCATCGACCCCGCGCTGATCCTCGATGTCGGCCTGTTCAACGCCCGCGACAAGCACGCGGACGTCGAGCAATGGCTGGCCCACGCGCGTTATCGGCCGGTCGCGCGCGGCGCGCTGGGCGGCAAGGCACGGCCGCAACCGGCGGACGGCCATGACGGCCGCATCCGCGCCTTCAGCCTCAGTTTCGACGAACCCCTGGATTGGGACGGTCTGGCCGCCGCCCTGGAAATGTTGCAGGCGTTCCGCGCGGAGAACCTGCTGCGCATGAAAGCCATCGTCCACGTCGCCGGCAAGGACGCCCCGGTGGTGCTGCACGCCGTGCAGCATGTGCTCTATCCGCCGGCCGAACTGCGCGAGTGGCCGGACGACGACCGACGCAGCCGTTTCGTCTTCATCACCGCCGATCTGGAGGAGGGTTTCGTGCGGCGCCTGCTCGAGGACTTCACTCGCGCCGCCGCCGGCAAGCCTGCCTCCCCGGCCCTGGCCTGAACCGCCCCCCCCCAGCTGGGGCAAGCGCCCCAATTAAACATATTGACAACCGTTCTCATTAGCGACAGACTTGCGCCACCTCCCCATCGGAGCCATGCCATGTATGTCTGTATCTGCCAGGCGGTAACGGAAAAACAGGTTCGCGATGCCGTCGAACAGGGCGTGCATTCCCTCAGCGCGCTGCGTGAACACCTGGGCGTGGCCTCGGAATGCGGCAAATGCGCGCGCTGCGCGCATGGCATCCTCAAGGAGTGCCGCAACTGCCCGGCTGAGGCACGGGGCATGGCCTGCGCGGGCTGAGCGCAAGTCGAAAGCTCAAGCACCGCGCTCGCGTTCCCCATACCTCCGTCATGGAGGATATCGTCTTTCGCCTTGTCTATAATCGGTGCGCACCGGCTCCCAGCCGGACCACGCGGCAGCCAGCCCATTAGCCAAGCCACCCAACCGCCCAGCCACCGGCCCGCCGCTCCCCCAGGACGCCCCGCACCCACGGACAAGGAGCCCCCATGAAAGGCGACAAGAAAGTCATCCAGCTGCTGAACAAGGCGCTGGCGGTGGAACTGACCGCCATCAACCAGTATTTCCTGCATGCCCGCATGTACAAGAACTGGGGCCTCAACGCCCTCGGCAAGCACGAGTACGAGGAATCCATCGAGGAGATGAAGCACGCCGACAAGCTCATCGAGCGCATCCTCTTCCTCGAAGGCCTGCCCAACCTGCAAACCCTGAACAAGCTGCACATCGGCGAGAACGTGCCCGAGTGCCTGGCCGGTGATCTCAAGCTGGAGCTCGGCGGTCGCGAACTCTACGTCGAGGCCATCGCCTACTGCGAATCCATCAAGGACTACGTATCCCGGCAAGTCCTCGACGACATCCTGGAGGACACCGAGGAGCACATCGATTACCTGGAAACGCAACTCGAACTGCTGGACAAGGTGGGCCTGCAGAACTACCTGCAAAGCGCCATGGGCGAATTCGGATCCTGACGCGTCCTCGCTGGACCAACCGAGCGGGCCGCTGGCCCGCTTTTTTTTCCGGCCGCGGACGCGCCCGCGCATCGGACCACCAATCTCCCCCGAGACTGCCTGCAACAGATTTAACCCCAACGACCCCCACAAAAAACCCTTGCTTCTGAGAATCGTTCTCGTTTAATATTCACCACAAGCTTCCCTATTCGCCCATGGCGGAGACGGGTCATGCAGCAGCCAGCCAGGACGCCGTCCCAGCCAGCCGATCTCAAGCAGATTCTCAGGAGACGGATATGGAATGGCTGAACACTCTGATCTGGGTCCTCCGCGGCAGCGCCTTCGGCATGGCCTTGTTTGTCGCGATGGTGGTGGCGGTATACACCCTGGTGCCGCTGGAAACCCCCCGCGCCCAGGACCCGTCGTCGCAGACGGCCGCAGAGCATCAGGTGGGGTGAACCGATGACCACCCCCACCACCACCGACAACCGTCCCGACCTGATGGCCGCCGTGCTGGAACACCTGGCCTGCTACATGCAGACCGGGCGACCGCGTTCCGCCCATCTGGCCAGCCTGCTGCTCGGCCACATGGCCCATGACCCCGCAGTGGATGCCGAGCTGGGCGAGCGCTGCCGCCTGCTGGTGGAGGTGCTGGAAAGCCTGGAGACCCGCGATGCGCGGGTTCGCCCGGCTCCGGCCCCGCGCTTGCAGGCGCGGCGCGCCCCCTGGCTGATCTGGGAATGCCTGGGAGAAGCCGCATGAGCAACCCCACTCATCGCCCCGTGCCACATTCCGCGAGTGGGAGGGCAATCCGTTGAGCATCGAACTACCCGGCTGGCGTCCCCAGGAAGACCTGGTCAAGGCCTGGACCGCGCGCTTCATGGGCCGAGACGAACCCATCGTTGAAGCAGACGCCACCGACGTGCGCGCGGCCGCCGCTCCCGCCCACCGCGCCAGCAAGCTGCCGCCGCGCATCTGGGAACTCGAGCACAAACTGCTCTGCCCCATCGTCGGCACCTGCCTGTCCATGCCCGAGGTGCGCGCCCTGGCGCGCAAGCACGGGGTGATCCCGGAAAGCGCCAGCGATTACGAGGCTCACGTCACCGTGGTCTCGCATTGCAAGGGCCGCAATCCCGTCTCCGAGGCGGTACAGAAGGCGCTCGACCGGCGGCATGCCCTGTGGGTCGGCCGTTTCGCCAAGGCCAAAAGCGAGACGGCGGCGCGCGAGGTCTGGAACGCGGCCCTGGAGCGCGGCGAAGCGGCCGGCGCCCTGTGGGGCGTGGCGTCCTGCCGTGCCGCCACGCCTGAACTGGCCCAGCAGGTCTACGAAGACATCCACATGCTGTCGCATCAGGTCGGCGCCGGGGTACGCGCCGACCTGATGCGCGTCGCCGAACTGGAGGAGGAGGTGCGGCGCATGCAGGCGCAACTGCGGCGCGCCGGCGAGAAAAGCGAGCGCGAACTGGCCCAGCGCGCGGCCCGCATCCGCTATCTGGAGAAATCCATGGCCGCGGCCGAGGAAAAGGCGCGGGAAAACGACGACCTGCGCCGCCGGGTGGATGACCTGGCCTCGGGCCGCGCCCTGGCCGACCTGGAACGGCGGCTCGCCGCCAGCGAGGAACGGGCCGCCGCCCTGGCTCGCCAGGCGGAGCGCGCGGAAGCGCTGGAGCAGCGTCTCGCCAGCCTCGGCGAAGAGCACCGCGGGTTGGAAGAAGCCCTGCGCCAGGCGCGCAACGGACACGACGCCCTGGAACGTCTGCTGCTGGAGGAACGGGACTGCGGCGATTGCGCCCTGCACGACGCCTGCCCCGGCCCCGAACTGCGCGGCCAGCGCCTGCTTTGCGTGGGCGGCCGCATCAACCTGCAGGCGAAATACCGGCAACTGGTGGAAAAGGCCGGCGGCCAGTTCATCTACCACGACGGCGGCAAGCAGGAAGCGCTCGCCCGCCTGCCGGAACTGCTGGGCCAGGCCGACGCCGTCATCTGCCCCGCCGACAACGTCGGCCATCCCGCCTACTACCAGCTCAAGCGCCACTGCAAGCAGGCGCGCAAGCCCTGCGTGATGCTGCGCGGCTCCAGCCTCGCCAGCTTCGCCGACGGCCTCAGCCGGCTGGCGGCCGGCGACATCGACTTCGGCGCCGGCTCACCGCTGCCCTTCATGCCCATGGCCGCGAAACCCGTCCTCTGATGGAAGCAACCCGATGAACGCGAACACCCGCGCAACCATCGCCGACGAAGTCGGCCTGCCCCCCGTCAAAACCCTGCTGTCCGCGCTGGTCTGGCTGGCCGGCCGGCAACGCAGTCAACCGGACGCGAGAAATCTGCGGGCTATGCTGGATCAGCTAAAACGGCTCGCCATCCATCCCCAGGCCGACCTCGACGACCTGCGCGCCGGTTTGCGGCTGGCCGCCGGCGTCGAACTCGATGTCATCCACTGGATGGGCGGCTGCATGGCGACTTCCGAGCCGCCGCGCCACTGATACGCCCGCTTCCGCCTTATCCGGCCCGCTCCGCGTCGGTCAGGGCGGCGATCAGCGCGCGCGCATATTCCCGTTCCGCGGGGCGGCCCGGTCCCGGGTCGGCCAGATAGATCTCCATGCCCACGTAGAGGCAGTCCGGGTCGTTCCAGACCGCCTCGGGAATGATGGTTTGCGCGCCGGGCCCGGTCACCGCGTCGCCCAGACTGATCAGACGCGGCGGCGGCGCGAGGGCGTCCCGGCGGGCGAGCGCCGCGGTCAGGCGGGCCGGGTCGCGGCTGTAAAGATCCGCGCAGGGCGCGGCCTGATCGATGCCGGTGTGCAGGTCGATGAGCAGGTGATGGCCGCGACGGACATGGGGGCGCAGTTGCAGATACAGCGCCCGGTGCAGGGTGTCCCAGTGGAAGCGCTGATCCGCGCGGGGGTGGCGGCCGGAAAGGCCGTCGGGGATGGCCAGCACTTGCACGCTGGCCGGGTCCAGGTCCACCGCGACGGCCTGACCGAAAGCCAGTTCCTCGCGATGGATGCCGATGACCAGCAGGGTGGCGGGGTGGCTCATCTCACCGGCCGGTGAGACAGCGCTCATCCCCGCAATGGTGGATCTCCACCGTCACATGGTCGAGGCCGTCGATGTCGGCCAGAAGATGCCGGTAGTGCTCGACCGCGCGCGGCGAGTGGGTCACCACGGAAAGGATGCAGGCGCGGCTGGCGGGGCCCACGCGCCAGAGGTGCAGGTCGGCCACCTCGTGGTCCGGCAGGGCCTGGACGCGGCGGCGCACCTCGGCCGCCGTCGGTCCGTGGTCTTCGGCGTCCAGCAGCACGGCGCCGCTGTCGCGCGCCAGGCCCCAGGCCCAGCGGCTGATGAGCGCCGCGCCGACCAGACCCATCAGGGGATCCAGGAAACTCCAGCCATAGAGCATGCCGCCGGCGAGGGCGACGAGGGCCAGGACGGAGGTGAGGGCATCGGCCAGCACGTGCAGGTAGGCGGCGCGCAGGTTGTGATCGACGTGGTGGGGGTGATCGTGGGCGTGGCCATGATCATGGTGATGGGGTTCATCCCGCAGCAGCCAGGCGCTGGCCAGATTCACCGCCAGACCCAGGGCCGCCACGGCCATGGCCTCTGCATAGTGGATGGCCACCGGATTGAACAGGCGCTGCGTGGATTCCCAGGCCATCCACAGGGCCACCGCCGCCAGCAGCAGGGCGCTGCTGTACCCCGCCAGGGCCGAGACCTTGCCGGTACCGAAGGTGAAGCGGGCGTCGCCGGCATGGCGCCGGGCGAAGGCATAGGCGAAGGCGGCCAGCCCCAGCGCACCGACGTGGCTGGCCATGTGCCAGGCGTCGGCCAGCAGCGCCATGGAGCCGGTCAGCCAGCCGGCGACCAATTCCACCAGCATGGCGGCAAAAGTCAGACCCACCACCCAGCGCGTGCGGCGTTCCGCGTGGCGTTGCCGCTCGGTGCCGAAGTCGTGCGGGTGTTGCCAGAGGCTAAGGTCGTGGGTGTGCATGGCGTGAGGGGGGAGTAGCGAGTGGTGAGTGGTGAGTGGTGAGTGGTGAGTGGTGAGGGAGTGTAGCGCGGGGATGCGGGTCAGTCCCCGGCCCACTCGTAGAGTTCCAGGCTGTTGGGGTCGCATTTGCAGCAGCCGTTGCCGCAGGCCGTGCCGGCCGGCAGGCGGCGCGCCCGGCCCTTGCGCTGCAACACCTCCAGCATGGCCCGCACCGCGTCCGGCGTGGCATCCAGGCCATGCGCCAGATCCACCACGCTGGCACGGCGGTGCTGCTTCAGGTAGTCGTGGACGCGGGAAAGGATCATGTCGCCACCTTAGGCCTTCTGCCCCAGCGGCACGGGCAGGGCCGCGTCGCGCCGCCCCATCCGGCGCAGACTCAGGAAGGCGGCCGCGAAGCCCGCCAGGACGAGGCCGATCCACAGTGACGCCGTCGCCGGATCGCGGCCGAAAGTGGCCGCCTGGTAATACAGCGTCGCCAGGCCATAGCCCGTGCCCGTAGTCCACAGAGCCACGAAGGCGGTCCAGCGCGCGCCGGATTCCTGGTACACGGCGGCGATGGCAGCGGTACAGGGGAAGTACAGCAGGATGAACAGCAGGTAGGCGAAGGCCCCGGCAGCGCCGTCGAAGCGGGCGGCCATGGCGCCGAAGGTGCCGCTGGAGACTTCCTGCGCCTCGGCGACGGCGTCCAGATCGCTGACGTCGCCCACCTGGATACCCAGGGGGTCGGCCCAGGAACCCAGTGCGTCCGCCAGGTTGGCGGGGATGGTGGCGAAGGCCCCGGCGATGGCGGCGCCCAGCTCGAAAGCCTCTTCCTCGGCGGGAGCGGCGCCGGCCGCCACCGCGTCGCTTTCCGCGAGGGCGGTGTAGGCGGCGTTCAGGGTGCCGACCACCGCCTCCTTGGCCAGCACGCCGGTGAAGATGCCGACGGCGGCGGGCCAGTTCTCCTCGGTCAGGCCCATGGGCGAGAAGGCCGGGGCGATGCCGCGCCCGACCTCGGCGAGCACCGACTTGTCGCTGTCCTCGTTGCCGAAACTGCCGTCGGTGCCGACCGCGTTGAGGAAATTGAGCACCAGCACCATGGGCACGATGATGCGGCCGGCGCGCACGATGAAACTCTTCAGCCGGTCCCAGGTGTGGAGGAGGATGCCCTTCACGGTAGGCAGGTGGTAGGGCGGCAGTTCCATGATGAAGGGCGTGGCTTCACCCTTGAGGATGGAGTTCTTCAGCATGAGGCCGGTCGCCACCGCCACAGCGATGCCGATGAGATACAGCCCGAACACCACGTTCTGCGCACCCTGCGGGAAGAAGGCGGCGGCGAACAGCACGTACACCGGCAGGCGAGCGCCGCAGGACATGAACGGCGCCATGGCGATGGTCATCAGGCGGTCGCGGCGGTGTTCCAGGGTGCGCGTGGCCATGATCGCCGGCACGTTGCAGCCGAAGCCGACGATCAGCGGCACGAAGGACTTGCCCGGCAGGCCCACCCAGCGCATGAAGCGGTCCATGACGAAGGCGGCGCGGGCCATGTAGCCGGAGTCCTCGAGGACGGACAGGAACAGGTAGAGGAAGCCGATCACCGGAATGAAGGTGGCGACGGTCTGCAGGCCGCCGCCGATGCCCTTGGCCAGGGCCACCACCAGCCACTCCGAGGCGCCCAGGCCGGCCAGCAGCGCGCCGAATCCATCGACGAAAATGGCGCCGGCGAACTGGTCGAAGAAGTCGATGAAGGCGCCACCCAGGTTAATGGTGAACATGAACATCAGGTACATCATGCCCAGGAAGATGGGGATGCCGAGGGCGCGGTTGAGCACCACGTGGTCGATGCGGTCGGTGAGGTCGCGCGTCACCTGGCCGGACTGGGTCACCGCCTGTTTGGCCACGTGGTTGGCGAGGCCGTAGCGGGCGTCGGCGACCAGGATGTCGATGTCGTCGCCCAGCGCCTTGGCGCGTTGCCCGGCGTCGTGCGCCAGATCCGCGCCCGCCACCTGGCGCGCCAGGTCGTCGCCTTCCAGCAGGCGCACCGCCAGCCAGCGCGGGGAAGTTGTCAAACTCACGCCGGTGGCCTCGGCCGCCTCCTGCAGGCGATGCGCCAGGCCGGCGACGGCGTGATCGAGGTCCGTCTGGTATTCCACCAGCGCGGTGGCGCGCGGCCGCTCAGCCACCGCGCGGGCGATCGCGGCCTTGAGCTCGGGGATGCCGATCCCCGCCGAGGCCACCACCGGCAGCACCGGGCAGCCGAGCTGGCGCGACAGGGCCTCGGCATCCACCTGCATGCCCTTGCCCTCGGCCACGTCGACCATGTTCAGCACCACCAGCATGGGCACGCGCATCTCCGCCAACTGGCTGGTGAGGTAGAGGTTGCGCTCCAGGTTGGAGGCATCGACGATGTTGATGATGAGGTCCGCTTCGTTGGCGTGCGCGAAGTCGCGCGCCACCTTCTCGTCGAGCGAGACTTCCCGGTCCACCACGTCCAGGGAGTAGGTGCCGGGCAGGTCGACCACCTCGAAGCGGGTGTCCTGGAGCTTGTACTCGCCGCTCTTGCGCTCGACGGTTACGCCGGGCCAGTTGCCCACCCGCTGCCTGGAGCCGGTGAGGGCGTTGAACAGGGTGGTCTTGCCGCAGTTGGGGTTGCCCACCAGGCCGACGGTGTAAACGCTTTTCGTGCCGTTGCGCATCACAGTTTCTCCACCGAAAGGGCCGCCGCTTCCTCGCGGCGCACCGACAGCGCGAAACCGCGCACGCGGATCTCCACCGGGTCGCCCATGGGCGCCACGCGGGTGACGGACAGCTCCGCCCCGGGGGTCAACCCCATGGACAGCAGCTTGCGGCGATAGGCGCTGCCGCCTTCGTGATAACCGGCCACCTTGGCGCGGTCACCGACTTGCAGGTCCTTGAGGGTCATGGCGGTACTCCCGGTGAGTGGATAGTGGGAAGTGGGGAGTAGGGAAAACCCTCCCGCCCCACTTTCCACTCGCTACTCGCTACTCGCTACTCGCTACTCGCTACTCGCTACTCGCTACTCGCTACTCGCTACTCACGACATGCTCCACCATCACCTTCTGCGCCATGCCGCCGCCCAGGGCGAAGCGGGTCTCGCCACGGCTCACCACCACGCCGCCGCCCTGACGCTGGCGCACGGTGAGTTCGCTGCCGACGTTGAGGCCCATTTCGGTCATGCGCTTGTCCAGGCCGGCGCCGCCGCGCAGCGCGACGATGCGCACGCGCGCGCCGGCGTCGGCCATGCCGAGGGGGAAGGGCGCTGACATCACGCCACCCCCGCGCGGCGGGCGCGTGCGCAAAGGTCGAGCAATAGGGGGTTGAGCCGCCGCAGCATGGTCACAGGGTTCCGATTGCTGGCTGGCTGGCCGGACGGGAAGCGCGGCTGGCTGGCTGACAGGGGTGTGGGGTTGCTAATCACACCCGGTTATCCACTTATATGGATGGTAATTATTCTCATATAGAATGGCAAGCCCATTGTGTCATCCAGTCCAAACATTTCGCGCGATACCCGACCGAGGCCAACACGCCAAGGCATCCGGCGCGAAGCACACGGAGTTGGACGACGCGCCGCCATCGACCCAGGACAGTTCCATGCATTGCATCGCTTCATCGATTCCCGGCCGCCTCCGCCTGCGCCACCCCCTTCTGCGCGATCCCGCGCGACTCGCCCGGCTGGTCGAGGACTTTCGCCAATGGCCGCAGGTCGGCGAGGTTTCCGCCAACGCCAGGACCGGCAGCCTGCTGGTGCGTTACGACGCCGCCGCCCTGCCTGCGGAGGAATGCGCTCAGCGCTGCGCGGCGGCCGTCGCCGGGCTGCTGCCCACACCGCTTCAGGACGCGGCACCGCCCATTCCGGCGACCACGCCCGCCACCCGTGCCGGACGTCGCGCCGGCACCTCCCGTGTGCGCGCCAACCGCCTCGCCAAGGCCGGCATGCTGGCCGGCCTGGCCGCCTCCATGGTGCTGGCGGCGATGGGTGCCAAACGCCTGCACATCTGGACTGGCGTGTTCTTCCTGCATGCCCTGGGCGTGCACCTCTGGGTGCATCGCCGCAATCTGCTCAGGTAGCCGGACGGCTGCCTCCGCGCAGGGCGTTGAGCAGGATGCCGATGGTGGTGCCGTTGTGCAGCAGCGAAGCCATCACCGGCGACAGCAAGCCCAGCGCGGCGGCGCCGAGGATGGCGCTGTTGGCGCCGATGGTGAGGCGGTAGTTGGCGCCGATGCGGCGCAGGGTGGCGTTGGCCAGGGCCTTGGCGTCGGCGACGCGTTCGACGCCGTCTTCCAGCAGGGCGATGTCCGCGGTGAGCCGGGCCAGATCGGCCCCCTGCGCCATGGCGATGCCGACATGGGCGCCGGCCAGCGCGGGCGCGTCGTTGATGCCGTCGCCGACGAAGGCGATCTTCGCCCCCGCCGCCTTCATGCCGGCCACCAGGTCCGCCTTGTGGTTGGGCAGCAGTTCTGCATGGAACTCATCCAGCCCGAGTTCCCGCGCCAGTTCCGCGGCGCGGTCGCGATGGTCGCCGGTGAGCATGACGAGTCGCCGCGCGCCCAGTTCGCGCAGCCGCGCGAGCATGCGCGCGGCCGAGTCGCGTAGCTGATCCTTGAGAGCGATGACGCCGATCAGGCGGCCGCCGTAGCCGATGTAGAGCAGGGTCTTGCCTTGCCGGAACAGGGCGTCGATGCGTTTCCGCTGCGCCGCGCCGATGCGCACCCCCTCGTCATCCTCGACGAAATGACGCGAGCCGACGACGATGCGCTTGCCGTCTATGCTGCTCGCCACGCCGTGCGCGGCGATGAACTGCACCTCCTTGTGATCGAAATGGCGGCCGTGGTGCTGGCGCGCCGCCTCGACCACCGCCAGCGCCAGCGGATGGAAATAGTGTTCCTCCACCGAGGCGGCGAGGTCGATGATCTCCTCCGCCGAATAATGCCGGTCGAAGGTGATGGAGTCGGTCACCGCCAGGCGGCCGGTGGTAAGCGTTCCGGTCTTGTCGAAGACGAAGGTGTCGGCCTCGGCCAGGCGTTCCAGCACATCGGCGCCCTTGATCAGGATGCCGCCGCGTCCGGCCTGGTACATGGCGGATTTGAAGGCCACCGGCGTGGCGAGCTTGAGGGCGCAGGAATAGTCGGCCTGCAGCACCGCCGCCGCGCGCTGCCAGTCGGCCGACACCAGCCAGGCGAGGCCGGCCAGGCCGAGCACGCCGGGCACCAGGCGATCGGCCAGCCTGGCCGCGTTGAGCTGGGTGTGGCTCTTGGCGGTGAGCGACTGCTCGACGTAGTCGGCGATACGCGCCGCCGCCGTGCCCCGGCCGACGTGCTCGGCATAGATGCGCAGCCGGCCTTCCTCCACCACCGTGCCGGAGAGCACCCGGTCGCCGCGCGTGCGCCGCACCGGCACGCTCTCGCCGGTCATGGCCGCCTCGTTCAGCATGGCCTCGCCGTTCAGCACCGTGCCGTCGACGGGAATGGCCGCGCCGGCGCCCACCACCACCGTCGCCCCCACCGCCAGTTCGGCCGCCTCCACCTGGCGCTCGATGCCGCCCTCCTCGACCCAGACCAGGCCGGTATCCGGGCGCAACAGCTTTTTCAGCATGTCGTCGGAGCGGCGCGCGATCGAGTTCTCCAGGTATTCGCCCAGGGCCAGCATGAATACCGTGGTGTTGGCGGCGACATGATCGCCGCTGCCGGTGGAAATCCCCACCGCCATGGCTTCCAGCACGTGGGAATTGAGCCCTTCGCTGAACAGGTCTTCCAGCGCCTCCGCGTACAGCGGCAGGGAGGCCGCCACGGTGGCGGGCATGCGCAGGCCCGGCGGCAGGGTGCCGGTACCCAGCAGCAGGGCGCCGCTGGCCACCACCGTCGCCAGTTCCTTGGCCCGCCCGTTGGCGTCCGGCGGCAGACTGCGCGGCAAGGGCAGGGCGAGGATGCCCGCGCGCAGGCGCTCGGCGTCGGTTTCCCCGGCATCGAAGACCACCGCCAGGGAACGCGCCGCCGGATTCACGCGCGCCTCGCGCACGCCATGCAGGTTCTCCACCACGCGCGCGGCGGCGCGCGCGGCGAAGGGCGCGCCGCGCGCCAGGCGGAAGCGGAAGCGGGCGCGGGCGGGCAGCAGGTGGACCGGCGTCAGCTCGACGAACAGCGGCGCGGCCGCGGCCGGGCTCTCAAGTCGTTCGCCGTGCCGTCCCAAGAACGACTTGGCCCCGAGCGGAGTCGTTGGCGGCTCCGCCGCCTTACGAATCCGGCCTGCCCCTTGCGGGTACGTGGGGGGCGTATCGGGCCGAAGGGCCGAGCCGGGGGCACGGATCATGGCGCGCTCATGCGCTCCGCCGCCATTTCCGCCTGGATGTCGGCCATCTGTTCCTTGATCTCCTCGAAGCCTCCGGCCAGGCCGGTATAGAGCTGCATGCCGGCGCGCAGCAGCTTGCCGCGCAGCTTCTCGTCACCCAGCAGATAAGCCACGCCGGCCCCGATCAGCACGCCGGCGAGCAACTGCTGCGCGGGAGTCAGCGCGTTCAGGCCGGTGTTCTGGTTCTGCCGCAGCATCGCCTCCAGGCCCGCCAGCTCCATGCCGCCGCGCTTGTTCTTCTTCCAGCCCTTTTTCTTCTTGGCCACGTTCCACTCCTTGTTGAAGATCAGGTTTTCGATGGTGATCGCCGTCGACAGGGCGGTTCCGCCCAGCAGGGCGGACTTCAGCAGATCGCCGCCCTGCCGCTTGTCCTGGACCGCGGCGACGATGCCGGTGGCGATGGCGCCGCGCAGGAAGCTTGCGGGTACCTCGCGCATCAATGCGTCGGATTTCGCCATGGTCACGCCTCGGCTTGCTCAGGCTTGGTCTTGCGCGGCGCGCGCGTGGCCTTGGGTTTGGCCGTGGTCGCCTTGGCGCTGGCCGCCTTGGCACTCGCCGCCTTGGCGACGGACTTGCGCGCGGCGGGCTTGCGCGCCGGCTTCACCGGCTTGGCGGGCGCGGCGGACTCCGCCTCGACCGCGGGCGCCGACGCGGACGTGAGGCCGCGCATCAGATCGAAGCCGGAGCGCGCCGCCGTGCGCACGCCGCTCTGCGCCTCGTCGTAGGCGGTGCGCAGACGCGCGCCGGTGTCTTGCAGGACGGAGCGCGCGCGCTCCCCGCGCATCGCGGAAACCGCCGCGGCGCCGGCGATGAGGCCGGCGACGAAAGGCAGAACATTCAGCATGGCATTCTCCATTTCACGTGAAAGTCGCGACAGCGACGCTTGATACGCCCCCCCTCCCAGCGGGAGAAGGGCTGGGGGGTGAGGCGAGGGAAACAGTTGCTCACCGCGTGGCACCCGAAGACGCGGAACCCGGCAAGGCGTCCGCCACGCCCGCGAGCAGGTCCAGCAGGGTTTCCGCCGCAACCGTCGGGCGGCCGCCCAACAGGTCGGGCCAGGCCGCGTCGGGAATGACCGCGTTGTCGTACTCGACCACGCAGGATCGAGCCAGTGCGTTGAGGGCGATGCCATGCACGCCGGGCAGTTCACCGAGGAGTTGGCGCAGGCGCTCGCCGACGCCATTGCGCAGCGTGGGCGCGCGCAAGGCCGCGTCGGCCAGCTTGAGGCGAACGCGGCCGCGCACCTGGTGGGCGATGCGCAGATACGGCGTGATTTCCGCAATCACCCGGCGCGCGTCGCGCGCGGCGTGACCGGCGGGGGGAACGGAAGAGGAAGTTCTTGCAGCCATGACGAGCCCGGGAATTTCCCTGGCTCGCTTGCCGCGTCGCGCGGCTGGCTGGCTACTGGAATGTGTTACGCAACGGTTTCAATCTAGCACCGGCGGCGGCCGGCGGCAAACCAAGCCGCGCCAGGCGGCCACCGAGAAGCCGGCGACCGCCAGGACGCAGACGATCACCGCGCCCGCCGGCAGGTCCCAGCGCGCGGAGGCCAGCAGGCCCAGGGCATAGCCCACCGCACCGGTCAGATAGCCTGCCAGCAGGGCGCGCCCGCCGCGCAGGGCGTGCGCGACCAGGGCCGGCACGATCAGGCTGGCGAACACCAGATAGACGCCGACCACCTGCACCGAGGCGGTGATCGCCAGCGCGAACAGCAGGTAGAAGCCGAGCGCTGACTTGCGCAGGCCGCCGAACCAGGCCGCCAGCACCAGGCCGTTGAGCAGCGCCAGCAGGGGCAGATCGTCCCAGGTGGTCCAGAGGATCTGGCCGACCAGCATCTCGCGCAGATGTTCGCCGCCATGCGCGTCATGCGCCAGCAGCAGGATGGCGACCGAAGCGACGAGCACGAAGGACACGCCGATGATCGCTTCCTGCAAACGCGGCCAGCGCCGTTCCGTACCGTGCAGCAGCAGGGCGCCGACGGCGGCGAGGAGCAGGGCGGCGGCCTGGACCCGCCAGCCGCCCTGCCAACCCAGGAAATGCGCGAGGATGACGCCCAGGCCGGCGAACTGGGCGATGGCGATGTCGATGAAGATGATGCCGCGCTCGAGCACGCGCCGCCCCAGGGGCACGTGGCTGGCCAGCACCAGCATGCCAGCCAGCCAGGCGGGGAGCAGGATGTTCCACTCCAAACCGGTGTTCATTTCAGCGCCGCCAGCAAGGTATCGACGACCTCGTCCATCCAGGTGATCAGATCCGTCGCGCGCGGCGTCGCGCCCACCGTATACGGCAGCCGCACCGCCGGCGCGCCGGTTTTCTCCTCCAGCCAGCGGCTCGGGCGCGGGGATTGATAGTTGGTATATACGATCATTCTGATCGGGCGCTCGCGCGTGCGCCGCAACACCTCGGCCAGATGGGCGGCGGAGGGCTCGATGCCGGGCTTGGGCTCCAGCGTGGTCTCCACGCGCATGCCGAGCCAGCGCGCGAGATAGACCCAGTCCTTGTGGTGGGTGGCCAGCGGCACGCCCTTCAGCGGCGCGGCGGCTACCCGCCAGCCCTGCATGGCTTCGCGCCAGCGGTTCTGGAAGTCGCGGTTGCGCGCCGCGTAGTGGGCGGCGTTGGCGGCGTCCAGCCGCGCCAGCCGGGTGGCGAGGGCATCGGCCACGCGGGCGACGTTGTCCGGGTCGAGGTGGATATGGGGGTTGCCGGCCGCGTGCACATCGCCCATGTCGCGGTCGACGCGCTGGGACTTGTCCATGAGCTCGACGAAGTCGGCCGCCTCGAAGTGGCCGGCGCTGCCGGGCTGGATGCGGGCATTGCCTGATTCGCGCTGCAGCAGGGGCAGCCAGCCCGCCTCAAGCTCGGCGCCGGTGCAGACCAGCAGGTCGGCATTGCGCGCGCGGGCGATCAGGCTGGGACGCGCCTCGATGCGATGGGGATCCTGGCTGGGGGTGGTGGCGGAAGCGACGCGCGCCCGGTCACCGGCGATCTCGCGCACCAGCGCGGCCCACTCCGGTTCGCAGGCCAGCACTTCGAGCGCCGCATGAACCGGCGCGGCCAGGCCCAGGGCCAGGCCCAGGCTGGCCAGGGTGGATACGATACGCATGCTGTTCTCCTTGAACGGCTCCGCCGACCGCGGCCGGCGGAGCCACGTGGGCCGCTCAGAACTTGTGGGCGCCGTGCGGGCCGAGGCTGTGGATGTACTGCAGGGTGATCTGGTTATCCTTCAATCCCTGTTCCGCCTCGTCACGCGCGAACTGCAGGCGCAGGCGCGAGAACTCGCTGGGGTTGTAGTCCAGCATCAGGCTCTGCCGTTTCGGCGTGAAGTCGGGCTTGGACAGCACCCCCGCGAAGGCCGGGCCGAAATCCACCGAGCCCACGTCCAGGCGGTCGTAGCGATAACCGACGCGCCATTGCGGATGGAACTGGTAGACCCCCTGCGCGTACCAGCCGGACTGGCGTGCATCGTAGGCGTCGGTGATGCCCCCCACAACACAGGCGCCGCCGTCGGCCGTGTTGTCCGCGCAAGTCAGGTCGCCGTCTTCCTTGCGGCGCACGTACTCGGCCTGGAACTTGAAGTTGCGGTACTTGGGATTGCCCTCGGGCGCCCACTTCCAGACGAAATCCGCGATCCAGAACTTGCTGGTGCCGTCGAATTCGGTCTCGGCTTCCACGTCGTTGTCGTCGTCCCAATGGCCTTCCCGCCCCTTCGCCTTGACGCGCAGATAGGAAAGGCCGGCGCGCCAGGCATGGCTGGCGCCCACGTCGTCGCCCACGTGCACGAAGGCGGCCTTGCTGCCGAGGCCGTTGCGGTCTCCCCAGTCGGCGCCCTGCGCGGCCTCCAGGCCGAACTCCAGGAACATCGGCGTCGGCGCCACCCACTTCAGTTGCAGGCCGTCCTGGGCGTAGTGCTCGCCCAGCATGGCGGAGTAGGCCAGGTTCTGGTCGGCGAAGTCCCAGGCGTGCGGATGTTGCTCGTTGACGTAACCGATGCCGGACAGGTAACGCCCGGCCTTCACGGTGAAGCCGTTGCCCAGGGCGGTGGAGGCCACCCAGGCTTCCTCGGTTTCCACTTCGTCGTCGACGAAGGCGAAGTTGGCGTAGCCGCGGAAATACGGATCGATGCTGGCGCCGAGGGTCAACTCGGTGTGGTCCACCGAAAAGCCCTTCTCCCGGCCGTGCGCATGGCCGGCCGGCAGGAAACCGGTGATGTGGCCGTCGCCGTCGGCGCTGAAGTAGCGCCCTTGCAGGATCAGCGAGATTTCCGGATTGAAGCCGCCGCCCGCGGATTTCGGCGCCGCTTCCCGCGCCTGGCGGGCACCTTCGGCAGCTTCCCTGGCGGTGCTTTCGTTGCGGGCGAGGCGCCCTTCCAAATCCTTCAGACGGGCCTCGTAGCCGGCCTGGACTTCCTTGAGCTTGCGCTCGAACTCGGCGCGCAACTGGTCGATTTCGGTTGCGGCGAGGGCGGCGCCAGGCGCGGCAAGCGCCAGCGCCAGGGCCATGATCAATGGCTTGTGTCGCATGAATCATTCCTCCATGAGGCTGCCCGGCCCGCGATGACGGGACCAGGCATGGGGGGCCCGCGAGGCGGGCCGTCTCAGTGAACCGGCGTGGAGGAAGCAGGCGGTGCGCGGATGCGGACGCGCTCCGCGCGCAGGATGAACGTCGGCCGCACGACCCGGGCTGCCGGTGTAACAGACGGCTCCGGCGAGACAAGCCCGGGCGGCATGCCGGACAGACCGCCACCGACGGTGGCGTAGGCCAGGCACAGTACACAGGCGACGGCGTGATCGTGGTGACCGTGATCGTCGTCATGCAGGTGCTCCAGCGCATGCGCGGCGGCGCCGGCCTGGGCGATGCAGAACAACAGGCTGACCAGCCAGACTAGCAGCACCGGCCAGCGCGCGGGCGCACCCGCGCCAACCCGGTTAGCGGCGGGCGCGGCGACTGTGCATAGGGAAAGGAAAGGGGTGGTCAAGCGGCTGGGCACTTCTCGGGGAAGCGCGAAGCTTACCACTGGCACCCACCGCCACCCTGTGTATGACGGTGGCGGGACGATGAGTCAGTTTCAGCCGGCCCTCTCCAGCATCGCTTGAACGCTGGCTTCCTGTGCGTCGAGATGCCGATCGATCACGGTCATAACGGTTTGCGAATCGATTTCGCCGAGGTAGTTATGCACCAGGATGTTGCGGAAGCCACTGATGTCGCGCCAGGGAATGTTCGGCCAGGCGGATTTCAGGTCGTCTGGAAGGTGTTGGGTGGATTCGGAGAGCGTTTGCAGGTTGCGCAAGGCGGCATCGTACAGAATGTCGTCCTGGGTCAGGTCACCGCGCGCCTGAATGCGGCGAAGCTTGGCGATGGTATCGAGAATATGACGGGCGTGAGGCTGCCAGGACTTGCTCATAGCTCGACGGCTTCTTCAAGAATGCGGTCACGCAGGTGACGGTTCAGTTCGTGTTCCGGCAGCAGATCGACCGGCCGCCCCAGAAGTTCGGAAAGCTGCCTGGCCAAGGGCAGGCGCTGGGCGAAGAGATCGTAGCCTTGATCGAACTCGACCAGGAAATCGACGTCGCTGTCGGGCCCTTCTTCGCCGCGTGCCACAGACCCGAACACGCGGATGCGCCGGGCGCCATATCGGCTACCCAAGGCGGCAATGGCGATTTTCTGGGCATGCAGTTGGGTCAACAGCATGGTTCCTGGGTCCGTAGTGTGTTGGGGCGTGAACTCATTGTACCGCCGCCTGAAATTGCGCAAGCGGCAAACGGGCACAGGCCACGATCACTGCCTTCCATCCATCGTTCAGGGCATGCGCAAGCCCGCGCAGGGATCCTCGCGCTCGACCGGGGGGGTGAACCAGACGAAATCGTAGCGGCCGCGCAGCGCTTCCGGGTCCGGCGTTGCGCCGGCGGTCACTTCCACGAAGCCGACGCTCACCACCCTTGCGGTGGGCGCGCGCGCCGTGAGCAGCGGCGGCACGCCGTAGTCGCGGCGCACGTGGCCGTTACCGGCAATGAGCAGCGCCGGGGCGCCGCCGACCTCGAGCAGGGTCAGGGCAAGGGAGGCGTCGCGGGCGCGCTGGGCCAGGCGCATGTTGGGCAGGCGGGCGGCGGGGAGCCGGCCGCAGTGGCCGTCGACGAGGTCCGCATCCAGTTCGCGCCGCGCCGTCTCGGGCAGCGGCGCCTCGGCGAGCAGCGCAGCCAGCGCCGGGTCCACGGCCGCCTCGCCCTGGGTGGCGATGCGCCGTCCGTCCGCGCGGCCTAGATTGCCGCCCACAAGCGGCATGCCGCGCTCGCGCGCGGCGGTAAACACCGGTTCATGCAGAGGCCATTGCCAGGCGGAACGCTGGAAGCCGGCGCGCTCCAGCGCTTCTTCCAGGGGCAGGGCGGGATCCAGCCGGGTGCCACGGTCGATCTGTTCCAGCACGATGCGACCCGCCGACGCCGCCAGATCGCGCAGCAGGGCCGCGCGCGCCCGGTGATGCAGCGGGTTGTCGTGGGTCTCGCCGAGCAGCAGGAAGTCGGCGCCGGCAAGGCGCTGCAGCAGCTCGGCGCGGGTCAGCGGGTGGCCGCCATCGCCTTCGCGGATGTCCTCCGCCAAGGCGCTGGCGGCGAGCAGACCGAACAGGATCGCAATGCGGCGCAACGTGGTCGGGATCATGACCGCAGTGTAACCCTCCCGCCCGCGCAGTCGGCCCGCGCGGTTCTCAGGCCGGCGCCGAACTGCGGATCAGGTGGTCGAACGCGGACAGGCTGGCCTTGGCGCCTTCGCCCATGGCGATGATGATCTGCTTGTAGGGCACGGTGGTGCAGTCGCCCGCCGCGAAGACGCCGGGCACGCTGGTGGCGCCCTTCGCGTCCACCTCGATCTCGCCGAAGCGGGACAGGTTGATCGTGCCCTTCAACCAGTCGGTGTTGGGCAGCAGGCCGATCTGCACGAACACGCCTTCGAGGGCGATGTGCTGGCTCTGGCCGGTGAGGCGGTCGGTGTAGGCGAGGCCGTTGACCTTGCCGCCGGCGCCGGTCACCTCGGTGGTCTGCGCGCTCTTGATGACGGTGACGTTGGCCAGGCTGTGCAGCTTGTTCTGCAGCACCGCGTCGGCACGCAGGGCGTCACCGAATTCCAGCAGGGTGACGTGGCCGACGATGCCGGCCAGATCGATGGCCGCCTCGACGCCGGAATTGCCGCCGCCCACCACCGCCACGTGCTTGCCCTTGAACAGCGGGCCGTCGCAGTGCGGACAGTAGGCCACGCCCTTGCCGCGGTATTCCTGCTCGCCGGGCACATTCAGTTCACGCCAGCGGGCGCCGGTGGCCAGGATCAAGGCCTTGGCCTTGAGCACCGCGCCATTCTCCAAGCGCACTTCGTGGAAGCCGCCCGCCTCGCCGGGAATGAGGGCGGCGGCTTTCTGCAGGTTCATGATGTCCACCTCGTATTCCTTCACGTGCTCCTCCAGGGCGCGGCCCAGCTTGGGACCGTCGGTGTGGGGCACGGAGATGAGGTTCTCGATGGCCAGGGTGTCCATCACCTGGCCGCCGAAGCGCTCGCTCAACACGCCGGTACGGATGCCCTTGCGCGCCGCGTACACCGCCGCCGCCGCGCCGGCCGGGCCGCCGCCCACCACCAGCACGTCGAAGGGAGCCTTCTCCGCCAGCTTCGCGGCCTCCCGGGCCTCGGCGCCGGTATCCACACGGGCCAGGATTTCCGCCAGGGTCATGCGGCCATCGTCGAAAGGCTCGCCGTTCAGCCAGACACTGGGTACCGCCATGATCTGGCGAGCCTCCACCTCGGCCTGGTTCAACGCGCCGTCGATCATCACGTGCTGCACGTTGGGGTTGAGGGCGGCCATGGTGTTGAGGGCCTGCACCACGTCCGGGCAGTTGTGGCAGGACAGGGAGATGTAGGTCTCGAAGCGGAGCTGGGCGGTGAGGGCCTTGATCTGCGCCACCTGCTCGTCGCTGATCTTGGGTGCGTAGCCGCTGGCCTGCAGCAGGGCCAGGATCAGGGAAGTGAACTCATGGCCCATGGGCAGGCCGGCGAAGGCGATGCGCGCGGGCTCGCCCACCTTGCCGACGGTGAAGGAGGGTTTGCGGGCGTCGACGCCGCTCATTTCCGTCAACTCCAGCAGGGCGATCTTGTCGGAGACGCTGGCGACATCCTCCAGCAAACCGCGCATCTCCACCGACTTGGGACTGTCGTCGAGGGAAGCCACCAGTTCGATGGGGGCCACGAGTCTTTCCATGTAGGCCTTGAGTTGAGCCTTGATGTTGGCGTCGAGCATGGTGTTACTCCTGATTCAGAGGGCAATACGAAGCCGTCGGTTGTCTCCTTCCCCCTTGACGGGGGAAGGCCGGGATGGGGGTGGTTGATGATTGGCCAGGCAAGCCTTTCACCCCCACCCCAACCCTCCCCCGTCAAGAGGGAGGGAGTCAGGACGGCTTGGTGTTGCGATCTGGTGGCGCCCCTCCCCCGCAAGCGGGGGAGAGGGACGAGACTTAGATCTTGCCCACCAGATCCAGCGACGGGGTCAGGGTGGCGGCGCCATCCTTCCACTTGGCCGGGCAGACCTCGTTCGGGTGAGCCGCCGTGTACTGGGCGGCCTTCAGCTTACGCAGGGTCTCGGACACATCACGGGCGATCTCGTTGGAATGCACTTCCATGGTCTTGATGATGCCGTCCGGGTTGATGATGAAGGTGCCGCGCAGGGCCAGGCCCTCCTCGGGGATGTGCACGCCGAAGGCGTTGGTCAGGGCGTGGGTGGGGTCGCCCACCAGGGGGAATTTGGCCTTGCCGACAGCGGCAGAGGTCTCATGCCACACCTTGTGCGAGAAGTGGGTGTCGGTGGTGACGATGTACACCTCGGCGCCGGCCTTCTCGAACTCGGCATAGTTGTCGGCGGCGTCCTCGATCTCGGTGGGGCAGTTGAAGGTGAAGGCGGCCGGCATGAAGATCAGCACGGACCACTTGCCGTGCAGGCTCTTCTCGCTCACCTCGACGAACTTGCCGTTGTGGAAGGCCTGGGCGGTGAAGGGTTGCACTTGGGTGTTGATCAGGGATTGCATCTTGACGATCTCCTTGGTGGGTTGATTCAGCGGGGTTGGGAAACGGATGTGGGGCGTACTCTATGCCGCATTGCGTCATTGATCCAATTGATATGCATGAATGTTGCGATCGACGTCCTAAATTGGAAGTCATGCGCGGTCCATACCCCCAACGACTCGTCAGGCCCACACCACGGCCTCCGGCGCGCGCTACTCGCCGCGCTTCGCGGTGGCCGGTGTGATACCAGTCTCCGGCACATAGACCATGGAGCCGTCGCGCATGCGGTAGGCGACGCCGGCCTTTTCCCCTTCGCCCTGGCCGATCTCGCCGCTGGCCTTATAGCGCTCGATCTTCTCGCCCTTCTTCACCAGCATTTCCATCGTTGGCTTGCCAGGGTCGGTGATGACGGTGACATCCCGCTTGCTGAAGGGATTCAGCATGGGGTTCTGGGCCACGGTGATGAGCAGGGCGGCGATGATGACCAGGAAGATGTCGATGAGGTTGACCACCGACAGGATGGGATCGTCGCTCTCAGGTTCGTGCAACAGCTTCATGCCGCGCTCCCCTGGGCCAGGGGCGCGGCCTGAGCGGCGGCCGGAACCGGGCGCTTGGCGGTGAGCCAGGCCATCTCTTCCGCCAGCCAGCGACGGCGCACCGAGACGATCCAGAAGGTAATGCTGGCGGCGATCAGGGCCAAAATCACCGCCGAGAAGGCCACGGTGAGGTTATGGGAGACACTGGCGAGGTTGCCGTCGGCGAGAGACTTCAAGGCCGGTCCCATCGGAATCATGGTGGCCACCAGACCCAGCATGGGGGCCACACGGGTGGCGATGCGGGCGTGTTCCATCATCTTGTGGGCGGCCACGTCCAAGTCGTCTTCGCTGCGCCCCGGGTTGTCACGGGCATAGGCCAATAGTGGAAAACCCGGACCGGCATTCATTCCGCCCCGCCGTTGCCAGGCCTGCACCGCGAAGGCTCCCAGAGCATAGAAGGCGTATATAAACAGCACCGCCACGGCGGCTAGCACCGGGAACATAAAGACCTGGCCGAGTTGGTACATCAGGGTTTCAAGGGTTGCATTCATCGTGATTCCTATACAAATTTGAGTTAAGAAACGTCTTACATCAGTATTAAAGGAGGAGATGGATAAGCTGGTGACAGGCATCCACGCCCCCCCTACATCAAGGGCTTACCGAGCAAAGAGAACCGCCAACACATCAGGCGGATGCGACCAACCCGCCTGGCGCAGACCGAGATAAATTGGCCCCCACAGACCCAGCCAAAAGACGTAATGACCACTCAAGGCCAATACCGGCCAGCGTGACCAAAGCCTTTGATGCCGCTCTGACCAGACTGACAGCGTCATTTCACCAAGTACCCCACGCCGCGCCAGGCCTGATCGTCATCCCGTTTGAGGATCACGGTTTCGGTGGTGCGGTCCTTGTGCTGGAAGGAGGTTTCGTAATGCAGCAGAGCATATTGGCCATCCACCGAGCCGGGCATCTTGCTGGCAAAGGTGACCGAGGTGAGGGTGCGGGTCTGTACCGGCCCCAGCGCCGCCACGGCGTGCAACCCCTTCAGCCAGTCCTCCAGCGGGAGCACCTTCTTGAAGTAGGAGTTGCCCGCTTCCCAGGCCTTCTTCATCTGCCCTTTTTCGATGTGGACCAACCAGGTTCGCGCCTCTTGGTCCACGCTTTGGTCAATGAGGAGGTCGGCGGCATGGGCGTGGCCGATCAGCATCAAGCTCAGGAAGGTGTAAATTGGGCGATTCATGATGTCGCTCCCGGTGAAAAGATGAATCGATACAGGTCTGCAGATAGCCAAGACATAGCGTTCGTGCCTCTCACCACTTGCCTTCCAGTGACAGCAGCCAGGTGCGCTGACCGGCATCCACGCTGTCAAGCTGCCATGCATTGCCACCGCTCCAGGCCGAGGCAAAGCGACGGGTATCGGTGCCGAGGTGGTTCTGCAGGGACAGCCGCAAGTTGAGCTGGGCATCGAGCCGTCGCACGACGTGCATGTCGATCAAGTCGCGGCGCGGTGTCGATCCAGCAAGTTCACCCGGCACATCGGTCTCGACCTTGCCGTTGCGGCTCCAGTGAATGCCCCAGGTCGATTGCCAGGCCGGCAGGCTGTCTTCATAGCTGAGCGAAAAAGTGTAGCGTGGCAGGTCACGCACAGGGCGGTCGGCGCCGAGTCGCGCGTCTTTGACTTCACCACGAGGCAGCGTCAGATGCGCGCGCAGGCTGGCATCCTTGGGCAGCGGCAGCAGGCCATTGCCCTTGAGCTTGGCAGAAAGTTCCAGCCCCCAGTGGCGGGCATCGCCTTCGTTGGCGGGGCGATCCACCCAGCGCGCGCCTTCCAGCGCGGTGCGGCGCTCTACGAAATCCTGCGTGCGGCGCCAATAGGCGTTGACGCCGAGCACGCCGTCGGCGAGATGACGTTCCAGCCCGGCTTCCAGATTGGCGATGCGTTCCGGCTTCAAGGCCGGGTTGCCGCCGCGATCCGGCTCCAGCGGCGTGTTGGCAGAGGCGCCAAGCGTGGCGACCGCCGTCAGTTCTTCCAGCTTGGGGAAGCGGATCGCGCCGGACAGCGAGGTGCGCGCCACCCAGCCGGCCGCCGGTTCCCAGCGCAGCGCGAGCGCCGGATCGACCGCGCCGTGGCGACGGCTCCCGCCGTTCGTTTCAATCTGCATGGTTTCGCCGCGCAGTCCCAGGGTTGTGGTCAGGCCGGGGCGTAGCGCCCACTCGTCCTGCACCCACAGCGCCCAATGACGCTCGTCGCCGTCGAACGTGGTCGCACTGGTGATTGCGCCGCTAAAGGCTTGCCGGTCCTCGCGACGGTGCTGTGCGTAATCGACGCCACTGGAAAGGAAATGCATCCCCACGGGCCGGTCGATGCGCAGGGAACCGGAAAACTCACTGTCCTGACGGCGCTCCGCTTCTTTCCAGATCGTAGGCACGCCGAGGTTCTGCGCATGCCGGTCGCGGTCGACATGGCGCCGTCCGGACATGACCGCCGCACGGCCCGAAAGCTTGCTCTCGCCGAGACGCATTTCGCCCTCGGCGCGCAGCCGCGCGATGCGAATGCTGTTGTCCTCGCTGTCCACGCGCGTGTCGCCCGTGTCGCGCGCCATCCGTGTCGCGCGCTCACCTGTGTTGTGGTAGTAGCTCGGCCACAGCGATAGCACGTCGGCGCCCTTGCGCCAGGAAAGGCGCGGCGCAAGGATGAATTCGTCGATGGCATAGTCGCCGTGTTCCGTTTCCCGTTGCTGACCGGTCAGTGTCGAGTCGCGTTGCAGCGTCAGGTCCACCGGCATGGCATGCCGATTGAGGGTGACTGGCACGAGCCACGAAAAGCTGCCTTCACCGCCGCCACGGCTGAAGCTTGCCTGGGCGTTGGTTTCCGGCCCGCGCTGGCCAGCAGCGAGCTTGAGCGTGGTAGAAGCGCGCGCCGTCGGCTGACGCATCACCAGATTCACCGTGACTGCCGCCGCCCCGCCAAACTCGGCAGAGCCTCCACGCAGAATTTCTATGCGTTCGAGCTCACCGGACGGCATGCGCCCAACCTGGGTCAGCGCGAAACGCGCATTGGCCGTTGGTCGTTCGCCATTGACGAGGAACTGCACTGCGTCCCGGCTCATGCCGCGCACGCGGGCGCTCATGCCACCGTCGGCGCCATGCTCGCCGGCCTCGATGCCCGGCAGCTTGCGGATCACCTCGCCGACCGTCAGGCCGCCGAGCGCCTCGATCTCCTTGCGGTCGATCACGGTCTTTTGCGACACCGCCTCGTGCTGCTCGGCGAGCGTGTCGGAGGTGGCCGTGACGGTGACTTCCTTCAGTTGGGCAGGCGACGGGTCGGCGGCCAACGCCGTGCCTGAAGCAGCCAGCAGCGCGAGGGCAATCGAGCCGCGCTTCATGCCTGACCCGATCCTATTCGCTGACGCCAGCCGCCCATTCCAGACACCAGTCCCAGTGCCAGCAGGGCGAACAGGGTCAGAGGCGGCGTGGGGGGCGGCGGCAGCACCTTGTCCAAACGCATGCCGACGATGGGTGGCGGTGCGGCTTCAGCCTGCCGCGCTTTCAGCGGTGGCGGCAGCTCGGCGGCTTTGGCCTGGCTGATCAGGTCCAGACCGAAGCCGGTGTTGACTGCGGCGGCATTGATCTGGGCGACAAATTTTCGGAACGCGGCGTTGTCGCTGTGCACATCGCGACGGATCGCCAGGTCCTTGTATCGTGCCGCCAGCGCGTTCAGGGTCGCCTGATCCGGTTTCCAGTAGTCCTTGCGCACCGCCTCCAGCATGCGTTCGATCATCTGCGCCTGGGCGGCCGGGTTGTGGCGCTCGAAGTAGTCCTTCATGCCCAGTTTGTACTTGTCGTTCACGTAGACCTCGGCGAACTCCTGCCACTGGTCGGGCCGAACGATGTCGGGGGCGGTAACCTGCCAGCCCCAGAAGTTGTTGATCGAGTCCAGCATTTCAGTTGTGCCGGAATAGCCTTCCTTCTTCATGCCCTCAATCCAGCCAGGGTGGAACTGGCGGGTGCGCAGTTCGCGAGCAAGGAATTGCGAGGCGGTCTCGGCCTTGGGGTTGTTGGCTTCACGCAGGTTGGCGATGTACAGCTCCGGGCTCTTGCCGGTGAGGTGGCGTACCGCCAGCGAAATGCCGCCCAGGTATTGGAACGGGTCGTCGGTGGTCAACATGCCGTACAGGTTGGAGGTGCGGGAGAGGGCCGCCGCCTGCACGCCCTTGAGGTTCTCGGCGTAGAGGTTGATGCCGGGGAGCTTTTTGCCCCAATCCTTCATGTCCGCGCCGTAGGCGTATTGCATGCGTGACAGATACAGGTTGGCCAGCTTGGCTTCGTTGCTCCAGGTGTCGGAGGACAGGATGGCATCCTCGATGCCGGCCCCATACACGCCGCTCTCGTTGGAAAAAATGCGCGTGTCGGCCCACTTGGCGGCGTCTTCCGGCTTCTGTCCTGCGGCTTCCAGCTGTTTCTTGAGCGAGGCGCTGGCCAGTCGTACGGCGTTGTCCGCTTCATCTGCCTTGGCCGCCAGCACCACGGCTTCGGCCAGCCAACGCATGACGTTGGGAAAGTGGTCCCGGTACAGGCCGGTGGCGGACATCACCGCATCGATGCGTGGCCGGCCCAACTCGCTACGCGGGATCAGTTCCACGCCGGTGACGCGACCGCCGGCATCCCACTTGGGCCGCACGCCGAGGGCATGAAATACCTGCGCTTCGAGCATGCCGAAATGTCGCATGGTCTCAACCGACCATAACGTGAACGCAAGTTTTTCCGGGGCTTTGCCGTGCTTTTCACGGTACGCAACGATCAGCTTGTCGAGCGCGTCCTTGCCAGCTTCAAATGCAGCCTTGGTAGGGACTTTCGAGGGGTCGAAACCATACAGATTGCGACCGGTGGGTAATGAATCCGGGTTACGGATCGGGTCACCACCGTAGCCAGCCGGGATGTGTTTGCCTTCCAGTGCATCGAGGAAGCCAATCATTTCCGGCGTTGCGTCGAGGGCGGCGTAATAGGACCGGGCCTGCGCCAGCATCATGACCAGATCGAGGGTGACATCGCCGGGTAACGGCTTCCCTTCCACCAGCACCCGCTCCATCCATCGATACGGAATCGAGTTGTGGATGTCGCGGTAGTCGGTGACGAAAACCTCATCCGCTTCGTCGGCTTCCAGTTTGGCTGGCCGGCAGTCCGGCTTGTCGTTGGCGCAGGCGAAGAAGTCGGCATGGTTGCGGCTGAACTGGAAGGCCGCCTCGGCGAAGGGCTCGCCCAGCATCTGCATCACCATGCCGATACGATAACGATCATCCGGCGATTGTCCGAAGGTGTGCATGCCCTGGGGCTGGTTGGCCAGCGCCATGTCGTGCAGCCAGTCGTGCAACTTGTTGAGGTAAGCCGGGAAGTCCGCACGCGCCTGGGTGGCACTAACCCCGACATCCTTGTCGAAATTCAGTTTCGCGGCATCTCGCAGGATGGCATCGGCGGTCTTGTTCCGCACCGAGCCTTCAGTGAGGTTCTGCCATTCGTGCACCAGATGGTGCAGGTCCAGAAGTTCGGTGTGCAGGCCGGCTGGAGCAAAAGGCGGTGTCTGGTGGCTGATGATGAGCGCCCGGCCCCGGCGCTTGGCCTGTATCGCCTCGCCCACGTCATCGACGATGTAGGGGTAGATCACCGGGGTGTCGCCGATGGGCAGCAGCGCATCGTCGTAGGCCCACAGGCCACGTTCCTTGCCGGGCATCCATTCCTGGGTGCCGTGGGTGCCGTAGTGCACCAGGGCCTGGGCGCCGAATTGCTGGCGCGCCCAAAGGTAGACCGCCAGGTAGTGGTGGTTCACCGGCGATTTGGTGTCGTGGTAGAGCGACTTTTCCTTGTCCTTCTGGCCATCACCGCGCGGCGGCTGGGGCATCAGCACCACGTTGCCGATTTGCAGGCGGGGGATGGGGAAGTACGCCGCCTCGCCTTTGCCCTGCACCATGCCGCTCCTTTCCGGCTCGCCCCAGCGTTCATTGATGCGGGCGCGCACCGCCTCCGGCAGGGTGTCGAACCAGGCGCGGTAGGTCTTCAGCGGCAGCTTTTCGGCCAGGTCCGCCTTGAGCAGCCCGTCGTAACCCATTTCCCTGTAGTACGGTTTCAGCAGCTTTTGCAGGGGCGGGATCAGGGCCTCGGCGGCGCGCTCTTCCACCTTGTAGCCGCGCGCCTTCATGGCCTTGAGGGTGGCGGAGAGGCTGCGCGGCAGGTTGAGGTAGCTGGCCCCCAGGTTGGTCTCCCCCGGCGGGTAGTTCCAATAGAACACCGCCACCTTCTTGGCGAGATTGGGGGTGCGTTGCAGGGTGGCGAGGTTCAAGGCCTTGTTCACCACCGCCGCCACCTGATCGGGGATGGGCGCGATCTGGCCCGTGCCATTCTCGGTGGCGGCTGCGGTCATGGCGTCCACGATGCCGGCGTATTCCGGCTGGGCCAGATAGAAGGGCACGTCCATGAGATGCACGCCGGCGGGGTCGGCGCGCCACTCGGCCACGTCGCCACGGCGGAAGGGCATGGCCTGGATGACCGGCACGCCCAGCTTTTCGAACTCGGCCTTGCGCGGTTCCGGGTGCAGCATGATCTGGCTGGTGATGATCACGTCCACCAGCGGTTTGCCGCCGGGGGCGACGATCTTGGTGAAGGCGTGTTCATCCGCCATAGGGGTATAGAAGGCCAAGGCCACCGCGCCGCTGGCCTCGATGCGGCGGATGGCGTGGTCGATGAAGGCGGTGAGGTCGGCGGAGAGGTAGTTCTTGTGCAGGGCGAAACCAATCAACGGACGGCCGTCGCCGGCGCGGACCTTCTTCCAGGCGAAGTAGGCGGCGGCGTCGGGGAAGATGCCTTCATGGTCCGGGTGGTAGACGCCCTGCTCGGGGTAGAGGATGGGGGCGGGGATGCCCTCCACGCTGCCGCCGGAGGTGACGGCGGCGAAGTAGCGGAAGAAGGCGGCGTAATTGCGCTTACCGCCGTTCTGGTAATAGGTCCACAGCGTCTTGCCGTGGGGTTCGGCCAGGCCTTGGGCGGCATGGCCCTTGTCCTGAAATTTGAGCCAGGGGAGTTTGGCGGCGGCCAGGTGTTTGCCCACCTTGCGTTCCACCGCTTCGACCACCGGGTCGTAGGGGATGTCCAGCAGCACGAAGTCCGCACCCTTGAACAGGGCGGGACCTTCGTCGCCGGTGAGCTTTTCCGCGAAGACGGAGCGGATCTTCCAGCCATGCTCCGCGGCATGGCCGTTCAGCACGGTGAACTTGCCGGCCTGCACCGGGGCGGCGGTGAGCACCAGGAGTTCCTTGGCCTGGGGCGCCCCGCCCGGCAGGAGCAGGGCCGCCGCGAGGAGGAAGGCCGCCCGCATCCGGGGGCCGCCGGCCACGCCGCCCAAGGCGCGCGAGAGGAGGGAAAGTACATGGCGGCAGGCGGCGGCAAACAGGTGCTGACAGGGCATGGCGAGTTCTCCTGAACCGCTTAGAAGCGGTAATCGAAGCTGGCGGACAGGCTGCGTCCGGGCTGGGAATAGAAGTCCACACCCGCGGGATTTCGTGCATCCGCCTGACGGATGTCGCTCCACAACCAGTATTTCTTGTCCATCAGGTTGCTCACGGCCACGGTCAGACGGGCGTTCTTGATGGGCTTCCACCAGGCGGATACATCCACCACGCCATACCCGGAGGGACGGTACCAAGCCGTGTTCGTGGCACAGGCGCGGTCGGTGCAGTCGTCTACCCGCTTGACCGCCTGCGCTGCGCGCAACCGCGTCTCAGCGCCCCAGACACCCGCGTCGCGAGCGAGGCCCAGGGTCAGCCGTGCGGGCTCGACACTATTGAGGGAGCGGCCAAGTTCCTCATCCTGACCATGCGTCCAGGCCAGGGCGCCATCCAGACGCCAGCCGGGCTGAATTTCCCAGGCTGCGCGCACCTCAGCGCCATAAATCCGCACCTTGGCCAGGTTCAAAGACATGTTGGTGTTGGTCAGACCGGCGATGCAGTTGGGATCGGCCGGGCAGCTCAAACGCACGCTTTCGATGAAGTCCTTGTAGCGGTTGTCATACACCGCGATCTGCCCGCGCAGACCCGATCCTCCATAGCGCAGACCCAATTCCGCTCCCACACTGGTCTCAGGCTTCAGGTTCGGATTGGGGGCAACTCCGTAACTCTGGGAGGCGTTACGAAAGTGGCCGTTCACCTCGTCGTAATTGGGTGCGCGGAATCCGCCTGCCAGGTGGCCGAACACACTCCATTGCGGGGTAAACCGCCACAGGGCAGCCAGCTTGGGGCTGAAGGCGCCGTCGCTCTGTGCCGCCACTTGCCTGCCGATGGCCGTCAGCACCCCTTGAGACAGGGCATCCGGCTCCGGTTGCAATTTGCGCCAGTCGTAACGCAAAGCCGGGGTGAGGGCCAGGCGACCCTCCATCAGGCTGATTTCATCCTGCACGAACAGGCCCACGGTGTCGGTGTAGCCCGGCGCGAAATCCCGCAGGGGGAAGGTGTCACCCGCCAAAGACTTGCTGGTGGTGTTGGTGGTCAGGTTGTGAACCGTGGCGTCGCGCTTTTCCTCAATCTCGACGCGCGACAGATCGACGCCGACGGTAATGAAGTGGATACCCCTCGTGGCCTCCAATTGCACGCCGCCACCCAGGCTGGTCTGGTCAAAGGTGAAGGCCTGGCTGATGAAGCAGTTGTTGCCGGCGCCCACCGCCGCCGAGCAGGTGGCGCCGGTATTGGTACGGGTCTGACGGTTGAAGTTTTCGGTTTCCGAGGTCTGGTGATAGACCTGCGTAGTCAGTCGGTCGTACCAACCGCCCTGGGGCTGGTGCTGCCATTCGGCGCTGGCGCGCAAGCGGCGGGAATGGTCATCGCCATCCTGGGCGGTGACCTTGGGCAAGGAGGCGGAGAGGCGTTTGATCACCACATCCGCATCCTGTTCTCGGCCTTCCAGGGTCAGCTTGATGCGTTGTCCAGCGGCGGGGGTGAACGCCAGTTTGGCCAGGAGGCCCCGATCTTTCACCTCTTGAGGGTTGGGCGCCGTGCGGGCAGCGGCGACGGTATCCACGTCGCCCTGGTTATCGGTCTCGCTGGAGTGGGTCTCGGTGTAACCCAGCAGCCATTCCACCCCGTTGCCGCCCCGCCCCGCGCCCAGCACCGTGCCGCCCAGCCCTTCGTTGACGCCGGTGTATTGCAGCCCGCTGCGGAAGGCGCGGCCCTGTTCGTCCCCGAGCAGGTCGGCGGCGTCCAGGGTGAGAAAACCTACCACCCCGCCCATGGCGTCGGAACCATAGAGGCTGGAAGCAGGTCCGCGCAGCACCTCCACCCGTTTCAGGAATTCCACTGGCGCGCCCAGAGGGGAACTCATGGTGAAGTTGGTGGGACCGCCGCCGTTGTAGTAATCGGCCATGCGCACGCCATCCACCATCTGCACGACGCGGTTGTTATCCAGACCGCGGATGTTGGGGCGGGTGGCGCCGAAACGACGCAGATCGCGGGCGTACGCCATGTCCGGTTCGTCCCGGAACAGGTCGGCCTCGTCTGCGGCGACACGCCGGTCCAGTTCCTCCCTCGTCATACTGGTGATGCTGGCGGCGACGCCGTCCACCTCTGTTTCTGCCCGGGTGGCGGTGACCACCACATTCTTCAGTTGCGTATCCGCGATGGACGTCGCGGGGCCGAAGACGACGGCCAGGGCGACCGCCAGTTGCAAAGGCTTACCCAGGCAAGCGGATGGAAATGCAGCCATGCTCTTCTCCTTTCAATCCAGTCGGTGGTTTGGCTGGCTGGCCTGAAAGGGCTTGCTGGCGCTTCACGGGACGGCGTGTCGCCGTCGATCGAACATCGAAAAATGGCGTGGCTGCCTGGGCCCGGGTGGATCATGGGCTGGGTGGCTGGCCCGAAATGAAGCCTTCCCGGAAGAAGGCCCCGATCGCTATTTACGTTGAGTGGTCTCCTATTCCGTCAGGGGTCATCACAGGGCGATCTCCAGATCGCTGCGCGGCATAAAGCAAGGAAAGCGCGGGGGTGCGCATGACAGTCAGTCCTTTTCTGGTGATCGGGCTGGCTGGCGGGGTCGCGGGACCGCGGCTGGCTGGCGGGGTTCATGGGAAAGATGGGGGGTCGGGGGTGTGGCGGTTCAGCGCGTCGCCCTCGGATCGGTGATGAAACCGATGCGCGTCAGCCCGGCGCGCGCCGCGTCGGACATCACCGTCACCACGCGCTGGTAGGCCAGCTCGCCGTCGGCGCGGATGTGCAGTTCCGGCTGCGGCTCGACCTTGGCGGCATCCGCCATGCGCGCGCGCCAGGCGCCCTCGTCGAGCGCCTCGCCGTTCCAGTAGACGATGCCGCCGGCGTCGATGGACAGGTGCACGTTCTCGCGCTGCACCACGTTGAGTTGATGCGAGGCGCGCGGCAGGTCGATCTTCACCGCGTGCGTGAGCAGCGGCGCGGTGATGATGAAGATGACCAGCAGCACCAGCATGACGTCGATGAGCGGGATCATGTTGATCTCCGCCACCGGCTGGCCGGCGCGGTTGCCCGAGAATCCGCCGAAGGCCATCACGCGCCTCCCGCCGCCGCCCGCGCCTCGGCGAGCACGGCGACCTTGCCGGGCGGACGGCGCGACTCGGGTTCTTCGCGGTTGCCGGTGGACATGTAGGTGAACAGGTCGTGCGCGAAGCCGTCCAGCTCCGCCAGGATCATGCGGTTGGCGCGACCGAAGGCGTTGTAGGCGAGCACGGCGGGAATGGCCACGGCCAGGCCCAGGGCGGTCATGATCAGCGCCTCGCCGACCGGGCCGGCCACCTTGTCCAGGGTGCCCTGGCCGCTCATGCCGATGGCCAGCAGGGCGTGGTAGATGCCCCAGACCGTGCCGAACAGGCCGACGAAGGGCGCGCTGGAGGCCACCGAGGCGAGCACGGTGTGGCCGTATTCCAGGCGCGCGGTGTCCTGCTCGATGGCGCGGCGCAGGGCGCGGGTGAGGAATTCGTCGGCGTTGCCGGCCTCGATCAGGCGCTTGCCGGTCTTGTTCTGGTACTGGCCGGCGGCGCGCAGGCCGTGATGGGCCAGGTGCGAGAAGGGATCGCCGATGCCGTGCTGGCGCAGGTGGCCGGCCACCGCGTTCATGTCCGGCGCGTCCCAGAATTGGCGCAGGAAATCCCTGGCGCGCCGGCGCATGCGCCAGTTGCCCCAGGCCTTGCTGGCGATCAGGTACCAGGTGGCGACGGACATCAGCAGCAGCAGCGCGAGCAGGAAATGCGCGACACCGTCGGCCTGGGCGATGAAATGGGCGAAGCCCAGGGTGGGTTCTTGCATGGCCATCAACTCCTCAGATTGAAAGAAACGGGCACCAGCACCCAGGCGGCGACCGCCCGCTCACCCTGGCGCGCCGGCGCGAATCGCCAACGCGCGACGGTGTCGCGGGCGGCCCGATCAAGCCGCTCGAAACCGCAGGATTCGCGGATTTCCACCTGCCCCGGGCTGCCGTCCGCGTGGACGTAGACGCGCAGCAGCACCCGCCCCTGCTCGCCCATGCGGCGGGAAAGGGCGGGATAGGCGGGCGCGGGATTGTGCAGATAGTCGGCGTCGAAGCGCGGCGACACCACCGCCTCGACGGCTGGCGCGGGGGGCGCGTAGGCGACGGCGGCGGGCGCCGGTTTGACCGGCGCTGGCGCGGGTGGGGGAAGGATCGCCGGCACCGGCACCGGGTCCGAAGGTGGCGGCGCCACCACCATGGGCGACGGCGCAGCTTCGGGCGTGCTCAGCACGGGCGGCGGCGGCAGGGGCAGGGGCGGCGGCTCGACGCGCGGGCTGGGCGGCAAGGGCTTGGGCCGTGACTCGACGACCGGCGCGGGCGGTGACGGCGGCGTCAGCAGGCTGACCATGAGGGGTTGCGTCAGGCCGATGGCGCGCGCCACCGGCTCCATGGAGAGCAGGACGAAGACCAGGCCGAGATGCGCCGCGCCCACCAGGGCCAGGGTGCGCCAGTTCCCCGAGGCGCCATAGGCCATGCTCACGGCCATGCCTGCTCCAAGGGCGGGCGATGACAGCAAAGGCATGGGCGCTTGCGGCGCCGGGTCGGGCGTCAGGAGATCGCGATGCATGGGCCATTCCAACGAGTGGTGAACACGTTGGCTGGCGCTCTGCTTGCTTACGTGGGTTTCGGGCGGCCGTGTGGCGCGCCGGATTTGAAGCAAATGATAACGGTTCTTGTTATGAAGAGCAAGCTTCGGACCTTCATATCGCGATCCAGTGGTTGTCGAGTCGTGCTTCCGCCACCACCAGGCGCTGCGCGAGAGCGGCCGGCTCCCACATCAGGGCGCGACCACGGCCGGCCACCCACAAGCCGGCATGCGTGGCCTGTGCGGCGCACGCCTCCGCCAGGGGCAGGAAACCGCGCCAGGCGCCATCGGCGGCGATCAGGGCGACGCCTGCGGCGCGCGGGCAACCCAGGGCGTAGCCGGTGTCCCACGCGGCGATGTCGCCGGCATATCCGGCCAGAGGCATGTGGGCCGGCACCGCCGCCAGGTTCACACCGTCGAACAGCGCCAGCACGGGGGCGGCCGCCTGGGCGGCGGGATCATCGTGTTCCGCCTGCAGGGCGATGCCCAGTCTTGCGCCTTGCCAGGCCAGATGGCGCAGGGAGAGGCGCGGATCGTCCAGGCGCCATTGCCCGAGCGCTTTACCACCGCGGACGTCGAGGCGGACGAGGGAGGAATCCATGCGTGCCAGATCGTGCTTGCGCCGTCCGGTTTCCGGCCGGGTGGGCACGCCACCGTTGGCGATCAGAAGAGCGTCGGGATGGGTGGCGTCGTGCACCAGCATGTGCGGGTCGCGGCCCTGGCTGGGCCATTCGGCGCGTTTTTCCAGGCTGGCGCCGTCGCGCACGCCGATCAGGCCCAAGCCGCTCTCCAGGTCGATTTCCGTGGTGTAGAGGGTGCGGCCGTCGGCGCTGGCGAGCACGTGGCCGGCGAAGGCGCGGCCCGGTTCGCTCCAGCGCCAGGCCAGGGGCCGGCCATCCATGCTCCAGCGCAACAGCCAGTCGCCCGGCCGGCGGGCGACGGCGAGCAGGTTGCCGGAACTCTCCCGCAGCAGGCCGTGGGCGCGGGTGGGCACGCGCAGGGCGGATGCGATGGCCAGGACGCCCTCGCCGGCAGGCGCCAGGACACCCACGTGATGGCCCGTGTCCGCTTGCCAGGCGGCGGCCAGCCGAATAGCTTGCGTCTGGCCGGCCCGGGCGAAAGCGGGAAGCGCGGCCAGACCGGCGAGGCCGGTCAGGAATCGACGCCGGGACAACACCCTCCTTGCTCCTAATCCCCGTCCGCGTCGGAGAATCCCAGGCTGACTCCCAGAGCCGACGCGACACGGGTCTCCACCAGCTTCTGCAGTTCGCCGAGAGTCTCCGCGGCGGCCAGGATGCGCCCGCCATCCTCGCTGTTGAGTCCGTCCATGGCCTGGTCGGCGCGTTCCAGGGCCTGCTCCAGATCCTTCGTGGCCACGCCCCGCGCGGCCAGGGCGGCACGCAGGGAGAACGGACCCAGGGCCAGTTCGCGCAGGGCGCGCCATTGTTCGCGCCAGGCCGTTGCGGTGGCGGCGCTGGCCTGACGCGGGAAGACCGGGAGCGCGCGACCGGCCTGCTCGGCAGTCATGGTTCGCCTGAGGGGCATTTCCATGCCGGCCCAGCGCAGTTTCTCCAGACCGAACAGCCACTGGTTGAGCAGTTCGCTCCAGGACTCGGACTCGTCGCGGGATATAGGCGGCGCCCCCGCCAGGGCGTCTGCCTCCCGCGCGATTTCGGCCGCCACCTGCACCGCGTAGCGACATTCCGGCGAGGCGGGCCGCGCGGGCTTCACCCACAGCAGCCATTCCAGGGCGGGCAGGCCCTTGGCCGGAGTGCCGATGCGTTCCATGTCGGCCGGGGTGTTCGGGGCGCTGTGCACGGCCTTCTCGATGAGATGCGGGCGCGTGGGGTTGAAATCGATCTGGCGCTGGGCACGCCGTTCCAGCAGGGGGCCGATGGCGACCGCCGAGAAACGCTCCCAGGCGGCCAGACTTTCCAGCCAGCGCGCGCGGGCCTTCTCCAGGGCGGCGGGGGCGGTAACCGGAGTGGCGGCGCAGAGCGACCCGATGGCCGTGGGCAGGCTGGCGCTGGCCTGGGCGAACTCGGCGGCGCGGGGCGCGTACCAGCCCTGGTGCAGGTCGGCCAGGACCGGAGTGGAGACGAAAGCCAGGAAGGCGAGAAGGCGCGGCAGGCGACGGCGGATGCCCCAACCTTCGACCCCTTTGCTCCCCGAAAGCGGGCCGCCAGGGAGCGTATGGGCAGGACCGCAGGCGGCGGTCACAGGGATTCCACGAATTTCACCAGGGCCTCCCGTTCGGGCTTGCTCATTTTCAGCACCCGCTCGCGACTGGCTTCCGCTTCGCCGCCATGCCACAGGATGGCCTCCATCACGCCACGGGCACGACCGTCGTGCAGCAGGCGGGTGTGCCCGTTCACGTCCTGGATCAGGCCCACGCCCCACAGCGGCGAGGTCCGCCACTGGTGACCGTTGGCCTTGCCATCCGGACGGCCGTCGGCCAGTCCTTCACCCATGTCGTGCAGCAGCAGGTCGGTGTAGGGGTGGATGGTCTGGCCTTGCAGTGCCTTGCTGCTGAACCGCGGATGCGGCGGCACGCCGGTCACGTAGCTGGGGCGGTGGCACACCGCGCATTGCGCTTCGGTGAACAGCTTCTGCCCCAGCAGAACCCCGGGATCGGACGGGGCGCGCCGCGCCGGCGGCGCCAGGGTGGCCTGATAGAAAATGACGTCGCCCAAAGTCTTGTCGTCGATTTCCGGCGCCATGCCCTTGGCGCCACGCGGCGCGGCCAGGCAATCCTTCTGCGCGGCGGTGCAGGCTTCGTCCGCAAACACGGACGAGGTGATGCCGATGTCGCCGTTGAAGGCGCCGGCGGTCTGGTGGGCGACGCTGGCGACGTTGGCCTTCCAGCCGAGGCGGCCGAGCATCATGCGGCCGGCAGGGGCGTCCCAGACCTGGTTCGCCACGCCCTGGATGGCATCGCCGCGCCTGGCCTGATCACGCGCATTGGCCAGGATCTCCGCTTCGGGAATCGCTTCCAGCAGGCCCATGCCGATGACCTGGGGGGCGACGCGCGGGCTCACCAGCACGTCCTTGGCCATGGGGCCGTAGCCGAGGTCGTGGAACGCGTAAGCGGGCGCCAGCAGTGTGTAGGTTTCGCCATCGGCGAATCGCCCGGTGATTTCCCGGTAGCTGATGGACACCTTGCCTTCCGGCTTCACGCCCCGCACCGCGAAGTTGTTGAACTGGTCGCCGTAGGTCGGTTCGGGAACCACCCCGCCCTGGGCGCCGATGCCTGGAATGGACAGCCGGAGCAACAGGGAGACCGGCTGGTTACCCGGCGCGGGCGGTTCGCCGCGCCCGTCGTTGAGGTGGCATCCACCGCAGGAGCGGGCGATGAAGTGTGGACCCAAACCATCCCGCGCCGTGGTCGAGGCCGGCGCCTGCACCCAGTTGCGTTTGAAGAAGGAGTTGCCGATGACGAAACGGGTGCGCTCCTCCTCGCTCAGGTTCGCGGCGGGAAAGGAGAAGGCGTTGCGCCCGGTGGCGAAGACGGTGGTCTCGCCGCCGGTTTTCTCGCCCAGTGGATCGTCGGCGGGCGTGGCACCGGCGGGAAGGGCGAGGAGGGAGAGCACGATGGCGGATCTGTGGAAATACATGGCGGTGCTTTCGTGGTGGGCTGGCGGGTGGCTGGCTTTATTCCCTCTCTCCCCGGGAGAGGAGTCTGGGTGAGGGAGCGCGCGCGCTGGTACTGAGGCGTTGTTCCCACCCCCCAACTCCTCCCCAGACGGGGGAGGCGGGTTACGGCTGCACCAGGGTCAGTTTGCTGATGCCAACAGCGTGCGCGGCCGCGACCAGATCCTTGCTCTGCTGCACCAGGCTGTTCACCGTGGCCTGGATGCGCTGCCTGCCGGGTGCGTCCTTGCCGCCGATGATCTCGCGGTCGAAGGGCGCCTGGATGGCGCTCGCCCTGGCCACGGAGCCGGCCAGCTGCTTGCTGGTCTTGTCGGCCAGGGTCGCGTTGACGGCGGCGACCAGATCGCGCGGCGAGGGGCCTTGCAGGACGGAGCCGTCGGCGCGCTTGTAGCGGCCCAGCCAGACGTTCTCGATGCCCATGGCGTTGGTCACGGCGTCCCGATGGGTGTTGTCGGAGAAACAGGAATGCTCGTCCTCCTGGTCCTGGCTGTTGAGGGCCACCTCCAGGCGTTCGCCGGCCAATTCCCCGCGCGACAGCGAGCCCATGGCGACGAAGATCTTGCGCAGGGATTCCTGGCCGCCTTCGACGAACTTCGCCCGGTAGTTGAGCCGGCTGTCCGGACGCCAGGCCTTGACCAGATAGTCGAGGTCGTCGAGCAGCAGTTCGGTGACCACGCGCAGGTACTGGCGGCGGCGGTCGGCATTGGGCGCCTGAGCATCGACAAAGTCGGTAAAGGCGCGGTTGCCCGGGCCGGTTTCGCTGAGGTCCTGACCCCAGAGCAGGAATTCGATGGCATGCCAGCCGGTGGCGATGTTCTCCTCGCCGTCGCGCTCGTTCTGGGCGGCGATGGACTCTTTGCTGATGGCGAAGGCACGGTCGTTGATCAGGCCGCTTTCCGGGCCGCCCTCCACCTTATCGACGAAGGACTCGTCCATGGGCCAGGCGTTGAGGCGACCCTCGGGGCCGTTGTCGTCGTCGATGGGGCCGCCGTAGAAGCGGAAGGCCTCGGTCTGCCCGTAGAACTCCCGCGCCGCGCGCCAGGCCTGCTGCGCCGCCTGCTGGGACTGCGCGGAGGGGCTGGCCAGGAATGTGTCGATGGCACGCTGCATGGCGCGGGCCTCGTTCAGGGTATCGGTATAGTTGGCGTGTACCAGTTCGGCGTGATGCGTCAGCACGGCATTCACGTCGGGCGCGGCGGAAAGGGTGGGCTGCGTGGCCAGGGCGGCGCTCAGGGCGAGTGCAAGAAGAAGTTTCTTCATGGGGGTTCCTTGTCTGATTTTGAAGTAGTGGTCTTCAGGCGGTGAGGATCAGCTTGCCGGCCTGGGTAATGCGCAACTGGTACTCGCGTCCCTCGTGCACGATCACCACCACCTTGCCGCCCTGGAACAGGTCGCGGCTCTGGTAGGTGGGTGGCGTGGGCAGCGGCAGCGGGGATTTCGTCTGGTTCATGTTTGGGCGTCGATGTTGGCGCGGCCCTGGGCGATCCGCCGCAGGGCCGCGGCGAATCCGGCGATACCGGAATTGCGGGTCAGCACGCAGGGCTTGCGCTTCCGCTTGCAGTGGCTCTTGAGCTGGTAATAGGCCTGGTGGCCGACACAATCCATCGGGCAAATCACGGCATCCGAGGCTTCGAGCAGATCGGGCAGCAGGGCGATGTGCTGCTCCCGGCCCCCGTCGTGGTGGATGAGG